>Ga0209417_1005488_pt1 | contig 13914 bp, 20 predicted proteins | sample RifGroF2_FD_184002 | JGI IMG/M metagenome (GOLD analysis project Ga0209417, IMG submission 184002) | Groundwater microbial communities from Rifle, Colorado, USA - Groundwater F2 (SPAdes) (version 2) | ecosystem: Environmental > Aquatic > Deep subsurface > Groundwater | place: Rifle, Colorado... | reverse complement strand
CGTATTGTTGCGTTAATCGGTGAGCAGCTTGTCAAGGAATACCAAGAGGCGAGTGTAATCCCAAACGCCTGATCCTTGCGGCGGCGGAGTTTGCCGAGAGCGAACGCAAGAAAACCGAACGCAAGGAAGCACCGAGGGAATTGAAACTAGCCTGGCAGTGGAGAAACTTCGGACTGACATTCCCGATAATGGACATGGAAGCCGGATTACTGCGAAAAATGACCGCCTGCTTGAATGTGTACGAGGCTGTAAAAGCAAGAGTTGACTGCGTGCTGGTTGGCGGGAAAACGGATTCCGAATTCAGGAAAAACTACCCGGATTACGCTGCGATATGGCGCAGCATAAAAGAGTTGAGAGATGGGAAATCGTAAAGTAATTTATGACATTGAAGCGAATGATAAGACCGGACAGGCCACTAAAAGCGCCTCCATGCGGTTTACTGAGCTTAATTCTGCCATTGAAGTTGGAAGTAAGGTATGGCGGGCAGCGAATGACATATATCAGGCGACCATTGTAACCTTTGTCAAATATGCCGACCAGGTAAGAACGCTGAGGGATATTACAGGCGAGAGTTCGGAGGAAATGAGCCGCGTCATTCAGTTAACAGATGATTACAAAATATCATCCGAAAAGCTGACAATGGTACAAAAGACACTGGCAATACAAGGCAAGTCATTGAATATAGAAATGCTTGCTAAAATGTCCGACGAATACCTGGCGCTTAATTCAGGCACGGAAAGACAGTTATACCTCACTAAGAATCTAGGGCGCGAGGGCGCTGATTATGCTGAGATATTAAGACAAGGCGGGGACGCAATTCGAGACCAGTCAAGCGCAATCAATGAATACCTGATATTAGGGGATGAACAATTACAACAAGCGCGTAACCTTGAAATGGCGCAAGATAATCTCAATGATACCTGGCAAGCGTTTGTTTTAAGGGTCGCGCCTGGACTCACTGAAAGGCTGACCGCGTTAATCCAACTGACAACCGACTTGTCAGAGGCTGACAAGACAGCCTCAAGAAGCGCTGCTGATTTTGTCAATCGAATATTGCGCGGTACTCCGTTGGTAACGGGTTATGCAGAAGGGTTGATGAAAGCGGAGGATTCCGCAAAGGGAGCCGCTTTTGCGAATAGAGAATTAGCAACCGACATTGAATTAGTGACGCTTGCTGGTGCTGACATGATTAGTATGACGGCATCTCTCACAACGATTGAAAATGAATATACCTCTAACGTAGAAACAAACAACGCCGAATTAATTACCCTCATGGAAGAACGGGCGCGGCTAAAAAAGGTAGGATATTCAGAGGAAAGCCAACAGATACGTGACATTGACGCGAAACTTGACGCGAACGCGGTAAAAGCGGGAGAGAACGCCGCTGCGCATGAACTAGCAACCAACCGTATCATTTTAAGTTATGCAGCCCAAATATTAGCAGCGGACGGGTTGACCCAGCAAGAAGCGGAGTTCCTGATACAAAAGGGCGTCGACATGGGGATTTATTCAGAAACCGCCGTTGAGGAATTGAACCGCGTAATCACACAGGCAGGAATACTTACAACCTCTATTAATAATATTCCAAACGCCAAAACCATCAAGATTGATTTTAGCGGCGCACCAATCCCCAATTTTAGCAAACCTGGCGATCAAGCAGATAACCTTACCGCTGCTGGCGGTTCCGGTATTGTCCCCCAGGGTTACAACCATGACAACTACATGATGGGATTATCCTCTGGCGAACGCTGGAGCGTGACACCATCCTCCCGCGTGGGTGCTTCTGACAAAGGCGGCGGGGGTGGTAACAGCACCTATGTTTTCAACGTGAGCGGTATCAATAGTCCCGAGCAGTTTGTCAAACTTGTAGGCGAGAAGATCAAGCAACAAGGGGGCTTGCCACAAGCATGACCGCGTCTCTTCCATTTCAGGCTGATGCATTTCAACCAACGGCTTTTCAGACCGAAGAGTCGCCTTACGTTTATCCGAATGACCTTGTATTCCTAAGTCTTACGATAAACGCGGTTGAGATGAAAAGTTACCTTGATTTGGAAACAGCCATGGTAAACATTCAAAGCATCCTGACAAGGCAATATGACACCTGCGAGATAAAACTATTCAACGTCCCGAACACGGTAACAATTCAGAACTGGCAAGAGGTCATTATCACCGACAACGCCGTACGGATATTTGCGGGGTTGATCACCAAAATAGAGCCAACGGAATCCGCCTTGACGTATGACCTGGATTACTCAATCTCATGTGTCGATTACTCCAAACTTCTTGAAACAGTGGTTGTGCAAGCGACCAAATACACCAGTAAAACAGACGCTTATATCATCAATGACCTGTTCACAGATTACCTTTCAGAGATTGACGCGACAACGTATGTTGATGAACTATCTACCCTAACCAGTGTTCAATTCAGCCGTAAGACATTGAAAGACGCGCTTGATTTCATTTGTGGACTGACAGGTGCTGATTGGTATGTGGATTATGACAAGAAATTACACTATTTCAAATCAGAGGATACCGCCGCGCCATATAGTTTTTCAGACACACCGGATCTGCTAACCACATTCCCTTATTATGGACTGGTAAAGACAGACGACGGGTCCGGTACATTCAACGTGGTTGAAGTCGTTGGTGGTAATTACCGCTCCGCTGATGAAACGATATATCTACCGGGTACAGGACAGCATAATCGAATCTCGCTACCTTTCAAATACCAGGCTCCGACAGGACAGACAGCGGTACAAATATGGCGAAATGACGGGACTGAAGGTACACCTGTTTGGACTCCAATGACCGTGAAAGTTGGGTACATCGCTGAACTCGCGGGTGCTGATGACGTGCTCTATTACTTCCAGGAAGCTGTGATTGAGCAAACCGCCGTGTGGCCATCATTACCAAACGCCGTGAAGTTGACCGGGCAGTATGAAATACCATTGAGAACGCGGGCAAGGAATCAAGCATCCATCGACCTTTACGGGCGCGAGATTTACTACGTTTACACAGATAGCTCTATTGTTGATAAAACAGTTGCCAGGTTGAAGGGTAACCAGTTATTGATCGAATCCGCGCTAGGAAAACAATACTACTCATGGTACTGCCAAAAGAGACGGCTCCGCGCTGGTATGACAGTGGGGATGAAAAATGACGCGATGGTCATTGACACATCCTATTTGATCCAAAAAGTGAATACCGACATAGGAATAGCGGGGGCGGTGGAAGTGTCAGTAGAAGCAGGGAACTATAACCCTGATTTGGTGGATGTGCTGCTAGCATTGAAACGAGCATCAACGCCGACCATACCGTACCGTGAGGATGAAGTAACGGATGTCCTCATAACGGACGCTGAAGAGTTGGAATTATTTGAAACAGTTGGGGGCGTGACAACCCACACAGGAAGTTACAAGTGGGATGACGGCTGTAAATGGGGCTTTGCGAAATGGGGCTAGATATGGATAACTTGAAATTCAAAGGGCGTTCTACTGTGAGGGCATTCCGTAAGGGAGTGATCCCCTATCTGATGGATTCCGGAATGACGCTACAGGACGCGGTGCAATTCGCAAAACACGCGGGCTTCTGTGTGCATGAGAATATTGTCGATAACCTGGTTGTAACCGCCGGGAAGGTACTGGTAGCGGACTTCCTTGTTGGTGAGAGTGTAACGGGATTGAACTATCACGCTATTGGCACCAGTACAACCGCTCCGGCCGCAGGTGATACGCAGTTGGGGACTGAGGCGGCACGTAAAGTATTTACATCCATTACCAGGTCAAGTGTGAGTGTGGTTGTGAGTGTATTTTACACCGCAGCGCAATCCACATTCAACATCAAAGAGGGCGGCATATTTGGTAATGGCGCTACTGGTACGGCTAATTCAGGCACGTTGTTCTCTCACTTTACACAGTCTGAAGATAACAGCGCAGGCGGAAACGATTTAACATTTGATTGGGAACTACTTTTGAGGTAAACGATGACAATACAAACAGGGCAAGACATATTAGCAGCGGACGTGCTGGCACTTGGAAGCGGTAATGACGTGAACATATTGTCGTCTCTCCCGCCATTGTCAGGGTTACAGGCAGCACCGTTATCAGTGGTGGAATCAAGCGGGGCAGGGACAACGAAGCCTATCATACCGATATTATCTTTTGACGCATCAACGGACGAAGGCAGGATGTGGATATTCAGGGCACCCTCGACCACGTTGTATTTACATTATGCCGGGTATATGGCGGGCGCTAATACCAGTAAAACAGTGTGCATCGCGGTACAACTCGCAGCGGTAAGTCCTGGGGATACTGGCGTGACGGCTAAGGTATTTGATACTGTGAACACTGCAATAAAGACCGTACCGGATGCAGCAGGGACACAGTTTGACGACACCGTAACTTTGACAAATGGCGACAGTGTAGCGGTTGGTGATTGGGTTTGCATGACCGTATTCCGGGACGTGAGCGCGGATGACGCGGCTGGCGATTTCAACATGAACTTGATAAACATTCAGGTTAGCGCATGAGCGACAAGGATTTAGCAAGCATAGTAGTGAGGGCACTCATAATGATTATCAAAGCGATAATCAAAAAATATGAGTTGAACATAAAACTAAATGATTGAATTAAGGGAAAGAAAGTTGTATAATCTAATTGCCAGTCATTCAACTGGCGAGGAGATATACGATGAAAAAAGAAATAGTAATGTGGCTAATCATTGCGGTGCTGGTGGTTGGATTGATTCTCGGCACACAGAAGGCGGAAACTATGGCGATTGATTTGACCAACACGAATACGCAAGGGATAAACTTTGGCGCGGTTCCTGGCGTTCAAAATTTAGCTAATAAGTCAATTTCGTTTTGGATAAATCAGGATACACTTGCAGATGGTAGGACAATAAACCTATACCCTGCCGGCGCTTCTGATGAGGTTTTCTATGTTGATTTCAATAGCATAGCATCCGGTGACTTGCAGTTTGTAACTGGTTGGTCTACATCAACCATTGGGTCGTGGAAAATAGCGGGGTCAACATTCTCTGCAGGAACCACGTACAAAATTGGAATTACTTACAATAATTCTAGTGTAACCAACGACCCGATAATTTACGTCAATGGAGTATCGGTATCAGTAACCGAAGTTATTACGCCAGTCGGGACATATTTATCTGGAACTGACAACGACCTGGTTATTGGCTATCCGGGCGTTGCAGTAAATACGATTGACGGTAAAGTTTCTGATGCGAGAATTTATAACCGTATATTGACCGCTGATGAGGATGCGCAAATTTACTCCGCACGCGGACGCGACAATATCCGCAATGGCTTAGTATTCTGCCCATTCCTGGTAGGAGCGAAGGGGCTGCAGGCGTTTGACGGCGCGGCACTGGCCGCAGGGAATACCATCGTTGACCCTTGCTCAGGGGCGGTTGGGGTGCCAGCCGGAAACCCCGTTGGTGTGGGTGAAACCTATTTGAGATAATCACAAGACACAGTCCGCCGCGAAAGCGCCCGACAACCTAAAACGAACCGCCGTATACACGCCCGTTCTCAATCCGAGAGCGGGCTATTTTATTAAGAGGTAAACAATGGCAGGAATAACACACACAAAAGTATCAATCATAGCGGACGACCCCAACTATGACATTATGCCATCAGACTGGAACGCGGAGCACACCCTCGCCGCGACTATCCCAAATGTGGCAACGACAGCGGCAAATGATTTCATCGTTGGCAACGGCTCAGTGTGGCAGAAGAAAACGCTGGCAGAGACACAGGCTTTGATATTGGCGGGCGGTTGGGTTCCTGTTGCAGACACATGGACATACGCCTCCGCCACAACGATAACCGTACCGTCTGGAGCGGCTGCTATTTACTCCGTTGGCGACAAGATAAAACTGACCGCGAACAGCGTGGTTCTATACGCTTCTATTGTCACGGTTGCGGATACCTTGTTGACGGTTGCAGGGAATGCGCTAACCAATCACACATTCTCAAGTTGTTATTACAGCAAGGCTGTCAGTCCAGTTGGATTCCCTCAATACTTCAGCGTTGTCCCCTCTATGGCGGTTGCTAATTTTGATAATGGGTCTGGTGGGCAAGCAACTGTGGTCAAGGCGTTTATAACCATCGTGGGAAGACGTTTACACGGAAGAATTAGTGCAAGCGGAACAAAAGCAGGAACGGACACTAACTTGTTTGTTATCGCCGCCACACAATTCGGGCCTATTCTAGCAGCTAATTATTCTGGCGTGACCGTTATAGGCATATATTCGAGGGCAGGTGTTGACTTTGGGACGGTCTCGTATGTTGCGGCTACTGGAAATTTGGTGTCTACTGGCGCTTCAATTGCAGACAACACGGTTATTGCGGACGCTTCAATGGATTTCTCGTTTGAGATTTAGGAGCAACTAATGACATGTTCAGGCGCTTATGGTGGATTTGCTTGTTGGTGGAGGTTGGGATGATTTTTATTGATGTGTCAAAATGGAACGGGATATTTGATTGGTCGAAGGCGCAGGCGCAGGGCGTTGAGGGCGCATACCTAAAAGCGACTGGAAGCGGGAATTATGGCAACTATGAGGATTTTAAGTTCCCCGCAAACTCCGCGTCATGCAACTTAAAATATAAAGGCTCATACCACTACTTCGATTATCAGGGTAGAAGTGGCGCGGATCAATGTAAATATTTTCTGGATAGGGTTGGCGACTTCGGGAACATGCGTGGCGTGTTAGACATTGAGGATAACTTTACAAATGGCTGGACAAATATTTATAGCATTCTGGGAACGGCAATGCGTGAAGGTCTTGCGTGGGTAAACCAATACAGGCTTGAATGTGGACATGACCCCGTTATGTACCTGAATTTAGGACTGGCAAAGCAAAAGGACTGGCTAGGAAAATACATATTCCGCAACTTCCTAGATTGCCCGCTGTGGATTGCAAGATATGGCGATGTTCCTGACCCCCTTATTTATTCCTCAAAAGAACGCGCGGCATGGTCAGATTATGCAATGTGGCAATATACCTCAAAAGGTAATGGCGCATTATACGGGAACGCGATCAATAATGACTTCATCGACTTGAACAAGGTCAAGAATCTCAATGCGCTGCTGAAGCCTGGTATCACGGCTGAGGATGAAATAATCGACATGACCAACGTACTGAACATCACGCCGTTGTCACAGGTTGACATAAGCCGGAAAGATATTACTTTCGGGAATACCAAAATTGGCTACGATGGCTGCTTGACCGTTGACATCGAAATGATGCTGAATTATCTGGGCTTGAAAATTGACACCGCAACATTGGTTGCATGGTTGAATGCCAACGAGGGATACTACGGCAATCTGTTTGTGTGGAAGTCAATAGAGAAGTTACTCCCAGGATTGACATTCAACGGAAAATACACAGGCGCGCGACTGGACATCATTGACGAATCACTGGCAAGGAAAATGCCTGTGCTGGTGCATGTGGACTTCGACCCTGCAACATCAGAGGTTGAGCAACATTGGGTATTAGTTGTGGGCAAATCGGGGAGTTCCTATATCATCAATGACCCGCGAGACGGTAGCCGTATGAAATTCGAGGACGTGTACGGCGACCCCGCGACAAAGATTTACAACGTGGCAACATATAGTTTTAGCGGTGTCGTAACGGATACCGAAAAATTGGCGCGGCTGTGGGATGCGCACCCTACCTTACACTGAACAGGAGCGTTCTATGACGAATAATACAGGCGATTTCAGCAATCCCAAAGTACCTCAAAATATGCGTGAATTCTTTATTTTGTATTCTAATGATAGCGAAAAACTCAACGCTAAACTTGACGAAATGGAAGCGTCATACCAAGAGGATAGGGAAGACTTTTTGAGTGTTATCGGTGGATTCAAACTAGAACAAGTAAAGCAAGACGAATGCCTGGATGCGCACATAAAAGAGTACAACAACAGCGTTACCCCTGCACTAGTAAGGGTAGGGACATTTATCAAGATTGTCACATGGGTTGGAACCGTGTTAGGCGCTGGTGTGCTTACTCTCATTCTAGGAATACTCACGGGGCAAGTCATACTTGTAAAGCCGTAAATTGCCACTTGAAACTGGATAAAGTTTGTGCTAATATTATTACATCAGTCATTCAACTGACAACGGAGAATAAAAACATGAGCGATTATTCAGTGGACTATAAAACAGGTTACAATCAGGCTGTACTTGACGTGCAAAAACTATTAAAGGGCGTGCTCTATGACCACAGGCACTATCTCATCAATAGGGATATGTTCGGTCGCGTGTCTGGTTTTGTCAATTTATCACCACAAGACCAAGAGGATATTCAATTGACCGTAAGGGGATTGTTGAAGAAATGAAGATAACGGTTATTGATGTTATCAGGGCGGACATAAACCGTCTATTTCTCTTTATTCAACATATATTTCTATCAATCCCCTCAATTCGGTGTGTGATTTGTGGCAAGTATTTCAACTCATTTAATATAGGATTCAAGCGAATTAGCACGGGAGAATCAGTCCCCGTGTGTAAGGATTGCTGGAAAAAGAAGTCGTCATTCTAGTGTATTATGGTTATATCATTGCCCCGCGATGGGGCATATTTGTGAGGAGTGGAAATTGAGACGAAAAAAGATATGGAGCGATGAGGATAACGCGAAGTTAATAAATCTAGTTGAAAATACCACCTTGACTTATGACGAAACAGGAAAAGAATTTGGCGTTGGCGGTGAGGCTGCAAGGACACATTACCGGGCTATCACTGACAACAAAGGTACATACGCTTTTACACCAATACTGGAATCCCCCTACCCAAAATATGACAAACCATTAGAACAATCAGGCGATTGCCTGGTGATACCTGACCTCGAAGTTCCGTTCCACAACGCGGATTTCGTGAACAGGTGTATTGAGTTGGCTATGTCATGGGGTATAACGCAGTGTAATATCGCAGGTGACGCGTTGCATTTCAATTCCATCAGTCATTGGGAGGCTAATTGGAAGTCAGAGAATCAAGGGGACATATCCGACAAAGCGCACAACGAGATTATGAATGTTTTACCCCTACTGTCAAAGCGCGACCAACAAATAATCATTGACACAATCGAAGGCTTTGAGCCTAACCATGATGATGATGTTGGCGGTGAGGTAAGGGTAGCAAAGGACGCGCTCACCAACCTGTCAAGCGCATTCGCGGATATTGTCTACGTCATTGGCAACCATGACGGGCGGTTACTGTCGGCATTGAATTCCCCCATGTTCGCTGACCAGTTGAAACAGTTTACCGTTGGCGATAATCCGAAATACAGGATAGCGCCTTACTACTACTCAATATTGCACACTGAAAAGGGGGACTATAGTATTGAGCATCCTGTTAGCGCGAGTAAGTCCGCTGCAATCCAGATCGCGAGTAAAAAGTTATGTCATGTCCTCATGGCGCATTCACACAGATACTTGAGGGCGCGGGATCCATCCAATCAATTTTGGGCTATCCAAATGGGCATGTGCTGTGACGAGGATAGAATGGCCTATGTAGGGCAACGTACACGCGGACCCGAACAGCACAGCACAGGCGCGACAATCGTAAGGGGCGGGCATCCGTTTGACCTTGACCCGTCTACTCCGTGGGGACTGTATAAGCGAATGGGAGTTCCAGCGGTATAATCTCACAAGCCGACGGGCAGGCGCAAAGTCGCCAGTGAGTTTATCAACAGCAGCCGTAACCCTAAAAAGGCGGCTGCTGGCATTTAATACTTGACATTTGAAAATAGCAATTGTATACTATTGGTAGTGGTCACTGATTGACCACATGATCGCAAGACTGCTCCGATAGCTAAGTGGTAAAGCCCGTGCATTCTAGGCGGAGAACGAGGCGTTCGATTCCCTCTCGGAGCAACTAGCAGGTAACGGTCTTTAACATTTCATGTGCAAGTAGCGGGATATACCACGCCGTACAATAAAAGTACGGTTGCGTAAGAGGGCGCTGCCGAATGAGGCGCAAATCGAGTTCGACTCTCGACACATGAATTTGTACGGGATGGTGTTCTGGTGACTGATTGCCTTTGCGCAGGACAGGGTTCGATTCCCTGACCATCCAAATAGTTGTGTGTTTGGGAAAGTATGAGCGCCGTGACTGGCAACCGTGTGTACACACGTAGAACATAGCCCTACCAGTGGGTCAGTACCCTCCTCTAGTCAAGGTTGGAGCGAGAACCGCTGCCGTAAAACAACTGGTCACAACTAAACAGCTCCCCTGGTCAGTCGCATAGCGTCTGGGCGAGGGGAGTTTTGTACCGCAAATGTCACACACTTTTCCTTCCCAGGCGTAAACTTCCAGCTAAAGTTTCCTTCGATAAATGTGAGGATTGACACTGGTCTACGTATGATAAATGTGGGAACGCGTCAGTATTCGCTTCAAAATGACGGGTTGCGAGAATTAGGAAGTCGCGGTTATGATACTGTAAATTTGTTACGGATTCTGTAACATTTCAACAAACGTTGAAAGTAAGTTTACATTGATACGCAAGATGTATACAGAATGAGTGTGTTTGTATACGCAAATAGACATTTTGTGTCTATTTACTTACACAGAAGTGAGACACTAATCCGTTTGTGCGTCACATGTGAGACATAACAATTTTGTTATATTCCAGTATTCCGGAAAAATAGGATAACTGCCAATATGTCATACTTTAGACCACTTTTTAGTACCAAATGATAATCTACGGTACTTTACTGTCAATACAGATGTATCTTTTTTGGTACATCCAATTCGAATATTGGCTGAATATTAGGCGAAAGGAAATTGCCTTAAATACGTAGTTGTGTTTATAGTAGAACTGATTTACTATATAGTTGTCTAGGAATACAGTATAATAGTGCACAAACAGCCGCTTTTTACCCTGTGTTCCTAGACAAAACACTATTATGGTAATCGGCGGCTGTTTGTATTTAGTGGGCAACATGAGAAGTATAACTACTAGAAATTTACGACAGAGCATTAAAAACAAAATATTAGAGCGCGATCTTATATGTGTTTACTGTGGCGGATACCCAACACAAGTTGACCACGTTGTGCCGTGGTCATATTCCAGGTGTGACGACGAAGACAATCTGGTTGCAAGTTGTCAGTTGTGTAATCAGATAGCCTACAATTTCATGTTTAATGATTTCGACGCTAAGCGGGCTTATATCCTTAAAAAAAGAGGTATGTATAAGTATTCCGTGCGGATTGCCAGAGAAGAGGCTGTCTGTAATTCGTGTGGACATTATTTCCACCCTGGCATAAATGGTGCTAAAAGATTCACTTGTGCCGACTGTATTGATCTCGTTTATAAACCAAAGAAAAAACGAAAGACCGTTTGACCTTGCAAGCTTATTTTACGCCTTAGAATCAATCCTGGTGGACACAGCAGCATCCCGCATAGCATTCCGAGAACACGGCGGGGGATAGTGGAAACTGGTTAATATTGCCTATTGCTTTCTGTATTACATCGTGTATAATATAAGCATACAAGAGAGGAGTAACATGGGTAAAACAGAAACGGTAATCGTAAGAATGGATCAGGAATTGAAAGATAGACTTGAGGCATACGCTTCAGTCGAGGGCGTTGGATTGTCTGAAGCAGTCCGCCGTCTGGTTGCCCAGATCCCCGTCATCGGCAAGATACCTTCATCCGGCACAGAGATGTATGACCGCCTGGACAAGATGCACGCGGACAAGAAGCCGCACGTTAGCCTGGTGCATGACGTCAATGACATTGAGATTGTCGGTAGTGACGGAGGGTGGGAATAATGGGCGTCATAATGCTCGGATACGCATTGATACTGTTTGCGCTCGGAATTTCCTGGCTGATGGAATATAACGAGAGGAGAAAATGATGGCAACCTGCATCGGCACGAGTGATTATGGATGGGCTGACCTGAAGCCGAAAGTCCGCGCCCCGCTGGAAGTCGAATACATCAAGGCGCAACAAGAAGCCGAGAGACTATGGCGACAATACACAGATAACGTGGACTACTGGCTAACCTACCACATGATTGACACAATGAATGCTCACGAGGAGCTGTGCAAGCAGGCTGACCTCAAAGCCCACATGATGTATGTCAAATTGAACGGCGTGAATGTAGAGGACGGTGAATGATGTTTGTTTGTGATGAATGCGCAAAGGAAAATAATGTTGACAACTTCTACATGATGCTATTTAGAAGTTATGGTCCTTGTGAAATGTGCGGTAAAACACGATCTTGTGGTGACGTTCCTTGTCATGCGATTGGGAATAATGACGAAGGCACGGATGATGACAAAGAGGCTAACCATGTTTGACATTCGATGCAAGCACCCTGTAGACCTGATATGCGCTGACTTCGTGGAGCCAACGGAATACTTTGACGCGGCGTCAGGCGAGATATGCTATCACGGCGGAGGGATATTCTACTTTTGCCGAAGGTGCGGCGCGGAGATCGAGAAGGCTGACTTACCGCAAGCGTACCTGGATTCACTAGCAGCTATTGCGTCACTTGGCGCGCAGGAATTACCAATATGAGAAGCCACAAAAAAAGAATTATCCCTAAAACACTACTGGAAGCGCTGAATGGCGACAAAGATAAACTTGACGCGCTTATGATTGAACTGGGAAAGGGAAAGGAAAGGCATGGACTAATTCTAAAGGACGGCAAGATAATGAGGTTTATTGCCCGTGACAAATGGGCAAGACAAATAACTATTTTAGAGGAGAAAACGCAATGAGTGAATTAACAGTAAGTAACAACAGCACGTTTATTGTCCCGGTTGCTGACATTGGGGCGGCGTTAGCAAGGTATAACGCATTTGGCGAGTTTGTTTCCAGGATTTTGAAGGTTGGTCAAGACTTCGGAGAAATCCCAGGAACCAACAAGCCTACCCTGCTAAAACCTGGTGCCGAAAAGTTGAGCGCGTTCTTCGGTGTGCGACCAATATTTGTCATTCAAGAATCAGTCAATGATTGGACCGGAAAGGATCACGGCGGAGAAGCGTTTTTCTTCCGTGAATACAAGTGCCAGGGATACCGCAATGGTGAGTTGGTTGGTGAGGGCGTTGGTTCCTGCAACTCTTGGGAAAAGAAATACCGCTATCGGTGGATGAATGAAGCCGAAGTTCCCGCGACTGTTCAACCGCGAACCCTGGAGTTCATTGACGGTAAGATTTCAGAATTCGGGTTCGCGGTTGAGAAGGCTGAAACATCCGGGAAATACGGCAAGCCTGCTGCATACTGGAAACAATTCAGGGATGCAATCGTAAACAAAACCGCCGTGTCGATCAAGAAGAAAACCAAGAATGGCGAAATGGATGCCTGGGAAATTGGTGGGAAGTTGTACGCAGTCCCCAACCATGACCCGTCAGATCAAGTAAACACAATCGACAAAATGGCACAGAAACGCGCCCTGGTTGCAATGGTACTCATTACCACCAATGCGAGTGATTACTTCACCCAGGACATGGAAGATTTTGTACCCGAGACAAACCATGAACCTGTAAGTCACGAACCTATTGTCGAGGGTGAATTCACAGAAGCACCCGTCAAGGAAATCGACCAGGACCGCAAATACAAACGGCTGTCCGCTGAGGTTGTCAAGATGGTCGCCTCAGCCAAAGGGTTGAGCACATCCGATGCTGCAAAGGCAATCGAGGAGATGTTCAAGGCTGGCAAGATTCCCGCTGAAGGGATTATGGAAGTCTACGAGAAGGCGGTACTATAGCGTTTCATGCTCCCGGCTAATACGGGGAATTAAAGCCGGGACTTACATAGGAGAGGGAATAGTAATGCTCATCAATGACCACTTCCAGAATTTCAAGGGGTATCAGATACCACGCGCTCAACTGGTTATAGCGGACATTCCTTATAACGTAGGGAATAATGCTTATGGTTCTAAT
>Ga0209417_1005486_pt1 | contig 13917 bp, 18 predicted proteins | sample RifGroF2_FD_184002 | JGI IMG/M metagenome (GOLD analysis project Ga0209417, IMG submission 184002) | Groundwater microbial communities from Rifle, Colorado, USA - Groundwater F2 (SPAdes) (version 2) | ecosystem: Environmental > Aquatic > Deep subsurface > Groundwater | place: Rifle, Colorado... | reverse complement strand
ACTTTTTGTCTATATGATTATTTCAAAATAAATAGATAGAAGAGGTATTTATTTTGTTGAAAATTAAGTGTATTTTATAAGATTCCGGCTTTATTTTGATATAAATTTTGAAAGGAAAAAAAGAAATGTCAGAACAATTTAGTCATGACGAATCTTGTAAATGCGGAGAACATTGCCTGTGCGGCGATAAAATAAGACAACAACATCATGAAGAGCATTGCCATTGTGAAGAAAAATTTTTAAAACTGGCTGATGAAGCATGGATGGAAATTTTAAAAGAAAAAATTAAAGCCGAAGTTGAAAAGGAACAGGGCGAAAGTCTTGGAAAACTTGCTGAAATAATAGCAAAAACAAACTGCGAAAAATGGAAACATAAAATTATGATTAAATCAAAATGCGAAGATTACAAAAATACTCTTAAAGAATTCTTTTCATCAAAATATTAATTTTTAAGTTACAAAAGGAGGCTTTTATTATGAAAGTACAAATTATTCCCGGATGTATCGCATGTGGCGCATGTGTTTCTATAAATCCTGATATTTTTGAAATGGAAGATACTATACATGTAAATCATTCAAAAGTAGCCGGTCATGAAGATGATTGCAGAGCAGCCGCTGAAGCATGTCCTGTTCATGTAATTAAAATTATTGATTAAGGCTTAAAACACTCAATATACAAACTTATAGACGGGTGCAGATCAAAATCCGATAATCTGAGTTCAGGATCGGAGGATTGTTTGTACCCGCTATGTTTTATGTTAACAAAACCAGCTTCTTCAAGTTTCCTAGATAATTTTTCATAGGTATAGCCATTTGTATGAGCAATATAAGGTCTGTTTAAATCTTTTAAAGATACAGCCCATTTTATGAAATCTTCTTTATCAAGCGCTTCAAATTTTTCTTTTACTGCTCTGTCATCCACCTCAGGACCGCCTATTTGATTTTGATAGCTTACAAATGTGTTTACAAGCATCGCGCCGATATTATTCTTTTTTAACCATCCAAACCAATCCGTGTCGTCATGTTCATATGCGTCAAAAGCAAGCTGAGCGTCAGGACAGCTTACCCTGAAAATCCCACCGGATTTCATGCATCGGTATATTTCTTTTAACAGATTTTCGAGGTGATGATCTTCTATATGTTCGATACAATGTGAACAAAAAGCTTTTGTAATGACATTATCTTCCAGCGGCAATGGTTCTGTTGTCCTTAAATCCGCGTAAAAAGTCGCAAATCTATAACAGTCAAGGGTTTTCCAACCTTGTTTCTTCCATTTGCCTGAACCAATGTTTATCTTCAACTCTCCACCTGTATATTCTTCAGGCATGCTGTATTGAACTTCGTTTGAAATTAACTCATAACTTTCAGGGAATAATTGTTTATATGAATCTATTACAAGAAAATGGACTTTGCAGTCTTCATTAAAAAATCTCATTATATGACGTGTAATATCTTCAGCAATATTTGTAATTAAAATTTTTGGATTTCCAAACTCTTGGGAAAAATCAACCGCTTCAAGGGTTATTCTTAAAATATCCAAACTTGGATCAAAAACAATAATATTTCCTTTATAATCTTCCGCAAAACGTTTTAATGTATATCCAAGTCCTAAACCATAAATTACTGTTGTATCTCTGCTATCATTCCTGCTTAGACTATTTAAAAGATCTATAGCTTCATTAATTGGGTCTATTTGATCATGAATAAGTATATTATTGTATAAAAGGTTTATGCTTGATGAATTACTTTCAACAAATTCCGCATATCCTTGCGGTTGATTATGATTCAATATTTTTCGTGCTAAAAAACTATTATATCTGCTGATTTGATCTAAATTTTTATTTAAACTGCATTCTGCTGACTGCATTTTTCTTCCTTTCGGTTTATTTTTTATATTCTAAAAAATTATTCGAAACTTTCAATCATATAAAACATTTAAATTATGTTAATAAATTAAAAAATGTTTTTATTTTATACTGGTTATATAAATAATAAAGAGAAATTAAAATATTGATAAGCGCTAAAGAAGCACTTAAAAAACTTATTGAAGGCAACGAAAGATTTGCTTCAGGAAATCTTGAAAATCCGAACAGATGCAATATAAGACGCGGAGAACTTCTTGGCGGACAGACTCCTTTTGCGGCAATTCTTACCTGTTCCGATTCGAGGACTCCGGGTGAAATTATATTTGATCAGGGACTCGGGGATCTTTTTGTTGTTAGGGTTGCGGGGAATATACTTGCTGAAGAAGTTATCGGAAGCATTGCTTATGCAGTCAATGACCTTGATGTAAATCTTGTGATAGTAATGGGACACGACCATTGTGGAGCTGTAACCGCTGCATTAAAAGATGATAATAAATGTATTTATGTAAAAAGTCTTATAGACAAAATAAAACCATTAATTTCAAGTCATAATACAATTGATGATCTTGAAAAAATAACCAAAAGAAATGTAAAAAATGTAGTTACTCAGCTAAAAAATCTTAATGTGGTTTTTAATAATAAAATTTCCGACGGAAAACTGGAAATTATCGGCGCATATTATGATCTTGAAACAGGAAAAGTTGATTTTTATACTGATCACTAAAATTTAAACTGATACTTTTTACTTTTTTTTCTATTGGGTGTATTCTAAAAAATATAGGATATGCACTATAAAAAAGGAGTATTTGCTATGACTGAATATGTTTTTATGGATGGTGAATTTGTACAAGAAAGTAACGCAAAAATCAGCGTAAGAACTCACGCTTTTCTCTATGGAACTTCAATATTTGAAGGAATCAGAGCTTATTGGAACGAAGAAGAAAAACAACTTTATGTTTTTAGAATGCGCGAACATTATGAAAGAATTCACAGAAGCGCAAGAATCATGCACATGAAACCTGAATATTCAGTTGATGAAATGTGTAACTTGACAGTTGAATTATTGAAAAAAAACGCCCCCGAAACTGATACTTACATAAGACCTACTTTATATAAAAGCGCTCGGGCAATCGGACCTAAACTTACCGGACCGGATTCATTCCTGGTATTCACATGTCCTCTCGGGCTTTATGTTGATATTACAAAAGGTTTAAGTGTTTGTGTATCAAGCTGGAGAAGGCTTGATGATAATATGATTCCTCCGAGAGCTAAAGTTGGCGGAGCTTATGCAAACACAGCTCTCATTATAACAGAAGCTATAAACGCAGGATATGACGAAGCATTAGTACTTTCAAACGAAGGACATGTCACTGAAGGAAGCGCAATGAACTTTTATCTTGTTGAAAATGGCAAATTAGTTACTTCTCCAATAACTGACAATATTTTAATCGGAATTACAAGAGATGCTGTCAAACAAATAGCCCAAAATGAATTTGGAATAGAAGTTGTAGAAAGACCTATCGACAGAACAGAATTATATATCGCTGATGAAGCCTTCTATTGCGGAACCGGAGCGCAGGTCAGTCCAATAACTAAAATAGATTCAAGACCTGTAGGCGACGGTAAAGTCGGTCCTATAACCAAAAAAATTCAAGATTTATATTTTGAAATCGTAAAAGGCAAAGTTGATAAGTACAAAAACTGGTGTACTCCTATTTATGATCGTTAATTTCATCGGATTATGCGTAACAAACCTTTATAAATCCCTTAAATGTATTTTTACGGGTAAAATTAGTCTTAAAAATACTCTTTATCAGGCATCTGTAATAGGTTATGACTCATTACCCATAGCATTAACAATTGCAATGGTAGCGGGAGCAGTTTTATCGCTGCAAGTATCACAGCAATTTACACTTACCGGGGCTGATTCTTATATTGGAGGATTAATTTCTATTGCTATAACAAGAGAAATGGCGCCAATTTTTGCAGCGCTCGGAATAGGAGCGAGAGCCGGTACTGCTATGACAGCAGAAATCGGTAATATGAGCGTTACTGAGCAGATAGACGCTTTAAAAGTATTAAAAGTTGACCCGATTGATTATCTTCTTGTGCCAAGACTGCTGGCGGGAATAATCATGGTTCCGCTGGTAACTATAGTCGCTGAATTTATAGGCATTATCGGAGGAATGTTTGTTGCCAACAATACTGTAGCTTTGCATCCTTATATGTACATTAAATCCGTATGGCTTTATTCAAGCACTTATGATATTAAGTCAAGTCTGGTAAAAGCTGCTGTATTCGGAGTTTTAATTACTGTTATTTGTGTAACTCACGGTTTACAGACAAAAGGCGGGGCAAGGGAAGTGGGGATTTCCACAACTAAAGCTGCCATTTGGACAGCCGTTGCGATTCCAGTATTTGATCTTTTATTAAGCTGGATGTTTTTCGCTTAAGATTTTACTTTTTGAGTAGCTTTTTTGACTGTTTCCTTTACCCAACCTATTAAATCCAAACCATGATCCATATAATTTCTTGGATAAAAAACTTTATAGTCTGTTTTTCTGCCTCTGCGAAAAGTTACATCAATATATTCACTTTCCTTTTTGTCACTTACATTTAAAACTTTAACCATTGAATTTAATTTATGTGTTTCCGGATAATGTTCGGTGGTACAACTTAAAATCATACCTTTTCTAAATGCATTTGAATTAATTGCACCAAAACCAATATTTCTTACTCCGATCTTATTTTTCCTTTTTCTTATTAATTTCAAATTACATTTATATAAATCTCGTAAAGGAAAAATATTAACACTAACCCCCTGCCACGTTTACAATTTGTTACACAAAAAACAGGGGTTTAAATTTATTATAAATTTGGTATAATACTTAATAAGGCGTATGAGGGTTGCACCCCTCATACATTAGAAGCCATACTTGATGAACGCAAGTATTATTTTTAGAATCAGCTCTAGAATTTCTAGGGCTTTTTCTATTTTATCCCGCTTCATCCGGCATCACCTCCTTTCCAGTGTCAACTATTTTAAGTAGTGTGTTGGAAGTTAGTGATTGGACTTCTTAGCCATTTATTAAGGTTATTATTTGCCGTAAAATTCAGCGCATTTTCTTAAATTTTCGATAACATCATTATGTTTTTCGGCAAATTTATGTCCTTTTGCCTCAATAGCCATAATGAGCACTTCAAGAAGGTTTACAGCTTCGCATTTTGAAAGTTGTTCCTGAAAATAACATTCGTAGCCATTTGGAATTCTTAATGACCAGTTTTCACTTCCTGAAGTTCCAGGCATGTTATATCTTTCGCGACTTCCGAAGAAATCCGCAAAGAATATCTGAATATTCTCGGCGGGACTTGCAAAAAGTTCCGCAAACTTTGCAGTCACGAACTTGTGCGGATTATTCATAAGTTCATTTTTAAATTCAGTCACGTGTTTTTCTTTTAAATCACTTGAAAGGTTTTCTGCATGAAGAGCAACTTTATTAGTGCTGTATAATTCATCAACCCAACTCATTAAAGGCTGGTTGTCATGACTTGCTATCATTGCCCAGTGTTGTGATTCTGTATGTTTAATCCTGTAAGCATGCTCTGCAACTTCAGGGTCGACGAACTGAGTCATTCTAATTCCGCTGAGTTTAAGTTTTTTCATTACAGCTTCAACCGGAGCTGTAATAGTACCAAGGTCTTCGCAAATAATGGATTCTTTGCCGATGCCTTTTTCTTTAGCGGCTTCAATTACAATATTTTCGAGAACTCTTGCATATTCTTTGATTTGGTCATCATTAACGGATAAAACTCTTTTCTCGCTTTCAGGTCCGACTTCCTGATTTAAGTCTTTAATTCTTATCAGGGAATATTTGCCGAGTTCTGGGTGCTCGGGGGAAGAATAAAGCCTTGATGCGCCTTGTTCAGGCTTTGGAAGTTTGCCGGACTTGTATACAAATGGGTCAATAAGTCCGATAATGTGATCAATTCTAACTCCGCCGGGATTTTCTTCAAACATTTTGGCAAATCTTAATTTAAGAAGTTTTCCGCCGTCACCAAGACTTCCGTCTTTGTTGAAAAGTTTTTCAGGGTCCATAACAGGGAATCCCCATGCCTGTCCGTCTGCTGAAAATACGTCGGGAGGACAGCCTAAATTCCAACCTTGCAGGAATAATGCCTGATTTGCCCAGTAATCTCTGTCAGAAAACGCTACCTGACAATCCGCAATGGTTTTCATTTTATTGTTTAAAACAAAATCTTTTGTAGTTTGTTTTTGCAGGTCTGCAACAAACTGAACAAACTCGTAGTATTCGATTTCGTCTTTTTGATTTGTTTTTAATTCTGAAATTCTTTTTTGAACATCTTTTGCGGAAAACTTTCCTGCTGCGTTGAAAAGGTTTTTATCAAGCTCATCAGCCCACATTGGCCAATAATCGTTGCCATGTTTTGTGGAGATTGCTTCGTATAAAGCGTCTTTTTCCAGCCAGTATTGATTTTTTTCAACAAATTCCTGTAATTTTTTGTTTAATTTTTTAATTTTAGAATCGCTCGAAGATAATTTGCTTTTGAAATTGTTAAAAGCTTCCCTTAAAGCAGAATCGCTATTTTTGTAAATATATTCATAAGCGACTCTATTGTGTTTATTAGGGTTTTGATTAACGATTCTGTCAAAAGTTTCGGAAGATAAAATTCCCGTAAAGTCTTTTTGTGTAAGCTGATAAAGGTCAATAAACAGCGGATTGTTTGAAAACATTGTTCCTATATAAGGAGAAGCATCTATTGACTTTGTTTTTCCTTCAGGACCAAGCTGAATTCCGTTAAAACCAAGGTTGGAGATAAATCCCATAAAATTCTGTCCGCCGGAAGTATTTGGAGAGCCGATTCCGTAATCCTGTCCCTGAACAGCTGGAAAACTGGGACCATGAACAATCATTGAAAGATTTTTCTTTTTCAAAACTTTTAATGCTTTTTGTATAGCTTTTTTGAGTTCCGTTTTTTCTTTTTTTGAAATTTCTTTGCAGCTGATCATGTTCATTCTTTCTTTTCCTCACATTTTTTCAGTAAACTTTCATAATTAAGTATAAAATATTATATTATAGTTATAAAAACATAGTAAATGAAATTTTAAGAAAATCGGTAATTTTATGAAAGCAGCAGTATTTAAAGAACCCAATAAACCGCTCTGTATAGAAGAAATTCCGACACCTGCGCCGGAAGAAGGTGAAATTCTTGTAAAAGTCGTGGCATGCGGGGTCTGTCACACGGATTTGCATTATATTGACCACGGTGTGACAACTTTTAAAAAACCTCCGCTGGTTTTAGGACATGAAGCTTCGGGTATAGTTGAAATTTGCGGTAAAATCTTCTATAAAGGGCAAAGGGTTTTAATTCCTGCTGTTTTGACTTGCGGAATTTGTAAATCATGCCTTGAAAGCAGAGAAAACGTCTGCCAAAACATGATAATGCCAGGAAATCATATGGACGGAGCTTTTGCGCAGTTTATAAAAGTCCCTGAAAAAGATATTATCTTGATGCCCGATGAAATTCCTCTTGAAGAAGGTTGTATAATTGCGGATGCAATTTCTACTCCTTACCATGCCGTTGTGAACAGGGCAAAAGTTCAAGATGGCGAACGAGTTTTAGTATTAGGGTGCGGAGGAGTGGGAATTAATGTTGTACAAATTGCAGTTTTGCAGGGAGCAGAGGTTATAGCATGCGATATTGACGAAAACAAGCTTGAAATTGCTCTTGAATTAGGGGCAAAAGATGTTTTCAATCCTGATAAAGTCCCTGTCAAAGATTTCCTTAAGCAAAACGGCGGAGCTGTTGACGTAGCTTTTGAAGTTATCGGCAAGCCTGAAACAATAGAAGCGGCTTATAAATCTCTTGGGTTAACCGGCAGACTTTGTGTTGTAGGATACACAAATCAAAATATCACCATAAATCCAGCTAAAATCATGTTTTACGAGCAGGAAATTATTGGTTCGATTGGATGCAGACCTTTGGATTATTATGAAATTTTAAAATTAGTCAAAGAAGGCAAAATAAAGCTCGACAGGCTTATTGCCAACAAATACGAGTTGGAAGACATAAATAAAGCCCTTGATGAAATAAGGTCTTCAAAGGTTTTGAGAAATATAATTCTGCCTAACGGAAAGGGGCAAGACCCTTTATGCTAATGTGTCGATTTGTTTAGCTATTTCGCTTGCTCTTTTTCTTGACTCAGGAACCAATCCAATTCTTGCTTCTTTATCTGCTTCAATCATTAACTTATTAAAATCATTTTGAACTATTGCCTGCTTTTCAAGTTTAGCTACTCTGTTTTCAAGACCATCATCTCCTAGTTCTCCAAAAGCTACTTGTCTTGAATTGTTTTGAGGTATGCTTACTCTGTTAATACTTAAACTCATTTTTATTTCCTTCTTTCTTGAATTTTTTAACCTTCTGAATATACAAAGCTTGTGAACATAAAAAATTGTTATTTTATTTTCCTGCTTTTACAAAACTTAATAGAAATTTTGCCTTCGATAAAAAAATTCTTATAATTTTTTCTACCCACCCAACCCTCAAAACACTACCCTACAAATAAAGGCATCAACAAATACGTTATATAGTTGATGCCAAAAAGGCTTAAAAAGTTTATCTTTTAAAGCTATAGGGATAATTATGCAAATCGGGGTAAGGGTAGGGAAGTGAGTTCAAAACTCAATAGTACTAAAAAATCAGCTTCAAAAAATGCAAAAGGAGAAAACAAAATTTCTCTGCATTATTATTTTGATTTTTATGAAAAAACTTTCTGCGAAAAGCTTTCCGATGCAGCAAGCGAATTTCTCGCTTCTTACATTGATTTTAAGCTTGTAGGAATAGGTGATGCACCTTGTTCAATATGGCAGGACAACGACTATTTTGTAACACAAGCAAAGGTTTCCAGAGAACATTCCGTCACTATAAAAGTTTCTGATGCCGCGGCAAACCTTATTTTCAGGAACGCGCTCGGTGACAGACCTAAAGAAACAGGTTATTTAAAACTAAAAGACATAACTGAACTTGAAGCAAGAATACTCACAGCCTTTAATGAGTTTTTGCACAAAAAAATCAGCGGAAATTTTCTTACCCCAAAAGAAATAAAAAGCGTTGAATATGAATTAAACAGTGAAGAAAAAACAATTTATCTCGTTTTCTATATCAGCGGAAATACCGATGATGAAGCCGGAAAGATAATATTTATGTTCCCTCAGTTCATGTTAAGAAGCATAGCCCCTGTAAACAAACCCGAATTACCTTTAAGTATTGATTATTTTAATCCCTGCCTTGCCGAAACAAATATAATAGCCGGTTATTCCAGAATTACCCTTGATGATGTTAAAAATTTAGACCTTGAAGATATTGTAATCCTTGAAAATAGCCATCTTTATTCGATGATACTCAAGAGCCATGAGAATTTAAGGATTAATATTAACCCCGATCCAAATATTGTAATTAATTTAGATGAAGATAACGGAGATGACACCGTGAGTAAAGTAACAGGAAACATTTGGGACAGCCTTGAAGTAGATCTGAGCGCGGAATTTGAAAAAGTAAAAATTCGACTCGGAGATTTGAGACATGTCGTAGAAGGTCTTGTAATAGACGTAGCGCCTATTGCGCAGAACAAACTTTTTCTTAATGTTGAAGGAAAACAGGTTGCAGCAGGCGAGCTTGTCATTGTAGGCGACAAATATGGAGTTAAGATAACAGAAGTTTATAATGACGCAAAAGCAGTAAAACATGAACCTGCTGTTGCAATGGCTTCTCAATCAACAGACGATTTAAGACAACATGAAAACGCCCATTCAGACGAAACGACTCATGAACAAGACGAAATAGACGATTCGGATTTTGATTTCAGCGATTATGAAATAGAAGAAGACGTTTAAGAAAGGATAAGGAGTACAGAGATTATGACAGGGTACTTAACAGGCTTTTTGGTATACATGCTGGCGATGCTGGGAGTTATTTTCATTGCTCTTGTTATTGTTAAAAAAAGTATTACTTTCAGCTCCGTAAAACAAAAGAATAGTTTTTTAAAAATCGAAAGCCGTTTAAACATTGAACCAAGAAAAAATCTTTATGTTATAAAAGCCGGAAACGAAAGGTTTCTTGTTTCTACAGGTATTGAAGGATGTCAGTTTATGACAAAAATTGGAGAAAAAAATATTCCATCAAAAACAGAAATTTCTACCGATGAAATAAAAAAATTGGAGATAAATAATCCAATCAGTAAAATGATGATTCCTAAATTGGAAATGCCTGCTCTAAGTCCTGATTATATTGGACTTAAAGAGATTTTAAGAGAAGAAAGGTTTTAATAATGGATGTCGATGCTTTATTAAAAGACTTAAACCCTGCAATGCAGTTAATGATATTAATGGTGGCGGTTACCGTTTTGCCATTTGTATTTATGTGCATGACAAGCTTTTTAAGGTTTGTTATCGTTTTTTCCATATTAAAAACAGCTCTTGGCACCCAACAGGTTCCTCCCGGCATGGTTATAATAGGTCTTGCGATGATTTTGACGTTTTATTCAATGTCGCCTGTGTTTGCCGAGATGTACCAAAAAGGCTCTGTACCTTATGAGAAATCGGGTTCTATTGTGCTTGCAATGAAAGAAGGCGCTAAGCCGCTTAAAAACTTTATGATGCGACAGACAAGACAAAGTGATATTACGTTCTTTATACAGTCGCTAAGAGGAAAACCTCCTGCCACGCCTGACGATATAGGTATTTGGGAAGTCGCGCCGGCTTTTATCATGAGTGAATTAAAAACCTCGTTTGAGATAGGTTTTATAATATTTATACCGTTTATTGTAATAGATTTGATTGTTGCGAACGTACTTCTGGCTCTTGGTATGATGATGTTATCGCCTACGATTATATCTTTACCGTTTAAGCTGTTAATATTTATTGCGGTTGACGGCTGGGGAATGATAGTGCATGGACTCGTCCAGAGTTTCAACTGAAAAAACAAAAAATAGAAAGAAATCCAAATATGAAAAAATTTTTTAAATAAAAAAATAAGGGCGAGCGAGTCGGCGAAGCCGACGGAAAGCGAGCCAAAAAAATTACTCTAGCCCCCTCCCTCGCAGGGAGGGGGTTGGGGGTGGGTGACAAAAAACTAACAATGCAAAAACTCAAATTCAACCGAAAGGAACAAACTTCATGGAACTCATGATGGAACATTTAGGAAAAGGAATCATTGTAATGCTAATGCTTTCAATGCCTTCTGTGCTAGTAGCCGCCGGAATAGGTCTTGTAGTAGGTATTCTTCAGGCTGTAACACAGGTGCAGGAACAAACAATAGCAGCAGCTCCAAAAATTCTGGGTGTTTTCCTTGTGATTCTTCTTTTAGGCGGTTTTTCCATGAATATGATGGAGGATTATTTCAGAGAATCTTCAAATATTGCATTTAATATTATTCCGCGCGATGAAGAAATGGTTTTGCCGCCATCAAATACTTATAGTCGCGGCGCAAAAATATATGAAGAAGAATTTTACGGTGAGAAAAAGCCTGAAATTAAAGAAATTATGAAAAATCCCGGAAAAGTTCCTTACTCCGATCCAAAATTCAAACAATCTTACACAAAAATGCCTAAGGATAGCTCAAATCCGCCTAATTTCATAGAAAACAAGAAAATCCATTCAGGAAATTAATGAGGCTATATGAAAAGTTTTAAACCATACATAATTATTCAAGCGATTTTAATTTTTACTATTTTGCTTTCAGCAAAAAGTTTTGCCGCTCCGGCTTTGCAAGTAAATAAAAACATAAATCTGTCTATAAATTCTGCTCATCTTTTAACATTTGATGAAAAGATAATTCGTTATAAATTTGTAAATGAAAACGATTTCAAAGCGGAAATCCTTTCCAATCTTTTCAACACCAGACAGGAATTGCTTATTAAGCCGCTTAATAAATCAAATAATAAATTAACTGTGTGGACTGAATCCAAAGTTTATAATATCAACTTTGAATTTGAGCAAAATAAAGAATTAAAAATTCGCGAAATCCAGAAAAAAGAAGCCTTTATTGGTGAATTGTCTATTAAATCACAAGAAACATCAGGCATGACAGATTTTGAACTTGACAGTCCCCCAAAATTATTAATACATTAATTAAAATAGAAGAAATAAGCATATGGACAATTTTTTTTCACTTTTAAACCTAATACCTGATTTCAACAAATATTGCGGATCGGGAATGCTTATTTTTGCCAGAATCTTAGCTTTTATGTCCCTTGCGCCTGGTTTTAGCCGTAAAGATATTCCGGGAATAGTAAAAGTCAGCTTTGCGTTATTGTTAACTTTTTGTTTTATCGGTATAGTTCCTGAAACTACAATCCCGAAAGGTACTTCTTATGCTGTTTGTATAATTTTAAATATTACTTTTGGCTCACTTCTAGGATTTGTAGCCAAAACGATTTTTCAAACAATAGAAGCCGCTGGTGAAATAATTAATATGCAAATGGGATTGCAGTCTGCGATGATGTTTGATTCTTCTGCTAAAGCTCAAGTATCAATTATGGGAAAACTTTTTATGTACTTGAGCACTGTAATTTATATAGAAATAGGCGGATTATATTGGCTTTTCAGCGCTTTTAAACGCGGTTTTGAAATCTTTCCGCTTTATGCATCAGTTATTCCCATGGATAAATTTGTAAATTTAGATTTCATTATTATGTTGACAGGAAATGTATTATTTATAGGGTTACAAATAGCTTCTCCTGTGCTTTTAGTAACACTTGCTCAAGATATTATTCTTGGAATTATTTCAAAAACAGCTCCACAAATAAACGTTTTCCAGCTCAGCTTTGTGTTCAAACCAGTTGTTGGCGCGGCAGTTCTTGTTATAATCCTTCCATTGCTTGTTAATTCAATTACAGATTATTTTGTATATTATCAAAAGATTTTTTAAAATTTTCCAGAGCAAATCCCATTATTTCTGCGTGATCAAATGCCAGTTCAGGAAGTTTTTTAACACTGAACCATTGAGCATCCTTTGCATCATCCTGAGCTTTTACATTAAGTTTTGAGGAATCATCAATATAAGCATAATAAACAACGCTTACAGTTCTTCCTCTCGGATCTCTGCCAACACGCCCGAAAGTTCCCAACTGTTTAAGGCAAATATCTTTTATATTTGTTTCTTCTTCAAGTTCCCTGTGTGCTGCTGTTTCAAGTTCCTCGTCATATTCAACAAATCCCCCCGGAAATGCCCATTTATCCTTAAAAGGTTCGTATTTTCTTTTTATAAGCAGAACTTTTAAATCTTTTTCTTCTCCATAAAGAGAAAAAAGAACTATATCTGTTGTTAATGCAGGATTTTTATATTCTTTTGCCATATTAGAAGCCTTTAAATAACGTGAATTGCTTGATTATAATTTAGCTGTCATTGCGAGGCAATAAATTAGGCATTTAAACTCTTAACAAACTTACGAAGCAATCTTCCAAATGATTATATCCTAAAATGGAAGATTGCTTCGTAAGCAAAATCATTAATTTTAGAGATGTTTATTGCCTCGCAATGACAACAGAACTTAAATGTCTGCAAATTCTTGTGCAGCAGCAAATTGAATTATAGCAGCTTTTGCCATAGGGTCTGTAAGGTTTTCTTTAACAGCACTTCCAAAAGCAAAATCACCAAGAGCAGAAGCTCTCATTACAACGCTTGGTCTTTCTCTAAGGAATGGTTTCATATCTGCAGAAACAGTTGCCAGTCTTTCAGGACTAATTATAATTCCCGTGTCTTTATCTTCAAAACCTTTAAATGCTGCTTTTTTGTTTTTCACCATAGACTGACCGGATAAAGCAGTCATGTCATACAAACTTTTTCTCGTAACTTCCTTTTCGGGCATATTTGGAGTTTCTTCAGCTTTTTCACTTTGATTTGCGGAAAATACAGGTTTAATGCTGTGGACATTACCCGGCCAAATATTGGTTTGATCGTTATTTTGGATGTCGCTCATTCAACTAAATCTCCCGATTAAAAACTTCCTCGATATAAACACTTAAAAAACA
>Ga0209417_1005483_pt1 | contig 13925 bp, 7 predicted proteins | sample RifGroF2_FD_184002 | JGI IMG/M metagenome (GOLD analysis project Ga0209417, IMG submission 184002) | Groundwater microbial communities from Rifle, Colorado, USA - Groundwater F2 (SPAdes) (version 2) | ecosystem: Environmental > Aquatic > Deep subsurface > Groundwater | place: Rifle, Colorado... | reverse complement strand
CATTTAGGAAACAGACGTATCAGATCAGTTGGAGAATTGTTGCAGAATCAATTCAGAATAGGTCTTACAAGGCTTGAAAGAATTGTAAGAGAAAGAATGACTCTTCAGGATGCTGAAACATTAACTCCGTTAAACTTATTAAATACAAAACCTTTAATTGCCGCCATTAAGGAATTTTTTGGTTCATCACAGTTATCACAGTTTATGGATCAGACAAATCCGCTTGCGGAATTAACACATAAAAGAAGATTATCAGCTCTCGGACCCGGTGGTCTTGCAAGAGAAAGAGCCGGATTTGCCGTAAGGGATATTCACCCTTCACATTACGGAAGAATTTGTCCCGTAGAAACACCTGAAGGACCAAACGCTGGTCTTATAGGAAGTTTGGCTACTTATGCAAGAGTTAATGAATATGGATTCATTGAAACACCTTATTATGTTGTTAAAGATGGTATTGTTACCGATGAAATTAACTATTTAAGCGCGGATGAAGAAGAAACTTCCCGTGTTGCGCCAGGCGATATTCCTATAGACAAAAACGGAAAAATATCTGTTGATCAGGTTCCATTTCGTTATAGAAGTGAATTTACAATAGGTGAATCAAATAAGGTTGATTATGTGGGTGTTTCTCCTATTCAGATTATATCTGTCGGTACATCTTTGATTCCATTTGTTGAACACAATGATGCGAACAGAGCGTTAATGGGTTCAAACATGCAACGTCAGGCAGTCCCCCTTTATAAAGCTGAAAGACCTGTTGTTGGTACCGGTCTTGAAAAAAGAGCCGCTTGTGATTCCGGAATGGTTCTTGTTTCTCAGCATGACGGCGTAGTTGATTATGTTACCAGTGATGAAGTAAGAATTAAAGATACTCAAGGCAGAATTCATAAATATGCTTTGATGAAATTTGTAAGAAGCAACCAGGATACATGTCTTAATCAAAAACCTATAGTAAGAGCGGGAATGACTGTAAAAAAAGGTGATCCTCTTGCAGATGGAGCATCCACAGATCAAGGAGAGCTTTCTCTCGGTAAAAACGTTCTCGTAGCGTTCATGCCATGGGAAGGTTATAACTATGAAGATGCTATCTTAATCAGTGACAGAGTATCACATGACGATGTTTATACAAGTATCCATATTGAAAAACTTGAAATCGATGCAAGAACAACAAAGTTAGGACCGGAAGAAATTACAAGAGAAATTCCTAACGTTAGTGAAGACAGCTTAAGACATCTTGATGAAAGAGGTATCGTACGCGTTGGAGCTATGGTTCAGGCCGATGATATTCTTGTAGGAAAGATTACACCTAAGGGTGAATCCGAACATCCTCCTGAAGAAAAACTTTTAAGAGCAATTTTTGCTGAAAAAGCAAGAGATGTAAAAGATAACAGCTTAAGAGTTCCGCATGGTGAAGGCGGTAGAGTTGTTGACGTAAAAGTTTTCGACAGAGAAAAAGGCGATGAGCTTCCTCCGGGAGCTAATACCGTTATAAGAGTTTATATAGCTCAAAAACGTAAAATCAGAGTAGGCGATAAAATGGCAGGAAGACACGGAAATAAAGGTATTATTTCCAAAATACTTCCTAAAGAAGATATGCCGTTCCTTCCTGATGGCACACCTGTTGATATAGTTCTTAATCCTCTGGGTGTACCTAGTAGGATGAACGTTGGACAAACTTATGAAACACTTTTGGGACTGGCAGCTTATCTGACAGGAAATTATTATGAAGTTCCTGCATTTGATGAAAGATGTGGCGTTACGGAGGCTTCTTTGAATGCAACATCAGCTGAAGTTCAAAAAGGAATAGATAAGACCGGATATGATTGGGTAAATATAAACGGCAAAGTTACTCTTTATGACGGTAGAACCGGTGAACCGTTTGATAATCCTGTTTCTGTCGGACTTGCCTATATTTTGAAACTTGTCCACCTTGTAGATGACAAGATTCACGCAAGAAGCACCGGACCTTACAGTCTTGTTACCCAGCAGCCATTGGGTGGTAAAGCTCAATTCGGCGGTCAGCGTTTTGGTGAGATGGAAGTTTGGGCGCTTGAAGCATATGGCGCTGCTTATACCCTTCAAGAAATGTTAACCATTAAATCCGATGACGTTAACGGTAGAAGTAGAGCTTATGAAGCTATTGTAAAAGGTGAAAACCTCCAAAGACCCGGTATTCCTGAATCATTCAAAGTATTGGTTCGCGAACTTCAAAGTATCGGTCTTGATATTACAGTTGCTAAACGCGGCGGCTTTGAAGTTGATCTCATGAGTGATACTGATGAAATGAAGAGAGCTGTTCCAAAAAGAACGCTAAGTGACATTGATTCAGAATTGCTTAATATCAATTTCTTCCAAACGCCGGGAAGTATTTCTTCAGATTAGTTTTCTGTCACCCTGAACTTGTTTCAGGGTCGTAGGGTTTCAGATTCTGAAACAAGTTCAGAATGACATTCCCAAAAAAATTGTCTAACAATAAAAATTAAGGGAGAATAACATTGTCTACCAGTATTGATTATTTTGATTATATAAGAATAGGTATAGCATCCCCTGAAAGAATCATGAAATGGTCTTTCGGAGAGGTTACAAAACCAGAAACCATTAACTACCGTACATTAAAGCCGGAAAGAGACGGATTATTCTGTGAAAGAATTTTTGGACCTTCCAAAGATTGGGAATGTTATTGCGGAAAATATAAAAGAGTTCGTCACAAAGGCATAATCTGCGAAAGATGCGGAGTTGAAGTTACAGACAGTAAAGTTAGACGTCACAGAATGGGACATATTAAACTTGCTGCGCCTGTTTCTCATATATGGTTCTTAAAAGGTATTCCAAGTTATCTAGGTTTGTTGTTGGATATGTCTTTAAGAGATTTAGAACAGGTAATTTATTTTAATAATTACATTGTTCTTGATGCAGGTGATTCGGAATTCAAAAAAACACAGCTTTTATCTGAAGAAGATTATGAAAATTATGTAAATGAGCATGAAGCAACAACTTTAAAAGTTGGAATCGGTGCTGAAGCAATAAAAGAACTTCTTGCAGAACTCAGTATCTCGGGAATGATTGAAGAATTAAGAGAAGAACTTAAAAATGCTGGAAGTTCAGTTCAAAAACGTACAAAGATTATTAAAAGACTTCGTCTTGTTGAATCTTTAACCTCCAGTAATACTGATCCTACCTGGATGATTATGGATGTGTTACCTGTAACTCCTCCTGATCTTAGACCTATGGTTCAGTTAGATGGTGGAAGATTTGCTACCAGTGATTTAAATGACTTATATAGAAGAGTTATCAACAGAAATAACCGTTTAATAAGATTAATTGAGATGGGCGCTCCCGAAATTATTATCAGAAACGAAAAAAGAATGCTTCAGGAAGCAGTAGACGCATTAATTGATAACGGCAGAAGAGGAAGAACCGTAATTGGTCCTAACAACAGACCTCTGAAATCATTAAGTAACATTATTGAAGGGAAACAGGGACGTTTCAGACAGAATCTTCTCGGTAAAAGGGTTGATTATTCAGGAAGAAGTGTTATCGTAGTAGGTCCTCAGCTTAAACTTCATCAATGCGGACTTCCAAAAGAAATGGCTGTTGAGTTATTCAAACCGTTTGTTGTGAATAAGCTTATTGAAAGAGGCATTGTTCAGAATATAAAATCAGCTAAAAAGAAAATAGAACGTTCTGAAAACGTAGTTTGGGATGTATTAGAAGAAGTAATTGAAGGGCATCCGGTAATGTTAAACCGTGCTCCTACACTACACAGGCTGGGTATTCAAGCATTTGAACCGGTACTTGTCGAAGGTAGGGCTATTCAGTTGCATCCGTTGGTTTGCGCAGCCTTTAACGCTGACTTTGACGGTGACCAAATGGCTGTTCACGTTCCTCTTTCTATTGAAGCTCAAACTGAAGCCAGAATGCTTATGCTTTCTGCTAATAATGTTTTGTTGCCTGCAACAGGAAAGCCTTGTATAACGCCAACACAGGATATGATTCTGGGTATTTATTATTTAACACTTGATACGCATTTAAAAGAAGAGGATAAGGTTGAAAGATATTTCCTTAATTTTGAAGATGCTATAACAGCTCTTGACGCAGGGGTAGTTGAATTACATTCAAAAATCGGTGTAAGAGATGAAGCAGGTACAAAAATCGTTACTACACCAGGAAGAATTATATTTAATCAGATTGTAAGTAATGCTGTTTTAGCATCATAGCAATGACTGGTTGTCATTCTCAGCGACCAACGGAAGCGTGAGAATCTATCCCGGATACACGTTAACAGATCCTCACGTTCACTTCGTTCACTGAGGATGACAATAAAACCTAATGGTTAGGTATGAATAATTAAAGAGGAAAATATAAAACTATGAGTACAATGCTTTCAAAAGGTCAAAAAAAATCATTTGATTTTATAAATGAAGTAATGAATAAAAAAGCTTTAAATAAGTTGTTTTCACAGATATATTTAGATTATGGCACTTCAAAAACAGCTTATTTGGCTGATCAATTGAAAAATCTTGGTTTTAAATATGCAACACAAGCAGGCACTACAATTTCAATTGAAGATTTAACAATTCCTAAAGCTAAAAAACAGCTTATTAGAAATGCTGAAGATGAAATTGAAAGAGCAACTTATCGATATTTAAAAGGTGAAATAACCGAAGTTGAAAGATATACAAAAGTAATTGATACCTGGAGTGAAACAACTGAAAAATTAACACAAAGTGTAGTTGAAAACTTTAGCAGAACCAATCCCGTTTATATGATGGCATTCTCCGGCGCTAGAGGTAACCTTTCTCAGGTAAGTCAGTTGGTCGGTATGCGTGGTTTGATGGCAGATGCGCAAGGTCAAATTATCGATTTGCCGATTAAATCAAATTTTAAAGAAGGGTTAAGCGTAACCGAGTATATTATTTCCAGTTACGGTGCAAGAAAAGGTCTTGTAGATACCGCGCTTAAAACAGCTGACTCCGGATACCTTACAAGAAGGCTGGTTGACGTTGCTCAGGATGTTATTATCAGGGAAGAAGACTGTAAAACAGAGAAATTTATTGAAATTGAGGCTATTAAAGATGCTGAAAAAGAATATGTTTCCCTTCATGACAGACTTTTAGGAAGAACAATTCTTGAAGACATTCTTGATGAAGACGGTAATGTTTTATTAAAGAAAACAGCAACTTTAAATAATGAAGATATAAAAAAAATTGAAAGCTTGAAATTAAAGAAAATAAAAATTCGTTCACCTTTAACATGTGAATCTGAATACGGAATTTGTCAAAAATGCTATGGATGGGCGTTAACTAAAAACAATCCCGTTGATATCGGCGAATCTATCGGTATTATAGCAGCTCAAAGTATCGGGGAACCCGGAACACAGCTTACCATGAGAACATTCCACACAGGTGGTGTATTCAGGGGCTCTTCCAGTATGAGACAAATTAATTCAAAAGTAGCAGGTAAAGTTATTACATCTGTTGCTACAAAAGACTTAAGAACCAGACACGGTGATGATGTACAGGTAAGTATCAGAGAAGGCAAGCTTGAAATTGAAGATGCAAAAGGAAAAAAACATTCCTATAATATTCCTTACGGTGCAACAATTTTTCATAATAAGGGAGATGTTGTTAAAGCAGGGGATGCAATCGCTGAATATGAACCGGGCGCAGGCGCAGATGGCGGTCGTTTAACAGAAAGAGCCACAAAAGATATTACTACCGATATTGGTGGAAAAATCTATTTTGACGGTTTTAGTGTTGATGAAAAACGTGACAGGCAAGGAAACATCAGCAGAACTGCAAACAGAAGCGGTAAAATCTGGATACTTTCAGGTGATGTATATAATCTTCCGGGCGGTTCGGAAATTCTTGTAAAAGACGGACAGCTTGTTAAAAAAGGCGATGTGCTTGCCGAAACTGTAACATTAAGTGAACATGGCGGTGAAGTAAGACTTTCCGGTGAGCTTGAACTTCAAGAAATTACAAAAAACGGAAAGAAAATTAAAAAAATCGTTAACGGTAAAGAAATTACTATCGTTATCGCATCCATAACTCCTAAAAATGCTGAACTTGAATCAACAAAAAAAGAACAGCTCTGGAAAGTTCAGGGGTGTGAAGAAAATTATGTTATAAAATCACCTATTGATACTCTTGTAGAAAACGGAATGGTAATTGCAGAGCTTATTGATGAAGAAAATTCCGTAACCTCAAGCGGCGAAATCCGTTATGCCGGAGTTGAAACAGATGAAAACCAAATAGTAACCACTCCGGGAAAAGTTGTTTTTATTCCTGAAGAAATTCATCAAATAAATAAAGACTCAACATTGAAAATGGTTGAATCAGGTATTTATGTAGTTGCCGGAACAGAAGTGGTAAAAGACGTAAGAACCCATATCGACGGTGTTATTGAAATTAAAGAATATAATGACATCATTCACGAAGTTATTGTAAGACCGGGACAGCTTATAAAACTTGATGACGCAAATCTTTTAAAAGTTGAAGACGGCGAAATAGTCGATAAAGGAACAGAAATTGCAAAAGGTGTAAAAGCTAAAGAAAAAAGCATGGTTAGCATTATTTCAGGAATGCCTGCTGAAGCGGGAGTTCTTGAAATAACCGATGAAGATGTTGAAGTTGAAATAGATGAAGACATTGAACTTACTTCAAAATCAATAGAAGTGCTTATAAGACCTGTTCAGGAATATGATATTACACCTAAAGAAGTAAAAATAGCTTTTAATACAACGGAAGATTTGATTGAAATTGTTCCTGTAACTCAACTTCAGTATAGAGACGGAGCAAGAATTCGTCAATTAGACGGTGCAAATTTAACAAGAGTAAGTCTTGTTCTTCAAATGAGCGGATATTTGAGTCATTTGAAAGGTCTTGTTGAGTTAACATCAAAAGATAGCGAAGAACAAAATCTTAAAATAGTTGTTCTTGATAACTTAATCGTTAGAAGAGAGACTGAAACAGGCTCGAGAGAAAAAGCTTCTCTTCAAACAGAACTTCTTGTTGAATCAGGACAAGTTATTGAACCTAAAACACCTGTTTCTAAAACACAGGTACTCGCAAGAAATGATGCAAAAGTAAGTTTGGGCTCTACTGAAAAAACTGATATGAGAAGACTTCTTCTTATTTCTCCTGAATCAAAAGAAATCGTTAAATTAAAAACCGCTCCCGTAGTTAAAGAAGGTGATTTAATAAGTCTTGATCAAATAATTTCCGAAAGCGGCGAAAAAGCTCAAATTGCAGGTAGAGTTTTTGAGATTAACAAAAACGAAGTTGTTATTCATAAATCAAGACCTTATCTTATCAGTCAGGGCGCGCAGCTTCAGGTTGTTAACGATAGTCTTGTACAGCGCGGTGATTTCCTTGCAACTCTTGTTTTTGAACGTATGAAAACAGGGGATATTGTACAGGGTCTTCCAAGGGTTGAAGAACTTTTAGAAGGCAGAAAACCTAAAGAAAGTGCAATTCTTGCAGAAGAAAACGGTGAAGCTGTTCTTGAATATGAAGAAGATGCTGTCAGACTTTTCCTAGTCAGTGAAACAGGACGCTCCGAAATCAAGGTTCCTATTGATTCAAGTATTATCGTAACCGATAAACAAAAAATCAAACAAGGGCAGCCTCTTACAAGCGGTCCTCTTAACCCGCATGATGTTATAAGATTAAGCGGTGTTGAAGCTGTTCAACAATATCTTCTTGATGAAGTGCAAAGAGTATACCGTTCTCAGGGTGTAGAAATCGCTGATAAACACGTAGAAGTTATTGTTCGCCAGATGTCTAAAAAAGTTAAAGTTGATGAATCAGGCGATACAAAACTCTTGCCCGGTGAACTTACCGAAACCCAAACAGTAGAAGCTGAAAATAAAGCTATAGAAGAATTGGGCGGAGAAAAAGCCACATGGCATCCTGTTCTTCTCGGTATTACAAAAGCAAGTTTGAATACAGAAAGCTTTATTTCTGCGGCAAGTTTCCAGGAAACAACAAGAGTTCTTACAGAAGCTGCTGTTGAAGGCAAAAAAGATATGCTGAGAGGCTTGAAAGAAAATGTAATCATCGGTAGATTGATACCTGCCGGAACAGGCTATTATCATCTTACACATTCTTCCGAAGATCTTGAAGAAGAAGAAAGAAAAAGAAGAAGCAGAAACAGCGCAAGAAAACCATCCGCAATTCTTGAAGAAATTGAAGGATTGTTTGGAGCTCCTGATTTTTCAATTGAAGAAGCAATGGGCGCTGCTGTTATAGAAGATGTGGAAGAAATTGCTAAAGAACTTCAAGGCGTCGAAGATGTTGAAGAAACCAGTGATATTGAAGAAGACGAAGAAATTTAATTTCTTTGAATTGATATAAATCTAAAAAACTTCCCGTATGGGAAGTTTTTTGTTGAAAAAATTTAAAAACTGAGTGAGTTCGGACTTGAATTCTATTTAGAATTCAGATTAAAATGAAATATTAAGTTTTTTTACGGTAAAAGGTGGAGTTTTACTGTAGTTTTTTCAAAACATGCCGACATGTAGCATGTAAAAATATTTATTTCGGGTAAATTCAATATATACAACAGATGAGAGAACAATTTTAAGATGACAACCGCAGTAGAACAGGATGACAAGATATTAAGACTGGTAGGTCTTGAGCTTATGTTCAGCAATCCCCAGAACAGGGTTTCTGCTGAAGGCATTACTGCTGTTGAACTTGCCAGAAGAATTCATTTGAAAATTGATATAGTTAAGAAAAAACTAAACATCTTACAGGAAAAAGGTATTGTCCGTTCAACAGGCGTAAGCCCTAAATATTGGCTTTTTGATGATTACGGATTTCAGAGAGTTGAAGAAGATGATCCTGTTTATATGTTGTTATGCAACTTTGATGATGTAGATTTTTGCCGCTTTTTTGAGTATTAAAGGTCTTTTATCTTTATCTTATTTCGTTCGTGCAACCCTTTTTATAAAAAGAAATACCTTATCAAAAAAACCCCAATAAAAAAGCTATGTTCTTTTGCAAGAAAGCATAGCTAGATAGGGATATGTGTATCGTCGTCTTCTAAGGAGTACATATAAATTTTAGCAGTCCAACTTTCGTATAACATCGTCTATATTTATGAAAGCTTAAAATATAATGTTATCCATTGTGTTTACATCTAAAATGCTTTTGTTTTAAGGTTTTTCAACTTAAGTTCATGTCTTTTAGCAAAAAAAATCATAGAAAATTAATCATAAATTTGATTGATCAAAGTTTAAAATTCTCCTACTTTTGTTTGAGAAAAGTTAAAAATGATGTGGAATTTTTGCTAAAATATAATCAGATATTAAAAATAAGTTTTTGGAACAAACAAAATGCAAAAAAAGTTTATCAGCGTTCTTTTTAAGTGCTGTAACGTCTATAACAGAATTTATGTAAATAAAGAAGGAACCGCATACGCCGGTCGATGTCCGAAATGCCTGAAATCAGTAAGGTTTCAAATAGGAGAAGGCGGAACTGATACCAGATTTTTTGAAGTCTACTAGTGTTCAGTTTCATTAATTTAATGGATTAAATTTCTTCCGTCGCTTGTCCTCGAAACTACGTTTCTGCGAAAGCTCCTACAGAAACTTAATCCATATTCATACCTTGATAATTAACTCCAGTCGCTAAATAGCCGAAACCGTCATTCTGAGCCTGCTACGCAGGCGTAAGAATCTTATAATTTATTTAATAATTTTATTAGATCCTTACGTCACTTCGTTCCTCAGGATGACGATAAAATTAATTCGCGACTCGGATTAATTAATGAATCATTGCACTAGTGCTTACCTCACGTTTTTTCTTTATGACGTGAAATTATGAATTTTGTTCTATTTATTTACCGAATCAAAGCACTAGTCTTTTATTCTTAAACTGTTAAGCTTATCTGCTGCCCTGCCGCTTTGAATAATATCCGTTGCGGTTTTTATTCCTTCTTCAATAGAATTTACGGCATTCCCCACCCACAAAAGTGCCGCGGAATTAAGCAAAACTATATCCAATTTCGCGCCAGTAATTTTGCCGTTAAATATATCTTCAATAATTTTTGCGTTAATATCAGGCGTATCCCCCTGTATATCTTCCAGTTTTGCTTGTTTAATCCCAAAATCTTCGGGATGAATTTCAAAGCTGTCTATTTTCCCGTCATCAAGCCTTGAAATAAAAGTTTTTCCGCAAATACTTATCTCGTCCATCACAGGATTTAAACCATTTACAACCAAAGCTTTTTTGCAGCCGAGATTTTTAAGAGCTTCCGCAATTTTCGGGCATAATTCTTTCCTCGAAACCCCTATCACCTGCCCTGTCGGAAAAGCAGGATTGGTCAAAGGGCCGAGAAGATTAAATACTGTTCTTATTCCAAGTTCTTTTCTGACAGAATTCACATGGGCAGTACATTTATGAAAATATGGCGCGTGTATAAAAGCTATATTATTATCTTTTAAGTTTTTTTCAACTTCGAGAGGGCTTGTTAAAAGCTCTATCCCTAGTGACTGAAGTACATTACTGCTTCCGCATTTGCTCGTAAACCCGAAGTTAGAATGTTTCGCAACATTCAGCCCTGTCGAGGAAGCCAGAATTGCGGAAGCTGTAGAAATATTGAAAGTATTTGTTTTATCCCCGCCTGTTCCGCAGGAATCAACAATATTTTCAAGTCCTTGCGTGTCGATTTTTAAAGATTTTTCTCTCATTCTTTGAGCAAATCCTGATATTTCTTCGGCATTCTCTTCTTTATCATTGAGAAAAACAAGCAAATCTGCAATTTGAGCAGGTAAAACCTCCCCGGTGCTCATTAAATCTATTAATTCTCCGGCTTCTTCTGCTGTAAGGTTTTGCCTTTCTTTTATTTTTAAGATGTATTTTTTTATCATATTTTAAAATTTCAAAAAATTAGAAAGCAATTTTTTGCCTGATTTTGTCAAAATTGACTCAGGATGAAACTGAATCCCTACAAGATTTTTGAAATCCTTATGTCTAACACCCATAACAATATTATCAGAAGTCCATGCAATTGTTTTTAAAGGAGTTTCTTTGAGAGAAGCCCTGTCAATTACCAAAGAATGATATCTTGTAGCCGAAAACGGGTTATCAATATCATAAAACAAAGAATCATCCGTATCATGAATAATTTCGGAAACTTTTCCATGCATTAAATAAGGAGCTTTAACGATTTTTGCCCCAAAAACCTGTCCTATAGCCTGATGACCAAGACAAACCCCGAGGATTGGAATAGTTCCCGCTAAATTTTTAATCACATCTAACGAAATACCCGACTCGTCGGGAGTTCCCGGCCCGGGGGAAATTATAATATGCGACGGGTTAAGCTTTTTTATCTCGTTAACAGAAACCGCATCATTCCTGAAAACCTGACATTCAGCACCTAACTCGCCCAGATATTGAACGAGATTATAAGTAAATGAATCATAATTATCAATTACAAGTATCATATTTTTTCAATTTCTCACTTTAAAATTTTTGTAACTCTGGTATAATTAAATAAATGGGCAGATGGGAGTTTGCACCTCCCACCATTTCAAAGCCCTACTTGATAAACACAAGGATTATTTTAAGAATTAGCTCTAGTATAACTAGGGCTTTTTCTGTTTTATTCCGTTTCATCCTGCATCACCTCCTTTCCGATTGTTGACCGTTTTGAGTAGTCCGGAAGTTAGTGATTGGGCTTCTTAGCCATTTATAAAATTTTCAAGGTTGTTTTTAATTATATCATTTATAAATTTAAATGAATATGGGCGTTGTCATTGCGAGCGACCAACGGGAGCGTGGCAATCTATCCAATAGTTAGCAAAATAGATTGCCACGTCAAGCCTTCGGCTTTCCTCGCAATGACAATACATTATTTATGTATATTTTAATAATTCGAATTCGTTAAATTTTTAGGAGTGAATACAAAATTGAACATTATAAGGTGTAAAAACCACAATGTAATGTGTAGATTTATTCTGTCTAAGTTGTAAAATCTAATAAAATACATAAAAATTGGAGTTGCAATTATGACGGAAAAAGAAAGACTGGAACACATAAGAAAAGAATTGGACGCAATTGTAAAAGAGTTAAATCCACGACTTAATGAACTATTTTTTATTAAAGAGTGCCTCAAAGACCTTGTGAGAGTGAGCGAAGGAAAAGAACCGGAATACAGATAAATTATTTTTTATTTAGAAGTTCTTCCAGAATCTGTTTTAGCTGAAGCCTCGTATTTTCAATATCTTCGGAATTATTTATAACAAAATCAGCCTTTTTTATTTTTTCTTTCTGCGGAATTTGTACTGCCAATCGCTTTTGGGCTGCGTCTTCCGTAATATTATTTCTTTTTAAAAGTCTTTCAAGCCTGACTTTATCATCTGCAATAATAAGTAAAACATAATCAAAATAAACTTCCCAACCTGTTTCATAAAGCTGTGGAACTGACACGGCAACTATTTTTTTATCTTTATTTTGCTCAAAAAATTTATCTACAACCTTTTTGACTTCCGGATGAAGAATTTTTTCAAGCTGCTCAAGCATCTTTTTATCGTTAAAAACTATATTCGCCACTTTTTTGCGGTCAATTTTGCCTTCAGTGTCTTTTATTTCAGTATCAAAAAGGTTATTAAACTTTTCTATTATTTCTTTGTCCTGTGATAAAAGTTCATGGACAATTTTATCCGTATCAATAGTTATTATTCCTTCCTCATTGAGCAAGGATTCTATTAAAGTTTTTCCTGATGCTATGTTTCCGGTAATTGCAAATTTTATCATGAGTATAAATCCTCTTTTTGTCATTGCGAGAAGAGCTTTAGCTCTGACGTGGCAATCTATTCCTTTTGGGATAAAATTGATAGATTGCTTCGCTCCTATTGGCCACTCGCAATGACAGTTTATGATATATTATTTAATAATCACATAAAAAACACCTGAAAAAAATATGCACAAAGAAAAAGACATGAAAAATCACGAAAAATATATGAAAGAATGCCTTGAACTGGCAAAATTCGGAGAAGGACATGTTTCACCGAACCCGCTTGTTGGTTCAATAGTGCTTGATAAAGAGGGTAATGTGGTTGGTAAAGGCTGCCATGAAAAATACGGTGAAGCCCATGCCGAGATAAATGCGCTTAATCAAGCAGGAGATAAAGCGGAAGGCGGCGCAATTTATGTAAGCCTTGAACCCTGTTCTCATTATGGCAAAACTCCTCCTTGTATAGACAGAATTATTAAAGAAAAAATAAAGACTTTAGTGGTTGGAATGACGGATCCAAACCCTCTTGTTGCAGGAGAAGGAATTAAAAAAGCTAAAGATGCAGGAATAGAAGTCATTGAAAATATCTTGAATAAAGAATGCGAAAAAACAAACGAAATTTTTATAAAAAATATAACAAAAAAACAGCCGTTTATTGCAATAAAAACAGCTTCTACAATTGACGGAAAAATAGCAACTTCAACGGGAAGCAGTAAATGGATAACTTCAGAAGCCGCAAGAGAAGAAGTTCAAAGACTAAGAAACAAATACGATGCCATTATTACAGGTTCTAATACAATAATTGCCGACAATCCGAGTCTGACATGCCGCAAAGAACGTTATCGAAATCCTGTAAGAGTAATAATAGATTCTGAATTAAGAACTCCTCCCGATTTAAAAGTTTATAATGACGATGGCACAAGAATAATTATTGCAACATCAGAAAATATTGACAAAAACAAATTAAAAATTTATCCTAAATATATAAATATAATTAAATGTCCGCTCAATCATGATAATAAAGTTAATCTGGAATATTTAGTCCAAAAATTATATGCACAAGAAATTTTCAGTATTCTGATTGAATCCGGCGGTAACTTAAATGGTGCTTTCTTAAAATATAATCTCATTGACAAAGTTTATTTCTTTATTGCACCTAAAATTGTTGGAGATAATACAGC
>Ga0209417_1005481_pt1 | contig 13926 bp, 25 predicted proteins | sample RifGroF2_FD_184002 | JGI IMG/M metagenome (GOLD analysis project Ga0209417, IMG submission 184002) | Groundwater microbial communities from Rifle, Colorado, USA - Groundwater F2 (SPAdes) (version 2) | ecosystem: Environmental > Aquatic > Deep subsurface > Groundwater | place: Rifle, Colorado... | reverse complement strand
GCGGGGACCACGCCCGGAAGTACTTCTCCATGTACAAGGCGGCTGCTACCGCCCAGGCCCTGATCAAAACCTACGAATCGGCCACCAGCGCGTACAGCGCCATGGCAGGAATCCCCTATGTCGGCCCGATTCTGGGTGCCCTTGCGGCGGCCGCGGCAGTGGCGGCGGGTCTGGCGCAGGTAAGCAAGATACGGTCAATGTCCATGGACGGCGGTGCAGGCGGAGGCGGGAACCCCTACGGCACAATGACCCAGCCCACAGCGGCCCCGCCGACCGCAGCCTTCCCGGAAACGGGCGGGGAGGTGCCGTCCCTGGGCGGCACCCAGAACCAGCCCGCCGGTCCGACCCAGGTGTTCGTGACCGTGAACAGTCCGCTGGCCACGGAGAACTGGGACCAGATCGCCGAGAAGCATATCGTTCCCGCCATAAACAACGGCGGCACCCGCGGGGTGCAGCTGAACCAGAATGTCGTAGCAGCCCAGTAAAGGAGCGCCATGTCCTGGTCACCTGTAGTTTTCTATTACGATCACGGCCTGTCCGGACTGACGGCAACCTATGCTCACGCCAGTTATCCCGTCGCCAACATCCTCGACAGGGTAGACGGCACCATGTGGAAATCAACAGCCACGGCCACTCAATACATCACTTTTGATGCGGGAGTCGGCGTCACCATCAGTCCGGATTACCTCCTCATATCGAATCACAACCTCAAGACGGCCGGGGCCACGATCGTCCTGCAGTACTCGACGGACAATTTCGCAGCTGACATTAACGACATCTTTACAGCCTATGCCCCGGCGACCGACACGACCCAACTCAAGACTTTTACCACCCAGGCAAAGAGGTACTGGCGGCTTAAGATCACCGGGGCGACGGTCAATCCCTATATAGGCCTGTGCTGGTGGGGGCCGAAGACGGCACTGGACTATGCCGACAGCATCACTCCCTACGACGAGGAGATCAAGGCCAATGTGAACATCGGGGAGACCGGCTTTGTGCAGGGGATTCACACGAAGTACACCGAGAGGCAGCTGGACATCAAGTTCGAGGACATGGACAGCACCCTGACCGCCAAACTCATCGCCTGGCGGGATGCTGTCGGCATGGGCCTGTTCGGGGTCCAGTGGGAGCCCGGGGACCACAGCACCGACATATGGATGATGCGCCGGGCCAAAGGGAAATATGACGCCCCCTTGAAGCAGGGAGGGCTGTACGTTGATAACAAGCTGGCACTCGTGGGCCGGAAGGAATAACGTCGACAATGATAACATTCCCCGCTAAATTCGAGGCAGAGCTGCAGAAGCAGCCCAATAGTCCGGCATTCATCGTTAAAATGACGAGCACGGGAACGATCTCCCACGAGGAAACGCTGCAGGCGGACTGGAATGCTTCCCCGGACAAGAGCTCCGATATCGACCTGACGACCAGCGCGGGGGATATCCTGCTGCCGGCGTACGTTCTGTCACAGGTCACGTCTAATGGGGAGGTGACGATCCACGGATTCTATGGTGAGAGGATATGTCAAAAGTTCAAGACCGGAAATACCGCATCAGGGCCGTCTGTTGCAAAGTTCACTTTTAAAGCCAGATACCCTCTCGGCGCCGGGACGCTCCCCGTGTCGTTCTCAATTTTTGCGCACAACGCGGGTACGAACCACCCTAACTTCAGCGCAATGATAGGGAATTGGCAGACCAATGTTACCCTGCCGGCCACTGCGCAGGTATTTACTGTCGTCGCCCCTACCGCCATCGTTCTTTCCGCGAACACGTATTACTGGGTCACCGCGTCGCCGGACTATTACACTGATGTAGAGATGGCGTTCTCGTGGCAGACGACAAACCCCTATGCTGACGGTTTCGCTGTTGTCAATTATGACGATTATACCTCATTTAGTGATTACGCGTCGAACGATTTTTATTTTAAACTCGAAGGGTACTACTCGAATAAATATCTGGTGACTGCGAACATGGACCTGGGGAGCACCCCCGCAGATCCGGGAGAGTGGCGGTTCTCCACGCTTCTGCCGTCTGCCACCGCCGTTGTTTTTATTGCGTGGTCTTCGGCGACCGGGGCCTTTGCCGGAGAAGAGACGGCGCTGGGTACCGTGACCGATGGGCAGGCCATCAGCGACCTCAAGCGTTACTATCGGGTGAAGGCTACCCTGACAACGACGGGCCAGTACACGCCCTCTGTCCGGTCGATCATGGCCTATTTCCCCATATACCTGTCCGTAGCCGATCATCCAAGGTTCGGGTATGAGCCGTCTGTCTCCGATGTGTCCACGCTTCAGACCACGATCGATATGTTCAGGGCGTCAACGATCGGGCAGGTGTCGGTCAAGCTTGCCCTGACCAAACAGATCTCGAACTATCTTAAGAGCGAGTACCCGAAGAACAAGGAAGTCCGGGTACTGATGGGCTTCATTGCGGACGGGTTCGCGGAGGCGGATTTTGTGAATTACTATCGGGGCATGGTCAGCGACTGGTCGTTGAGCAACAAGGACGAGGTGACCTTGAAGCTGCGCGATTTTCACGGATCGTGGCAGGATGTCATGGTGCCGGCAAAATGGCAGACCGTATCCGACGACGTGACCTTCACCGCGCAGCATCACACCGACACGATCATAAGCCTTGCCAAGGGATACATCGGGACAGCGGACCGGTATCTTGACCAGGACAGCATAAACACGGTAAAGATTGCCACGGACGGATGGACCATTACGCGCACCCTGACAGGCAAAACGTTCGACGCAAAGGCGCTCATGGAGGAGCTCCGGATCCTGCTGGGGGCGTTTTTCATCCCGAACGCAGACGGCAAGGTGAAGCTCAAGAGGTGGGACGCGTCCGAGGCGGCGATCCTAGATCTGACCGAAACCGAGATCCAGGACCTGACATATCAGAGCAATGCCGATAACCTCATAAACAAGACGTATATATATTTTAACCACGACGGAACGACCGGAACGGACCAGAAGAACTTTGCCGCTCTGGACATAAACACTGACTCCACGAGCCAGAGCAACTGGGGAGAGACCAAAACCAAGGAGGTTAAGGACTACTGGACCAAGACGGCGCAGGCAAGCCAGCTGGCCGACCTGTCGAATAAGATCATCGCCCGGTTCAAGAACATCCCCGACATTCTCCAGTTCTCCCTGGATCTGCGGTTCATGGCGTTGGAGGTTGGGGACATGGTCAGCATTACCCACCGCCGGGTCCCGTCTACGGACCTGACCGGGATCAGCGGGGTCAAGTACCAGGTCGTGAACAAGGACCTGGACTTCAAAAAGGACCGAGTGAAGTTGAAGGTTTTGCGGGCGTCATGAGCTCTCTGAAAATAGTCGGGCAGGCATGGTGTTTTTGTGTTATACTCTTGCGAATATGATGTGAGGAGGGAGACTATGCTTGAGTTTATCATCGCATTCTGGTTTATTTCGCTGGTAGCAACATCTTATGAGCAGGGGGAGGCCAACCCGCTGACCCCGGAGCAGATCGCCGAGATCGCCCAGGCAGAGCAGCAGCAGTGTGAGCAGGGGGGGTACCTGGACACGATTGAGCGAGTGAGGAAGTGCAGATAGAATTTGACCTTGTACAGTTTTTGTGTTACTATCCCGCCTGATTTTTGATCTTCCCGCAGGATTTTTAATCTTGCCATCATTAAAAATCAATAACTTACGCGCAGGCAGACTACTTCGAATCCGCAGGTCGCAGGTTCGACTCCTGCCGGGCGCACCAAAAATTAAAATAAAAACAATAGATTAGCGCCGGTCAATCACTGACCGGCTCTTTTTGTTTATCGGGCTGTACAGGTATCGTGCCGGAAAGGGCCTTTCCCGGGCTTGGCTGCAGAGTTGATGGCGGTCTCATCCTGTCGATGGCCCCGGTGGTCTGTGCCAGGAACAGAGGCATGACCGTGGCATATATTTGGGTGGTCGATATACTGGCATGTCCCATTATCAGCTGGATATTGGCTATGTCCTCGCCGTCGGACAGTGCCCAAGTGGCGAAGCTGTGCCGGAGCATGTGGGACGTTATCTTTACCCCACTGTTCAGGGAGGCGTTGTCGTAGGCTTTCCGGGTGCTGATGACTCCGTGAAAAATATAGGGGCCGTCCTTGAATTGCTCGAGTGCAGCCATGGTTTCGAGTGCCCATGCGTTCAGCGTGATGACGATATCCTCTGTGGTCTTTTTCCTCTTGTAAGTGATCAGTCCGAATTCCTTGACATAGTTTTTGTCCCAGCGGAGCTTTCCCAGATCGCTATCTGCGATGCTGGTGCAGAGGGACAGGATGGCCCGGTACCGGTTGAGGGGCTTGTCGATGTGCGGGAGCCAGGCTGCGATCTGGTCCGGGGTGGCGTACTTCGGGAGAGACTTCGGGCACCTGAGCAGCTTGACCTTTACGGGGACCTTATAGATCATGCCGTTGTCGACCGCCCGGTTGAGCATGGCGCGAAGGCACTGAAGCCGAAGGTTGATGGTACGGGGATGATAGGGCGCGGGGACCTCCTCGTCCTGTTCGTTTTTCACGGTCCAGTTCTTGAGCTTGCCGACAAAATCCTCGAGGTGCTTTTTGTTCAGATCGTTTGTTCGCAGGTGCTCAAAGGAGGGGCGCAGAAAATTTTCTATATAGAGCTTGTCGTCCCGGAGGGTGCGGGGATCTTTGTTGTTTTTGCTGTATTCCAGGTATTCGTCGAAAAGGTCCTTTAGCGGAGGGTTCAGTTTTTTGTTCTTCTCGGGCAGGCCGAGGAGATCCCAGCGCTCGGCGCCGTTGTAGTCTTTGGCGATCTCTTCGGCCAGATCCCGGTCCCTGGTCTTGAGGCTGGTCCGTTTCTCTTTGTCGGGGTTTGCAGGATCGGGATAGCAGATGTACATCCAGCCGTTCCGCTCGACGATGTACGCCATGAACTATCTGGAGGCCTCGCCCTGGATGGCGTGCTTGAAGTCTTCGGGGGACTTGAGGTTCTTGATCTTGACGGAGCTGCCGCCGGAGCCTACGACGGTGACGGTGCCGAGATCGGAGAAGGACTGGCTGACGTTGACGGCTTCGATCTTGCCGAGGAGCAGCTCGAAGTTGTTTTTGGTGGACCATCCGGTACGGATGATGACGCGCTTGTTGGTGACGACAAAGGAGGAGCTGCGGAATTCTATGATCTTGACAACGAACCAGGCTAGGGCAGCCATGAACGGCCAGGCAACGCCGCGAGGGCCGGTGAGAATTGTCGAGGTGATGAAGAGGATGACCGCGGCCGGGACGAGCATAAGCCAGTGCTGCCGGCCTTGATAGACGATCTGTTCTCCTGCGAGTAATTTGTACGACATGACTTCCTCCCTTTCGACCCCTGTCTGGATTTGGACTCCCTGCCTTCGACTCCCCTAAAAATACCCCGATCTAAAAATTCCAGCATGATATAATAATCCCTGATTCGTATACTTCTAGCTGGAGGGAATCATGAAATTATCTGCAACTGTTTTCGAGATAAATGCTTTTCAGAAAAAAATCAGGCCCGGCCCGGCTGCAGCGCCGCTTGCTCAGCCCTGTAGTGAGTGCCCGTATAAAATGCTTGTTGACCTGGTGGGCGAAACCCGGAAGGCGATACGGGCTCCGCATGAAGATCATTCGATCTAGCCTACCTTCTTTTTCTGTTCCCGTTTTTTCTTCTTGAGTATGGGGGCCAGGTGCGGAACCTTCTGGACCATCTGTTCCATGGTGGCCTGGGGTACGTACTTGCTGAGCACCTGGCCGATCTGCTCCAGCCGCTCCTCGCGGGAACCCGCGCCCCCTCCCTGTTTTACCTTCGCCCTGTAGATCTGATATTCTTCGTATCGCGCGATCTCCTCGGCGATGCCCAATCGCTCTTCTTCCCGGAATATATACAGCCGCTGCTGCTCTCGCGGATTCTTTACGATCGGGCTTTTCTCTGTGACGTAGAACTCCCAAGGATCGATGGACAACTCAGTACACAGCCTGGTCATCATGTCTTTGCCCATATTTTTAAGGCCAGAAAGAATGTCGCTGATCTGTGACGGGGCAACGCCGATCTTACGGGCAACGTGATTCTGCTTTAAACCACGCTCTTCGATAATTCTGCGCAAATTTTTCCTGATTACATCATCGATATCTACTGCTCGACCCGCCATAGTAAAAAACTGTACCTTAAGTTCACTAATTTGTCGATTCTCTAAGTGTCCGTTTATCATATTTAAAAAACCCCTTTTTGTCGAATTCATCTTAATAGCGAAATATGCCTTGACAAATACTGAAAAATAGAGTACCTTGGAATTATGAGATCTGGCGATCACGATAGCAAACCCCAAGGGCCTTTTCAATTACAACCTAGATTGCGTTTTATACAGTTTCTGTCCGTGACCGCCTCGAGCGTCTGGACGGGAATAGTCCTGCGCCCGGGAACCGGACCCTGCCGATCCGCCAGATCTCAAGACCGGTCCCGGGTTGCGGGGCGAATTTAGCGCGGAGGTGTGCCATGCATATCAGCAGATCGACGGTTGAGTTTATGGCAAAGGTGTTCGGCGAGCAGTCGTTATCCTATCAGGCGTTGCAGAAGGCGAAGACGATGGGAGGCGACTGCTTTTTTGTTTTCATTCAGGGTCAATATCTCGTGGCGTCGAGGGTCCACTAGGACGGGAGGAAACAATGGACGGATTTTCAGTGATCATTCTTTTGTGGCTGTTTCTGGGTTCATACGAGACTGACAGGCTGCAGCCTCCGACGCCGGCACAGACCCTAGCGTCGCAGCAGGAGCGGGCGCAGAGATGCGAACAAGGCGCATACGACAGCACTATCGACCGCGCAGTGAACTGCGGGCGATAAGGGGGCGGCGATGAAATCGCATGAGGCGCTAAAGATAGCCTGTGGAGAGCAGAACGAGTCTAAGATCGCTCCGATCGCCAAAAGGCTGCTCATTTCCAAGTACACCCTTTACAAATGGACCGAGCCTGCAGAGGACCTGACGGACTCGGGTTCGCGCAATCCGCTGGACACCATCGAATACATCATCGAATCGGCCATGGCTCTGGGCATCCCTCAGTGCGACGCCTACGCTCCTCTTTACTACCTGAACGAACGGTTCAAGCTGCTCGTCGTTCCCATGCCGGACCTGTCTCCGAGCACGAAGGAGATCGTTTCGGAACTGACGAATACGATCAAGGAGTTCTCTGAGTTCGCGAAGGAAGTCTCGAAGTCTATGGAGAACGACGACATCAACAAGCTGGAGGCGAAGCGGATCGAGAAGGAAGGCATGGACCTGGTACGGCAGGCCATGAAGCTTATTGCCAAGGCCAAGGAGATGGCGAAGTGAGCGACAGTATCGTTGTCCTCGATCAGAATGATCTTGAAACAAAATATAAGCTCCGGCCTTTTTTTATCCGCCGGCACGGCAAGGCGATGGGTGCCTTTGGTAAGCCGAAGCGCTGGATAGAATCAGAGGTCGTGCTGTACCTTTCGAATCTGGGGACGAAGGCCCGGCTCGAGCGTGAGAATGCGGAGATGCTGCGGATGGACCAGGAGCGAAAGATCGAGGCCATGAAAAGCAGGATCAAGTCGTCGGCTACGGTGGTTCCGATCGGGGCGGGCAGGATGATGGGGAAGGGCGGGAAGCAGCTTAATGCAGCTCGGAGTTCTGAGTTGGGAGTTCGGAGTGAGAAAAAGGGGGTCTCGCCGTGACATTTCCCCTCGTCAGGATAGAGAGCGAGTTCCATAAATATCAGCTGGCGCTGATCCTGGAGATCAAGGCTCGGGTGGTTATAGAAGCTGCAAAGAAGTTCAATCCGGACACGTGCGTGGATTCGATCATAAAGATGGCAGAGGTCGGATCTCTGGTTGTTTTTTATTACGGGATGAGGCACAAAATTCTGTCCGCTGAGATTAACGATTGCTTTCCTCATGAGTGGTTTGCTGTGGGATAGAGCGTCGGCAGGGTTGGAAAAAAACAGAGTGGGCGGCAAGCCCATTTTTTTGCACCCTGTAGTGGACCTTTAGTTTGGCGATGGATGACAACCGAAAGAAGGAGACGCAAATGTGCTGGAACTGCAGGTCAGAGAAACAGCCGGTAAAATCTCCCGGGACTGACAATAAGTACTGTGTCGAGTGCGGCGCGGTCGTGAACAAAATAGGGATGAAGGCATGATAATCCTCCGATCGGCAGGCAAGACGATGATCTATATCGTGAAGGCAAGTCAGCGGCTCCAGGTGGGCTGCTGCCCTTGCATCTGGATAGAGGTGAACCTGAACTGATCACCGAAAGGGGGTCAATATGGTTAGCGGACTGGCAAGGCGAAGGAAGATAGGGATGTACCACGTTAATTGTCTACTCATGAAGATATCCGGGAAGATTTCGAATGAGGAGTTTCAGCGGCGGATCCACCGGCAGCCGGACGAACAAATATCCCTGGGCATCGGGGCATCCACGGAAGGACCGGAGGGCAAAGGGAAGCGATGATTGCACATATTTATACGGAGATCATGCACGGCCTGGTAATCGGGCTGCTCTGCCTCGTGGTGATCGCCTGCGCTTTGGTTCTCGTGCTGGCGTTCTGGTTGATGCGGTTCCCGGGCGTTGAGGTGAGGGAATGATGGCAAGAGGCAGAATATCTGTCGATAACAAAATGGAGAGGGGAGTTAATCAATGGGAGAGTTGATCATCATTCACGGGCCGGCGGGATCGGGAAAGACGAGCCTGGCCGGGATAATATCCGGGTCTCAGGGCCGGATAAGGGTTTTTGACGGGTTGTGGTCTCCGGCGGCGGTGAAGCATTCGCTGAGCATCAACAATTCCGTAGTGATCGTTTCGGTCGACGGGCCGGAACATATTCTGCCTCACATCGTGGGTGTCGGGCTGGCGATTTCGGACGTCCAGGTCGTTGAATGTAAACTGGTGCCCTTCGCGCTGCCGGAGAAGGAAAACTGGCTCAAGCGCAATCTGAGGAGGTTTGTATGAGCACTCCGGCGCATTTCAACAAGGGCATTGTCTGGGGCAAGGTGGTCTCGGCCACGGAAGACAAGATGAAAGACAGCCGCTCGGAGGACCCGGAGAAGAAGCTCGTCTGCTGCAATCTCCAGCTTTCCTGCATCAACGATTTCGGGAAGGTGCAGGTTTTCGGGAAGATCATGCAGGAGGAGCCGGCGAAGCGGTTTCTGGCAGAGAAAAACACCGGCAAGACGTTGCGGCTGGAGGGCGTGTTCTCTCAGTACAAACACCGCGACGGGGCGATGAAGAGCAACTATAACTTTTTCGAGTGGAACCTGTGCCCGAGCAAGGATCTGACGGATCTTCGCGCGGTATTCATCCTGGTGGGTAGGGTGGACGATATCCGCTACAGCCCGGAGGGTGAACCCGTCATAGTGCTGACGACGGAGACGACGAAGGGAAGCAGGTCGTACAAGAATACGTTCAACCTGGCGATCGATGACGGGCAGGAGAAGTACTTCCGGGGAGGCGAGGTTTACCGGGTGAAGGGGGCGCTGCGGGGGATCGAGGACCAGTTCGGCGATACGACCTCTATCCGTCCGCTGATCCTGGAGTTCGGCCTGGCGCAGGCTGTCCCCCAGGGAGTGCCGGTGCCCGCCGGCGACGGTGAGGGCCCCATCCCTTTTGATTAAGGCCGCCAGAGATGGCGGCCGATGGGCAGAGCAACGCGAGCGTCACACTCGCGTAGCGTAGTTGTGGACGCTTTTGTTAGCGTCCCGGAAAAGGATAGCATGAAAGAATTTATCTGTATTATTCTTGTTGTTATGTCGTTTTTGATTGGCGCAATTTCGCATGAACGCGATATGTTCAATAACTTGAAGCGCACAGGGGATGCTTTTGCGTGGACGTGCGATATACGTTCTCGGGAAATGATGGAGAACATGAAGTCACCCGCCCGACGCTTTTAGTCGGGTGGATTGACTGGTTGGAATTTTCATTTCGTCGGGAGGAATGATCGTCATGGATATAGCTAAAATACTTTCTACTGCAATGGGCTTTGTTGGGTTTATTGTTCTTATGATATTGTGCGGAGTAACCATTACGGAATGCTTCAGATTGACGAAGCGCTTTCTCAATAGGAACAAGAAAGCGTGCCTTTGGTCCCGCGCCGACGACGATACGGACCTATGGGAAACATCTTGCGATCAAGCATTTTGTCTCACCAATGGAACACCGAAAGCAAACGATTTTAAGTTTTGCTGCTACTGCGGCAAAGAGATTATCGAGGATTCCGATTGCGTGCCAGCGGTAGATTTTTGAAAATTCCAACCCCGGAGGCATCGTGGAGGCGACATGCCAGTAATCTATATTTGTGATGGCTGCGGCAAACAACAGATTGGAATGATGGGACACCGAGAGTTCGAGAAACCCCCGGAATGGTTCCAGAGATCCGATAAAGATGGGATACAGATTGCCTGCTCACGCAATTGCATAAAGACTATAGCGGACAAGACAGGGAAAACAAGTGTCGTGTTGCCAGTTTAGAAAAAGGATTAGTTTCCTTATAAGAGCGCTGTGATAATGGGGGCGAGTTGAGACGCGACGCGAAAGAGAACGGAGGGATTATGAGCGCTAACTGCAAAAGTGCGGGGAACGAGATCGCACGGATTTTATATGATAAATCGGGGCGCGTTCAATGTCCCGACTGCAAGCGTACATACAAGTACATAGACACTTGGATGAAACACTACTTTGTAAAACACGCATAAGCGACCCGCTCCACGCGGGCAGAGAACGCTTGCGTCAACCGCAAGCGAAGCGTAGACGGTTTGGACGCAATTGTTATGCGTCCTCGTCGGAAAGGCAGTCATGGCAAAAGTTATCGAATGGAGCGACGAGCAAAAGAAAGCATGGGGCGAATGGGTTGCCTCACGACCTCCGATGGTTCAGGATTTATGTAAACGATTTCCCCCGGACAGGCTCTATCGTCTGAAAACAACGGGAAGCAGAGTGACGCTGTATTCATATTCGGAGAACGGGACATTAACGGTCAACGTGACCGGAGAGTACAATGCCGTCATATTTGATCGGCAAGTATTTGGAATCAAGCCCGAGGATCTGGAAGAATGCGATTTGCCAAGCGCTGAGGAGACGACCGGCACAGTGCTTACCGAAAAAGAAGATGTTGACTCATACATCGACCTGATACGTCCCGCTATCGTGGGGCCGCAGAATTTAGACGCATAACGGGGGCGAGTTGAGACGCGAAAGAGAACGGAGGGATTATGAGCGAAGATCATACGAATAACAAACCAAGTGCGGCACTCCTTAAAATGGCAGAATCGTGTTACGTACCCTATGGGGCTCATAAGCCCGCAGTGAACGAAAGCGTCTCGCCGTCTCGAACTCGGGGTTCTCTGCCCGCCTCACCAGGGCAGATCGAGGTCGAGGCGGCTGCAGTTCAACTCGCCCCCGTTCTCTGCCCGCCAGACCCGTTTCTATCAGATGAACCGGGCTGCGAGCCTATTGAATGCCCCAGCATGGACTGTGAGCTATGCGAGGATCGTGAAATCTGTGAAGGAAGTGAAGTGTAGAGCAACCCGCTCCACGCGGGCAGAGAACACCCGGATGACGGGCGCGGGTCTTGCGGCCCGTCGATACGTTGGTTGGGCGCGGTTTTAATTTCTTTGAGAAAGGAACCTATTAATGAGCACACATCCAAATGCAATATTGCTGCTTACGTTGACTCCGCAGAACCTTTCGCGGAAAACCATGCACGATATTCGGGACGAGGCAAAGGTAGCCTATGACAACGATATAACCATCGCGGGCAAGGACTACCACAACCAAATCATGGAAGACGAGTACGAAGAGGGCTATCAAATTTCGGCCAAAGAAGGCGACCTGATATTTTTCGACCTTGTGACGTATGGATACGGCGAACAGATTTCATGGGATGACCTCGCGGCACAGAAAGCCGAGCTTGAAGCGTGGGCTAAGGACATTTGCGAGCGGCACCATTGCACGTATAAAATTAGCGTTACCGCAAACTATTGGTAGCGCCCAACGGCCAGCTGACCCGCAGCGGAGCGACAGGAGGGGGCAATGTGTATGTGCATGGGGATGTGTTATTGCGATCAGGACGGTGACTTGACCCCTCCTGTAGCGACTGCGGGTCAAGTCGGGTCGAGCGTTTTGTTGGTCGCCCGTGAGGGCGAACAACAGCCCGATCCGACCGGTTCACAGCTGGCCGTTGGTCTCCCGGTGGATTCATCCATTAATACGGGCGGCGTTTACTGTGAAATCTGCGATAGGCATCTGGATGCAAACGAGGCATACGGGCACTGGCATGCTGAAGATATGCCATAAGCCGCCCCACCTCACGGGAGACCAACGGGGGCGAGTTGAGACGCGAAAGAGAGGATCAGGATTATGTGCGATCAATGCGAATATCTACAGTTAACCAATAAGGGATATGAATGCTTCAACGCAGAATGTCCCGGCAAAAAGGAAGCACATAAGCCTGAGCCGAACGGAAGCGTCTCGCCGTCTCGAACTCGTGGTTCTCTGCCCGCCTCATCAGGGCAGATCGAGGTCGAGGCGGCTGCTGTTCAACTCGCCCCCGTTCTCTGCCCGCCAGACCCGCCTCGATACGATAAACCGAGCGGCGATCCCGAGGGCTGCCTAAGCGTTGACTGCGATGATTGTGAAGATCGAAAGCTGTGCGACGATCATACGGAGTAGAGCCGCTCGCTCCACGCGGGCAGAGAACGCCGCCGTGAACGGCGCGTAGCGACCGTTTCGACGGTCGTGGTTAAACTTGGAGGGAGTATGGCAAAAGAGCAATGTTCAGATATTTTCCGGGAAGCCTTCAATTCACATACGGGTGGTATCTGCCGTGATTGTGTCTGTGGTCGAGTTCATTTTAATTCCGAAGACGCCAGTGACTTCGATGAAGGAGAACTCGAAGAACTGATGGAAAAGGCGAAAGCACAGCCTGGTAAATATATCGAGCGCGACCACACTGTATCCACGATGGAAATAAACGGTATTGAAATTGTTAACGGATGCGCATGTGATTCAGCGCAAAAGTATGAACAGCTTTTCATTCGGGAAGCAGCGCAAATCGCGGAATATTTGAACAATCGCGCATCGGCATTACGAGCAAAAGCCGATGCAATTCAGGTAAAAGTTTAACCCCGGGGCTAAGCCATCGCCCGTAGGGCGATTGGTTTTGAGCCTCCTGGTTATACCAGCGCGAAGTCCAGCGCGTTTTGGTATAGGAGGTGGCTTAGCCCCGGGGTTACAGCCAGCGCGATCATATAAAGAAGTTATTTGCGAAAGGAGTCCTGCAATGAAGCATTTTGAAAAAGCAAACGTCGAATACTATAAAGCGCGAAAGAAACTTTCTGCTGCTATAAAGCAATCATTCCCGGTTGGAGCTTACGTTTACTATGACTTCGGAGACCATGAGCGCGAGGGTCAAGTGATCAGCTACGATTATTTTGACCGAGTAAAGATAAAGTCTCCTCATGATAAGGAAGTTTGGATACAAGCATCGAGTATCAAGCGGGTTCGCAAATAACTTTTCCTTTACGTAGCGCTGGCTGTAACGCGACACTGACCACCGGCGAAGCCGAGTGTGTCGAGTGCTCTGGTTAGTTTCCCAGAGCACGGAAAGGCAAAATGTCAGACTTTGAAAATGCGGTAAAGGCCGCAGCAGAAAAGGCAGTTCTCAAAATCATCTCCGAAGGTAGCTGGGTGCAGCCGGATTATGCAAACAGGGTGCAACTTCCAAAAGAATTTATGGCCGATGTTTGGAAGATGGTCGATACTGAAAAGATCAAGAAGTGCCTTGCCGCACGTTTGGAATCTGAGCTTGCAGATCGGCTCGTCAATCACATGGCGGCTGAAATTGCAACCGACGTGAAACAGCTTCTTTCCGTCACAGAGCGCCGGGAAGCATTGCGAAGTATTGCCAGGGCGCATATGGACGCGGTAAGAAG
>Ga0209417_1005479_pt1 | contig 13927 bp, 11 predicted proteins | sample RifGroF2_FD_184002 | JGI IMG/M metagenome (GOLD analysis project Ga0209417, IMG submission 184002) | Groundwater microbial communities from Rifle, Colorado, USA - Groundwater F2 (SPAdes) (version 2) | ecosystem: Environmental > Aquatic > Deep subsurface > Groundwater | place: Rifle, Colorado... | reverse complement strand
ACAGGATGCCTATGACCGCAGCTATCTTGAAGGGATCGAAAAACAACGCATTTTCAGGAATGAGCCTGCGGCTTCGCGCGAACTCTACATGCAGGTTTATGTGGACAACCTTGCGGTCCCCTATGAAGAATCAATGTGGTGGGATCTCTTCGACAATGCGTTCCAGATAGGCAGATTTGATTCCTCGGGCCGCTTCGTTCCCTTTGGATGGATATCGAAGGATGGTTTTAGCAAGACGCAGCCCGAAAAGAAAGATTATGTATGGCCAGGCGTCGCCTCCAAATGGATTCCGCTCCATGAGATACTGCCTGGAGCCAAGCATGAGATTGGCATACAAAGCCTGCATTTCGGAGAGCCGTTCTACTCATTCATGGAAATCAGAATCTCTCCGACGGCATCGATGAAGGATAAATCGGCTTACGTGCTTGAATTCAAAAACGAGCTTGAACCCGACCGGTCCTTCATGCGCTTCAAGATCAACACAAGCAAATGAGCCGACCGGCTCTTCAGTATTGACGCTCAACTGCGTTTGCGCCAAGCCACCCAAAATGGAGTTGGGGGCGGGAATTAAAAGGAGGCGACGCTCTCTTTAACACCCGGCTTCAGCTTCGCTTGGCCGGGAGTGAATCCCTCCGTTGGAAGCTCTGCCTTCGCCCCAAGATTCCCTGACTTTTGCGATTGCCTGACGATGAAAAGCTTATCCCAAAAGTCAGGAAATCCAATGGCATGAACTGCCGGCGAGGCGGCCGCTTGAGAAGGCCCACTGGAGATTGTAGCCTCCGCAGGGCCCGTCGAGGTCAAGGACTTCTCCCGCAAAATGGAGGCCCGGCACAAGACGGCTTTCGAGAGTGGCAGGATTGACTTCCTTGAGAGACACGCCTCCTCGCGTGACCATCGCCTTCGCAAAGCCGCCAGAGCCTTTCACATGGAGCGGCAGGGCGGATATGGTATCGGCAAGGGCCTCGCGCTCCTTGCGGGAAAAAACTGCGTTGCAGCGTTCATCTGGTATCCCGGCAAGTGCGCAAAGCTGGACTGCAACAGAGTTCGGAATGTGTGTTGCAAGCATGGTGCGGACGCGTTTTATTCCGGATTCTTGCTGCCATTTGTCGAAACATTCGAGCCAATTCTTGCGGCTCAGCTCAGGACGGAGGTTTATCAAAAGCGGAACTTCTTCGCGGTCGAGGAGAAGTTCCATCACAGAAGCCGAAATGTCAATCACGGCTGGCCCGGAAATCCCCTTGTCAGTAAATACAAGTTCCCCTTCAGAAGCTTCGCCGCGCCAGCGAGGTATTGCGATTTTCACGCTGACATGGTCAAAACTGACGCCTGCACATTCGCAAAGCCATGTTTCACAAGTTTTGAGGCTCACCATGCCGGGGACGGGACTTATGATCTTGTGTCCTGCCGCTTCAGCAAGTTTGTAACCCGACTCGCTTCCGCCAAGTTCCGGATAGCCAAGCCCCCCTGTGGCAAGAATGACAGACTGTGTTTCGAAACTGGCGTCTGAAGTCTCGATTCCAGCAATGCGTCCGTCCTTGAAAACGAGGTGTTCCACCCGGCATCCCGAAATAATCCTTACTCCGCATTTTGCGGATTCGTCAAGCAGCGCCTTCAGTACATCGGAAGCACGTTCTGAGGTAGGAAAAACATGGAAACCATCCTTGCATTCAGTATGGACTCCGCGTTCTGCGAAAAAGCGGCGGAGTTCATCCGAACCCAAAAGTGCCAGGGCGTCTTGCATGAAGCGCCCCTGCCTGCCGAACGCCGCCATGAACCGGGAAGGCTCTGATGTGTTGGTGATATTGCAGCGCCTGCCGCCGCTGGCGAGAAGTTTTCGCCCGGGCAGGGAAAGCTGTTCAAAAAGGAAAACGCGTGCGCCGCGGGAGGCGGCCGAGAGCGCGGCCATCAGGCCTGCTGGGCCGCCTCCGATGATTGCAATGTCGCAGGTTCGTGCCGAGATTGTCCTCATTAGTGGGGAATGGATTTGCACCACCAGGAAGCGATTCCCGTAAGCATCATCTGCACGGCAACGGCAGTTACGACCAAGCCTGTTATCCGGATGAGCGGGCCGATGGCGCTGATGCGGTCAAGAAATTTTCCGATGTGGAGTGAGGTCAGCATCAGGATTAGATTGATGATCAAGGCAAAGAAGAGACAAAGGATTGTCGATTGAATGCCATTCAGAGAGGAAAAGGAAATCGCGGCGGTGATCGTTCCAGGCCCTGCGATGAGAGGCGCGGCAAGAGGAACTATGGAGATATCTGAAAGCGTTATACCCTCGCGGTTTTCATGGAAACGCCCCTGACGGACTGCATTAAGGCCAATGATGAACAACACGAAGCCGCCAGCAAGCTGAAGCGAGTATATCTCCACGTGGAAAACGACCTGCAGCAGAAAGCCGCCAGCCGATGTCAGCACAATCAGTATCAGCATGGCGGCAATTGAAGAACGGATTGAGATTGAGCGCAGTTGAGGCCAGGTGTAAGGAGGGTCCGCCGTCGAGAGAAGAAATATTTTGCTGGCCGGATTGATCAGAGCTAGAAAGTAGAGGGTGTTTTCAATGAGTTTTGCGTAATCAGGGTTCATAGGAGGATATCTGCTTTTCTATAAGTTTATTCTTGGCCCTCATAAAGCGGCGCCCCCAGTAAAAGGTCCACAATGAAGCAAAAACCAGCAAACCTGCGATCACCAGGGTCTGCCAATGGCGTTGCTGCCTGAAATATTGATGGAAGAGCAATCCGGCCAGGCCTAAATACACAAAACCGCGGATCAGAAAATAAGAAAGGGAGTAGGAGGGGATAAGCGTTTGAGTTTCCTGCTCCATATCCCGGCAAATCATCCAAGGCCTGAGCAGAAACCATATGATGAAAACCAGGAAGACCGCAAACATGAAAGATTCGGACATCAGATTCGTTCCTTAGCCTAGGGGTTTCTTCTGTCCGCAACCAGGCAGTCCCAGCACATCCTGCATGTTGTAAAGCCCAGGTGCGGCGCTTTTCAGGAAGCGGACGGCGCGCAACGCGCCCTTTGCGAAGGTGTCACGGCTGGAGGCTTTGTGGGTAAGCTCCACCCTCTCCCCGCCGGTGGCGAAGATTACGGTATGGTCCCCCACGACATCGCCGCCTCGAACGGCGTGCATGCCTATCTCATTTTTCGTGCGTGCTCCTACTATACCCTCGCGGCCATGACGTACGGCATCCTTGTAGGAAAGCCCCCGCGCCGCAGCCACGGATTCCGCAAGCGAAACGGCCGTGCCGCTTGGGGAGTCCTTTTTCTGGTTGTGGTGCATCTCGACAATCTCAATATCGTAATCCTCGCCGAGCACCCTGGCAACCTCTGCAGAGATATGGAAAAGCAGGTTGACGCCCACGCTCATATTTGACGCAAAGACGATGCGTCCTCCCTTTTGGGCAAGGGCCTCAAGTGCGTCGCGGCCCTTGTCGCCAAGTGCCGTTGTCCCGATGACTACCGCGCAGTTGAGAGACACGGCTTTGCTGGCATTCTCGATCACGGGTCCGGTGCTGAAATCGATCAGTGCATCCGCCCCAGCCAGCAAGGGTGCAAGTTCCGAACTGATCGCAACCCCGCAATACTCTACTCCCGCCACAGTTCCTGCGTCATGCCCCAAGAAGGGGGAACCCGCCATCTCCGTGGCTCCTACAAGCTTCAAATCCTGGGATTTCGCGATGCCTGCCACCAGATGGCGTCCCATGCGCCCGGCGGCGCCGATAACAACAACCCTTGTCATCTATCTGATCCTTTCCAGATATTAAAACGTACGCACAATACACGGCTTACATATAACCGAAAAGCAGTCCAATTGCAAAGACAAAGATAAACCCTTCGATATTTCGCAGGAAAATACCGCAATTCTCTAAGAAAATCGCAATCGCTGCGTCTTTTAGTGCAGGAGGAAACATTATGAAAATACTGACCCGATTATTGCCCGGCCTCTCGCTTGGACGGTTTATGATTTTGATGGCAAGCATCTTGGCGCTTTTTACGCCCATGCTACTGAAAGCCGACGGACTCATCATCATACACGATCCGCCTCACCATGTGCCGGGGCATTTTACCTTTGCACCGCTGGAAGTCTCGTACCATCGCGTCGACGTGCAGATAAAGGATTTAGTGGCTGTTACTTCCATCGACCAGGAATTCTACAACCCCAATAAGAGCAGGCTCGAAGGCACTTACCTTTTCCCCCTGCCTGAAGGCGCACACATCGACAAGTTTGCAATGGACATCGACGGCAAAATGATGGAAGCCGAACTCCTCGCCGCCGACAAGGCAAAAGCCCTCTATGAGGAAATAGTGCGCAAGCAGCGCGACCCGGCGCTTCTCGAATACGCAGGCCGCGGCGCCTTCAAGGTTCGCATATTCCCAATCGAGCCAAATTCACGCAAGCGCATCAAGATAGCCTACACGCAGCTGCTGAAAAGCGATGGCGGCCTGACAGAATATGTTTATCCCCTGAACACCGAAAAATTCAGTTCTGTCCCAGTGAAGGACGTTTCCGTAAGGCTCAGCATCGACGGCAAGGAGCCTCTCAAAAATGTCTACTGCCCCAGCCACAAGACGGATCTGCGCCGGGAAGGAGAGTTCAAGGCCGTCCTGGGCTATGAGGATCGCAACGTTCGACCTGACACCGATTTCAAGGTGATCTTTTCGCGGCGGAACAATCCCCTTGGCATCAATCTCCTTACAAGCCGGCGAAGCGGAGAGGACGGCTATTTCATGCTGCTCGCATCCCCGGGATTTGTGAGCCCAAAGGGAACGGAGGCAAGGAAGGATATCTGTTTTGTGCTCGACAGCTCGGGCTCAATGGCTGGCGACAAGCTTGAACAGGCCAAAAAGTCGCTGCGTTTCTGCCTCGCCAATCTGAATCCCGGAGACCGCTTCGAGATAATCCGCTTCTCGACCGAGGCCGAAGCGCTCTTCAAAGGCCTTCAAACTGCGGACAAGGAACATATTGCCGCAGCAAACAGCTTTGTTGATCAGATCAAGCCGATCGGAGGTACCGCCATCGGGGAGGCTCTTGCAATGGCACTCGCAAACAAAAAGGATGCTGTTTCCGACGAGCGCCCCTATGTCGTGATCTTCCTCACCGACGGACTTCCCACAATCGGTGAAACCCGCGAAGACCCCATCATTGAGCAGCTAAAAAAAGCTTCGCAGGGTACGCGGATATTTCCTTTCGGGATAGGCAGCGATGTCAATACGCACCTGCTTGACCGCATCGCTTCGGAGACGCGCGCGGCAAGCCAATACGTGCTGCAAAAGGAAGACCTCGAAGTAAAACTCAGCAATTTCTACACAAAGATAAAAGAACCCGTATTTTGCAAGCTCAATCTCGAATTCTCGAACCCTTCGATTCGCGTGACAAAACTCTACCCCAATCCCCTTCCCGATCTCTTTAACGGCGACATGCTCGTCCTCTTCGGGCGCTACAGCGGCAGTGGCGACGCCGAGGCTCGAATCAGCGGCGTCTTCAGCGGGGAAAACCGTCAGTTTTGTGGAAAGCTGGACTTTCCGGAAAGCAATCCCGAAAATTCCTTCATCCCTCAGCTCTGGGCCACGCGCCGCGTCGGCTGGCTGCTCGACGAGATCCGCATGCATGGAGAATCCGCCGAAGTCAAGGACGAAGTCACAAAGCTTGCCCGCGAGTTTGGAATTGTCACACCTTACACGGCGTATCTCATCCTTGAGGACGAACGCCGCCGCGATGTTCCGCTGGCATTTCGCAACTTCCAGGAAATGGAGCGCGATGGCCGCGTCGTAGCACAGTCCAAGGCCCGCATGGAGTCTGTATACAAAGAATCAGCCGCGCCCGAAGCCCGCTCAGGAGATATAGCCGTCACCAACGCGATGTCCATGCAGGGGCTCAAAGACAACTCCTCGTTTGCAGCCGACAAAAGCGCCGTGCAGTATGAGCTCAAAAAGTCTGGAGCACCTCTTGAAGACATGAAAGGGTACCGCGCCTCGCAGACCCGTAACTATGCCCAGCAGGCCCGGGTCCTCAATGGGCGCGCCTTCTACCAAAACGGGAATATCTGGGTTGACTCAACCGCACAGTCGCAGAAGAACATCAAGCAACAAAAGATCGTCTTTAACAGTGACGAATATTTTGAGCTGATCCGCAAAAATCCTTCTGCTTCCCCCTGGTTCTCGCTTGGAAACGAGCTGGATCTGATCATCGGAGACACACTCTACCAAATACGCGAAAGCTAAAAATAAGGAAAAGCGATTATGAAAAAGACCTTTTTGCTGGCCGCCTCAATCCTTAGCCTCTCGGCAGGGCTGACGCTTGCCGAATCACCCAAACAAGACTCCAAGGAAGAGGTCGAGGTCGTTTTTGTGCTCGATTCCACCGGTTCGATGGGAGGTCTTATCGAGGGGGCAAAACAGAAAATATGGTCGATCGCCAATGGAATCATTGCACGCAAACCAAGCCCGAATGTCCGTTTCGGCCTCGTCTCCTACCGCGACAAAGGCGACGAGTATGTAAGCAAAGTCTTCGACCTGACTGACGATCTTGACACGGTTTTCAAAAACCTCCAGTCCTTCAATGCAATGGGCGGCGGGGACGGACCGGAAAGCGTCAACCAAGCCCTGAATGAAGCCGTCATGAAGATATCCTGGTCTAAGAATGCAAAAACAGTCAAGACGGTTTTTCTCGTCGGCGATTATCCTCCCCACATGGACTACAAGGACGATGTGAAATATCAGGTAAGCTGCCAGGAAGCCGCAAAGAACAATATCGTCATCAACACCGTCCAATGTGGAAATAACAGTGCCACAACTCCGGTCTGGCAGGAGATTGCACGCCTTGCAGAAGGCTCCTACATCGCGCTTGAACAGTCCGGTGGAATGAACGCCATCACAACACCCTACGATGAGGAAATGGCAAAACTGAGCACTGAGCTCAACAAGACAGTTGTCTCCTACGGCAGCAAGCGACAGCAGGCTGATGTAGCTGAGAAAAAAGCTTATGCGGCAGCAGCTCCGGAAGTGGCCGCTTCACGGGCCACATTCAACGCCATGGCCGGAGGCAAAGCCATACAAGGACGTGGCGATCTTGTCTCAGACCTCAAGGATGGCTACGCAAAACTCGAAACTCTGAAGGAAGAGGAATTGCCGGACGAACTCAAAAAGATGAGTGCCGATGAGCGCACGACATACATCGCAAAACAGCAGAGCCTCCGTGCCGAGCTCAACAAGAAACAGGAAGAGCTCGCCCGCAAACGTTCCGAATTTATCGAACAGGAAAAGAAACGCCTCTCCTCCACAGGCAAGGGAGATGCCTTCGACCTCAAGGTCAATGAGATGATCAATTCCCAAGCTGAACGCATGAAAAGCAAATAGGGGATGAATCCCCCTTCAATGCCAGGCATCAGCTTCACCTGGCCAGGAATGAAAGGGTGCGGGGAAGAAGGCAAGCACCCAACAGGGTGTTTAATGCCTCGCCTAAGCATTCGCTTGGCTCAGTAGCGAGGCCAAGGTATTTGACACTGGCGGCACAGGGTGCAACGCACCCTTTTCATACTGCCGCAAGCAAAGCTGAGCGGCAGAATTGGAGGGCCGCTCGGCCCCGGCGAAAACGCTGCTCACTTCACAGAAGCGAAAATCCAAGACTTTTTGACTTTTAAAACTAGTTCTAGCTTTAAGCTTGAATGGAATTCTCCAGTCTTTTGGAGAGCGTTTCAGCCGCCAGCTTTAAATTCCCTAATATTGCCTGCCTATGCACAATTGTGTTTCGAAAACTAAGGTAGTTGATACCCAACGCCATAGTCGCCTTGCCATTGCATATTACAGGCACTGCAAGTGAGCATAGACCCAAGTCCTGCGTATTGCGTTCTGCAAAACCAGCCGCACGAATCCTTGCGAGTTCTGCGAGGAGCCCCTTCCATGATTGGGCGCCAAGCCATTGTTTCGGTTTTGGAAATCCGTTGCAGCTAATTACCCCATTGACTATCAGTTCAGTTTGCCAGGCGAGTAGCACATGCCCGGATGCCCAGCAATACAACGCATCTTTTTGATCATATATCCTGTTGCTGACCATGATCTCCCGTTCATAGTTCACCCAATGCAATACTTCAATCTGCGTCTTTTCAAGCCTAGCCACAATGCACGATTCCTTGACGCCTGAAGAAAGCTTTGAAAGCGTCCTCTCAAGTATCTCACGGGGAGTGCCAGATTCAGTTCCGGCAAAGTTTTGATATTCAGCACCAAGTTTGTAGCAGCCAGCTCTGCTTTTTTCCACATAACCTTCCTTGCAGAGGTAATTCAGAAGGTTCCAGGCTGAATTGCTTTTCACGCCAAGCGCCATGGATATCCGTTTCAATGGCATCTCTTCAAAGTGCTTCAGTAACAACAATAAATCCAAGGCTCTTTTCACCACTTTCATTGTCGCTGGCTCCTAATTTATTACAATTATATTGTATTTTTTATAAAATACTACATCATTTTTTTGAAAACCATTGTTTTTGCCCGGCCGTTGATGGAAAATATTAGCATTGAGAACATTTTTTTAAGGAGTCTACGATAATGCTTATGACAACAGAATTGAAGAAGTTTGCAAAGTCATCCGGGGCGGACGTCATCAGGATCGGCTCAATGGACGGCTGGGAAGGTGCCCCGATGCAACAGGATGCCAGGTACATATTCCCCGATGCGAAAAGCATAATCGGCCTGGCCTTCAGGATACCACGAGGATATCTCCGGGGAATCGAGGAGGGGACTTTTTTCTCGGCCTATGAGTTCATGGGGTATTCAGGCATGAACTGGCGATATATGCCCCATGTGCTGAGGCAGATTGTCTGTTTCATAGAGGATCACGGTTATGAAGCTGTTCCCATTCCGAATTGGGACGCTTTTGCCTACAACAAGTACTCGGATTATGCAAATCACAATTCTGCGGAAAATTCCTTTCACAGCCGCCCGGTCGCTCCGGATGTTGCGCTAAGCTTCAAGGCGGCCGCAGTGATATCGAATTTAGGAGAGATTGGCTGGAGCAAAATGGTCCTCACTCCTGAGTTTGGCCCCCTGCAGCGAGTGGCTTACATCTTGACCGAAGCGCCTCTTGACTTTGATGAGCCCATCCGGCCTGGAACATTGTGTGATCGTTGCATGCTGTGCGCAAAAAACTGCACAGGCAACGCCATCCCCAAAAACAAAAGCGTCAAAGTTAAAATCGCTGGCATGGAAATCGAACATGCCGATCTTGACTTGTGCAGATGTTCCAATGCCTACAGCGGCGGCAACCAAAAGTTCAATCCGTTTTGGAATCCTGATTACAAAATGGAGCAAGAAGAGTTTATGGATGAATATCTTTCTCCCAAATACTTTGGCGTGCCAAGAGGGCATGGCGGCCCCTGCCCTCAAATCATGCACACTCGCAATAACCCAGCAATAGAAGGAGGCAGGGGATGCATGCGTGCCTGCCTGGTTCATTTGGAGTCCCAAGGGAAATTGAAAAACAAATTCCACAAACCATTCAGGAGAAGAAAAGAATGGGAACTGGAATAAAGCCATGCTCCCTCAAAAAACGTGCAAAGCAGGATAGGAGAGGAAAATGAAATTTGCGGTAGGCTATCAATATTTCAATCCCGAAGAGGAGTCTTTTGTTGACATAATCAAGGACTTCAACGAAAAGCTTGAAGAGGTTTATTTTTCATGGATGGACCAGCCAAGCGCCCGCTCCCCAGCAGCCAGTGCTTCCGGGCTTTCTGAATGGGAGGCCAAGGAAAGGCTCGAAAAAGATTTGCTGCGCTTGAAGGAGATGAAGATAAAACTGGACTTGCTTTTCAATGCAAACTGCTATGGAGAAAAGTGCCTATCACGGGAATTGATAAATACTGTTTGCTCAACCGTCTCATACCTGAATGACAAAATAGGACTCGATGCAATAAGCACCACATCTTTGATAATCGCAGAGACAGTAAAGAAGTATTTCCCTGACATCGAAATCCGGGCATCGGTCAATCTCCGGATAGGAACAATCCAAGGCTTGGAATATGTCAAAGACCTTTTTGACAGTTTTTATCTGCAGAGAGAATATAATCGAGATTTAGAGAAAATAAATGAAATTCATAAATGGTGCATTAAGCACAATAAGAAACTCTGCCTCTTGGCCAACAGCGGCTGCCTCAATTTTTGTTCAGCACAGACATTTCATGACAATCTGGTTGCCCATCTAAAAAGGATCAATGAAATTAAAAACCTGGAAGGCTATAATCCGATTCTCTGCCAGCGCTACTATTCAAATACATCTAATTGGATATCGATATTAAAAGATTCATCTTGGATAAGACCGGAAGATACTAAAAACTACGAGAATTCTGTTCATATCATGAAACTTGCAACCAGGACACACGAAAACCCAAGACAGGTCATACAGGCCTATGCTTCTGAAAAATTCAGAGGCAATCTTCTTGACCTGACAGAACCCGGACATGGAATGCGCTTTAAAGGTCACATATTAGACAATAATTCCTTCCCTGACGACTGGTTTCATATGATGACAAACTGCAAAAATGAAATTGATAAGCACAAATATTGCGAAAGCATCTTGAAAAAAGCATTGATAAAAATGGATAATTACTGATTTCGATAAAAAAGAAAAAGAAACCAGAAAATAGCAAACACTTCTTTCCGGATCATTTTAGCTTAAGGAAATAGGCGCATAAACTTTGAACGAGCCGCAGTTTGAGCTATTAGCGTATTGCCAGGAAGTCCATTTTTTTGTTCAAGAAGGATATTGCTTTTTTTGTCCGGAGCTATTATAATAGCATTAGTTTAACGTTGCACTAAAAAGGCCCCGAGAGCAGCATGGAAAACATAAGAGCCACATTGAAAGATATTTCCAAGAAAGCCGGGGTTTCATGTTCGAGTGTGTCGTTAGTTCTAGGGGGACGCTGTAAACCAGGGCGGATTTCTCCAGAGACTCAGGAAAAGATTCTTGCTGCGGCAAAAAGCATGAACTATCAGCCCAATACGGCAGCAAGGGCCTTGCGTTATGGGAAAAACTTTTCCATCGGAATACTTTTCGCAAGTCTCCGGGATCGGATTTATGCTGAATTGATGGGATGTCTTCAGCGATCCCTTGCAGCCAGGGGTTACACCTGCATATTCGCCTTTTGGGAGAATGAAACGGAAATGGAACAAGCCTACAGGGTCGTTCAGCAGCATGGAGTGGACGGCATCATCACCTGCGATTACCGTCCTGAATGGCTGAACGGAAACACCCCGGTGGTCGCCTACGGAAAATATGACAGTATCGATTCCATATACATCAACTATGAAAGCGCCTGGGAAGAAGCAGCCAATTATCTGAGGGGACTCGGACACCGGCGCATCGGCTATATCGGTCTTTTGAACCGCGACAGACACAAAGTATATATGGCTATTATCAAGAAATTGGGCTTGGCGCACGATCCGTCCTGGGTTTTCGCTGGGGATGGATACCCGGAGTCGGGAGTCGCCGGAATGAGGCAGCTCATGAAGCTTAAAAAAGGCCCAACTGCGATTTTGTGCCACAATGATTCTGTTGCCATGGCCGCGATGGCGACTGCCATGCAAAACGGCTTCAATGTCGCCAAAGATTTTTCCTTCATTGGCTTCGACAATATCCTGGAAGCGGCACATTGCTATCCCGCTTTGACAACCTTTGATACTCATCTTGCCGCAAAATCTGAACTGATGGTAGACACAGTCCTGAAAAGAATCGAGAATCCGGATACCGAGCAGGTCGCAGTCAGCCTGAAACCCAAATTCATAATCAGAGATTCCTGCGACAAACCCAAAGGGGAATAAGATGATGAAAGCAATCCTTGTCCAAAGGCGGAAAAATCTTTTCACCCTGATCGAATTGCTGATCGTGGTGGCAATCATTGCAATTCTCTTTGCAATGCTCATGCCTGCGCTGCGATCGGTGAAAGATACCGCAGAAAGACTCGTATGCCTCAACAAACAGAAACAAATCGCGCTGAGCCTGAACTATTACACCGCTGACAACAACAGCATGCCCCTTGCAAACTGGCTGGATTCATCTGGAAACCGCCATTACTGGCATGAACTTTTCATACGCCAGCTCGAACCAAGCAATAAAAATCCGAATATCCTTAACTCACAGCATTGCCCAACTGATGCAAAAATAAAAGCATCACAAGGCATTATATATTATAAAAGTTTTGTTGTAAATAACTCTCTTATGCCGAGCTATAGCGAGAGCACGGCAACATTCAAGGCTCCAGCAGCAAAAATCTTCAATCTGCAGAAACCTTCACAAACACTGATTCTTGCAGATGGAAGCGGAGATACGGATGCACACGGATTTGTCACCTATTATGGTTTTTCGCTCGCTGTAGTCGACATGACAAATACTCTCTGCAGATTCATACGCATCCATGGGCTCGGCGCAAATTTCATCTATGCGGATTTTCATGGGAAATACAATTCGTGGACTACGCCTATTGTCCCGGATGACATCGTCTATCGCACAAAAGATTCCACCGGCAGATGGGTTTATTGGGAGTAACCCAACAACTCGCTGATTCCTAATATTCTTGATATTTTAACTTTTATCTGTTCAACAAAAACTAAGGAATACAAGCGAATGAAACATTTGGCTTCAAATCTGGCGCTGTCTGTCTGCTGTCTCGCGGCAAGCTCGGTTCAAGCGGGCCATATGCTCTTCAAAGACGGAAAAATCGATTATAATATCTATATCTCCGCAAATCCTGAAGAACCGGAATCCTATGCTGCGGAAGAACTGCAAGGCGCAATCCTCAAGATATCCGGGGCAGAAATCAAGATCATCAAATCCGACACTATTCCTGCAAAAAACGCAATCGTTATAGGTTCGATCAAGACAACGCCTGCCGTGAAAGCTGTTGCGGAAAGGCTTAAACTCGCAAATAAAAATTATGAAGAACTCGCTGTTTACAATCTTGACGGCAATCTTTATCTGGCCGGAAATATCCCGCGCGCCGCGTTGTATTCCACCTATTCATTCCTGCAAAATCAGCTTGGAGTAAGATGGTTCTGGTTCGGAGACGACGGCGAGTTCATGCCGCAAAAAGAAAGTTTTGAAATCCCATCACTGAGCTGGAATTACGTTCCGCCTATCAAATTCCGCGCACTTGATCCCTGCGGCTCACAAGGCTTTTTGCAGGTGCAAGAGTGGTTGCCTCGCCAATTCATCAATAGCAGCGCGCGCAGCGGAGGCAACGGGAAAGATTATTCTAAACTCTCAATCAATCTTGTCGGAGGACACTGCATCCGCATGTTTGAAAACGAATTTGAGCAATATCCCGACTGTTTCGGCATACTTAACGGCAAACGCGATCCGAAGGTCATGGCTGGCTGCTGGAGCAGCCCCAAATTCCTGGATTTGATGGCAAACAAGCTGAAAGAAAAGATAGCTGTGGCAGAAGTGATCGAACCATTCCCGGCAGATGCCACAATGCGCTGCGAATGCGAAGAATGCGCAAAAATAAAGGATCATTCTGCCCGTTGGTTTGTCTTCTATGAAAAACTTGTGAAGGAACTGAAAAAAATCAATCCGAACTTCTCGGTCGCCGCGCTCGCATATCAGGAATACCGCTACGTACCCGAGATGGCGGACCTCAGCTGGATCGACTATGTTGATTATTGCGGTTACAACTTCTGCTATGTTCACGCGCTGAACGATCCGAAATGCGGAATCAACCGGCTAGCGCTTAATGAACTGAAAAAGTGGTCTGAAAAAACCAAACCGGCAGTTTACGGCTACGAATTCGATTCATTCGGCTGTGCTTACTACATGCCTCTTTGGAACAGCATGTCGCAAAGCATCAAATGCCTCCGGGATATGGGCGCAGTGAGGATCAAAACAGAACAGCCAATCAGCATCAATAAGGAAAATCCTTATCTCAATACAAATTAC
>Ga0209417_1005475_pt1 | contig 13940 bp, 17 predicted proteins | sample RifGroF2_FD_184002 | JGI IMG/M metagenome (GOLD analysis project Ga0209417, IMG submission 184002) | Groundwater microbial communities from Rifle, Colorado, USA - Groundwater F2 (SPAdes) (version 2) | ecosystem: Environmental > Aquatic > Deep subsurface > Groundwater | place: Rifle, Colorado... | reverse complement strand
TACTTCTAAATAATTGCTGTCTCTCACCAATAAAATATATTCCAAAAATGAATACCGTTAATCCAAGGGAAATAAATATTCCCAATCTAATTTTATTACTTGTGTCTTTTTTCATTTGATCTGCTCTTATTATTTACCTGTTTGTTATTCAAAAAATGATCTTACCCATGGATCTGCAGAATTCTGGAGATCGGTGTATGAACCTTCTGCAGCACATATTCCATCTTTTATCACAATGATTCGATTTGCAGTGCGCTTAACACAATCAATATCGTGTGTAATAATTATGGAAGTAGTGTTATATATTTTTTGTACTTCCAAAATAAGGTTACTTATTTCTTTTGATGTTATTGGATCCAACCCGGTCGTAGGTTCATCATAAAGCATTATCTCAGGTTTTAAAATCAAGGTTCTGGCTAGACCTAATCTTTTACGCATACCACCGGAAAGTTCTGAAGGTGTTACATCAATTGCATCTGCAAGCCCAACATTTTGCAGCGCTTCTTTTACCAGCGAGTTCATTTCTTCTTTCGATATTGAACGTAACTGTCTTCTAAGTGGAAATTCAAGATTTTCTTTAGCAGTCATTGAATCATATAAAGCTCCGCTTTGAAAAAGGAAACCAATCTTTTTACGTATTTCAATTAGCTCATCATCCTTGAGTTCAGAAATATCCTGCCCGAGAATACTAAGCTTTCCATCATCATGATCAACCAGACCAACAATACATTTTATGAGCACCGATTTACCCGTTCCTGATTGTCCAAGTATAACGAGGTTTTCTCCTTTATTAATTTTCAAATTAATATCCCGCAGAACATGATTATTCCCAAAGGATTTCTTAAGATGTTCCATCTCAACAACAACGTGACCGTTTTGCTTATTATCATTTTCAATTTTTACAGAGGAAGCATTAGCTGTCATTCTTAATCATTTCTCAATTTAGTTTTGAATCAAACTTGTAATTTGTACTGCTATTACATCTATTATAAAAACCATTAAAGATCCGAATACAACTGCTGAGTTAGCGGCTTTGCCAACTCCTTCAGTTCCCTTATTTGAATTGTATCCTTTATAACATCCTATAAGTCCAATTGCAAATCCGAAGAAAAAAGTTTTGATGAACGCCGGGAATAGATCTTGAAATTCGAGACTTTGAAATACTTGTGAAAAAAATAAATAAGCGCTTACATTTCCTTTTAAGTTAACACCGATAAATGAACCGAATAAACCAATAGCATCGGCAAAAACTACCAACACCGGAAGCATCAATGTTGCAGAGAGTACCCTAGTTACAACAAGATATTTAAACGGATTGGTGCCCGAAACTTGCATCGCATCAATTTGTTCGGTTACATTCATTGATGCAAGTTCTGCCCCAATTCCCGATCCAACTTTTCCGGCAAAGATTAATGCAGTTATAGCCGGTCCAATTTCCCGTATAATCGAAACAGCCACCATTGCAGGCAATAACGATTCCGCTCCAAACTTTGCCAAAGTGGGTCTCGATTGAATAGTAAGAACAATTCCAATTATAAAACCTGTAATAGCTATTAAAGGAAGAGACCTATAGCCGATCAGAAAAGATTGTTTCATCAGTTCATTAAACTCATACGGCGGTTTAAACACTTCTTTGAAAAAGCGTAAAGTAAAAGTTGTAAGAGAAGAAACTTCTAAAAAGAATTTTTTAAATACTGAATCGGAAATCGTTTCTGAAAAAGATTCCGGGATAATTTCTGTTTCGTGATGTTCATTTTGCGACTGCTGCAAAATTATTTTTTCCATTTTAGTTATTTCTTTAAATATCTGAAATTATAAATCCGGCAGTTCTCTGTCTTCCAAAAACTGCCTTTATCAAAACTATCAACTGGCTTGTTGATTAAAAAGCCCTTGGTTCATCTTTTCATTTTTTTTCTCTCTTTTAGCGGCTTTTTTTTCTTTCATGGTTTTAGCCGGTTCTTTCTTTGATCCTTTTTTACTGTCTTGGCCCTTGCTCATGATATTTTTCCTTTTTATTTAGTTTAAATTCAGTTTGTGATTGGAACAGTCAAACTCTTGAAATTAATTTCTGCAATTCTTCTTTACTCAGTCCAAGTTTTATTTTAAGATTCTCCCACATAGCACCTTTTTTACCTTCGTCATAACGTAAATCGCTATCAGTTAAAATTGGATATTTCTTTTTGAGTTTTGTCTTTTGCATATCCCAACTTTCTTTCATTGAAGGAGTGGAAAGTGTGAATTGCCGGACAGTTTTGTTATTTCTAAATGTCATTTTTCAACCTTAATCTTAAGTCTTAACAAAATAGAATATGCAGAAATGAGCTGTCACACAATCGAGCGAAGGGATGAAAAAGGAACTACATCTCTGGGGTGAGTAATTAACTTAACCAAGAAGGTATTTTAGTGATAGGACAATTGTTGAACTCATTAAAGTTTTCGTAAAAATATTTTATAACAGACTCACAATAACTATAACACCGGAGATAATTATCAGTACTCCGGCAATTCTGTTTACCCACTGTAAACCTACTAAATCCAGTTTTTTTCTAAAAAGTGTTGCACCGGAACTAAGAGATAAAAACCATAAAAATGAACCAATAAAAACTCCAGCAACAAGAACTGATGCAGATAAATAACTAAGTCCGTTTCCTAAACCAAGTGCTGCAAACACAGCAACAAAAGCAAAGATGGTCAAAGGATTAGTAAGTGTTAAAAAAACAGTAGTGAGATATGATCTTAAGATGCCACTGTTTGTGATAGGAATATTAGGATCTGGCGGGCGAGAGCGAAATGATCTTACACCTAGGAAAAGAAGTAATGCCCCTCCAACAAGTCGTATCCAAATACGCTGACTGACTAGTATATTTGAAATGACAGTAAGCCCAAATGCTGCAACACAACCGTATAACAAATCTGCAGTTGCGGCACCAAGTCCAATGATTAGTCCGCGTAAATGTCCCTCGGTAAGTGTCTTGCGGATACACATAATTCCAATGGGTCCAACCGGTAAAGACATTGCAAAACCAATAAAAATTCCTTTAAGAAAAAAAGTAAGTTCCATTTAATAATCTTTCAATCCAATTTGCGTAATCTGATTTTGGAACTAAGTTACATGATTAAAAACTATTTATTTAAGAAACCCTGGTTGCCATCTTATCGCAATTCCGGTCACCTCTGATGAAGTATACAATCCCATTGAGATATTTTTACTCTGCAAACGATGAAATTCAGGAATGAGTATACCGCACAAGGCGCCTACTCCTATTCCGACTATGATATCGGAGGGAAAATGTTTGAGAGCTTTCATTCGAAAATATCCCAAAACAAGCGGGGGAATTAATGCTGCACCATATAAAAGATATTTATTTTTTCCAATTTCAGGATTGTAATCGCTGTAAATTTTTACCATAAAGAAAGTGGATGCCGCAACGGAAGCAACATGACCACTGTAAAATGAATTCCGGTTATTGCCCGATTTTTTCTCATCATAAGTAAGTTGATCATAATAAGTAACTGGCCGCAATCTATTTTGAAAAGTCGGCCCAAGAAAACTCCATTCAAAAATATTAGTAGTGATGGACATGGTTTCCAGATATATTAGTAACATGTCACCCCAATCCCGCCTAATCTTTTTATCGAATATTAGGAAAACCGGGAGAACTACTGAAGAAATAAGCGTATAATCCGAATAATTTTCGAAAGCATTCCTTTCAGAAGGATTTTGATTCAACGCCCAAGAATCAATATCATTTATTATGCCTCTGTTCAACACCTGTATTTCTAATCGAGATACATCTTCTTTATTTAATATTTTCCCTATTCCCAAATAATTTGCTAATGCCCCAACGCCAAGTATACTCCCTGTTACCCAATAATTTACATGGTAAGGATGAAAAGAAGAATCGCTTGCTGAAGATTGAGCATAAACTCGATTAACTGTACAGATACATAGAAAAGCAAATACGACGGATTTAATTTTATAAGTTTTCATAATACCCTTAATAAAAATAGTTAGTACCATATTATAATCCTTCAATCAGAATGTTCATATAATAGTAATGTGTTAAACATACTATATGCTTCTTATTTTACCTTGTACTTAAACTGCGTTGTTTTGTAGCTCGAGCCAATATTGAGATTAACAGTAAAGAGGTATTCTCCTTTTTCATCGAGCGACACGCCGCCGCCAAAGTGGTTCATCATCGGTTGGAGATTTACAGAAGAGATTTTCATTAACGGGGAAACAATTTCCACTTTGGCGCTGCTGTCAGCGAATTGTTTTCCATTTGTAATATTTGTCACATCAAATATAAAGTAATGAGTGCCTGTCATCATCGCATCCTTCGTCGCGTTATCTCTCACCTTGTTATTATCCATCTTACTCATCAACTTACCCATATTAGTCTTCATTAATTTCTTGTTCTTCCTCTGACTAATTATCCACACTTTAGTGTTGAGACTATCAACTGTAGATTCAAAAACGGGCTTATCCATTACACTCGATACATCTTTTGGCTGATTGATTGTTTTTGCCTTCACTTTGCGGGTGGTTTGACCAAACATGGTTAGTGACAAAACGATTATGAGACTCGTTGAGAGAAATAAATATTTTATTTTCATAATAAATCCTTTTTTGATTTTTACTTGTTTGCAGTACTATTGTAATTTTTTTATTGTTTGACAACTTTTGTTTTGTGCAATTGGTTCAGAATTTTTTCTCCTTCTTCTTTTGTCTTCTCGGCCAGTTCAGCATATTCTTTTGAGAGTGCGATTATCTCGTTTTCTGTTTTTGCTTCTGCATTCATTACAGCATTGCTAGCGGGTTCGTGTGATGCAACAAGTTCGTTTACTTTTAAATGAAGTGAACCGGAGAAACGGCTAAATGATTTTTGAATAATAAATAAACTCAGAAAAGTAACCCCAAGTATTACATCTCCAATGCTGGAATGAACATCCTGAGCGTAAAACTTTTTGTTGGTAAGCCAGAATATTACCACGCCTAAAGCAATAATAAATGTTATGGAATTGCCTAGTATAGTTGTTGCTATGGATGTAAGTTTTTCAAAACCTCTTTCCGTATGTCTGTAAATATTTTTCATAAGTATTTCACACAACTCTCATAATCTTTTTTGTCAAGTTTTTTTCATATAAACAATCCGATGAATCTTTCAAATTATTCTCCAATCTTTCAATTTTGTTTTGTTGACTTTCAATTTTTCTTGTTTCACATCCAATCACTTTGCTAGCTGACCGTTTTCGAGATTTGAAACATCATATTCAAATACAATGTTATTATCCGGTTGAACCAGCTTTTTGTTCTTACCGGCATAGTGAAGCCTGCTGAGTATATCTTTGATAATATTGAGCCGTGCTAAACGTTTGTCGTTAGCGCGAACAAGAGTCCACGGTGTTATCGAGTTATGCGTTCGCGCCAGCATCTCATTGCGGGCCAGGCTGTATTTCTTCCAGTGTTTAATCGCTTGGTCATCAATCGGGCTGACTTTCCATTGTTTGAGCGGATCCTCTTTCCTATTCTTCAAGCGCTGCTTTTGTTCGGCTTTGGTAATGTCTAGATAGTACTTAAAAAATTTGATACCAGAGCGGATAAGCATACTCTCAAAATTTGAAACTGAACCTATAAATTCCTCATATTCATCTTCTGTACAAAAATCCATCACCCTTTCAACTCCTGCGCGGTTATACCAACTACGGTTAAACAGCACAAGTTCTTGAGCCGCAGGTAAATAATGAACATAGCGCTGAAAGTACCACGATGTCTCGTCCCGGTTTGAGGGTTTGCCAAGAGCAATTACACGGGTTTCGCGCGGGCTCAGATACTGGACAATGCGCTTTATTGATGCATCTCTTCCTTCCAGAATAATTAGAATCTTATCATTGCACTCAATAAAATGCCGCTGAAGTTTGACTAGTTCTATCTGGAGTTTACGTAACGTGTCTTTATAATCTTTATTCGATATAGAGGAAACTTGCTTGCTCAAAACCTTTTCTTTCATTTTCTTACTCACGTAATTACCCTTTAGCTGCTAAATTGTTTATCTCAGTGAATGAAGATTCATGATACAACGATGGGAAAATCATACTAGTCCTTTTCAACACCTAGTAATCACAAAAGAATCTGCATCGGCACTGTTTGACATTTTTCATTTAATCATCAAATAACTTTAAATCAACTTATTGCACCTTCAGTTTGATTAGCGAGATAATTCTGCATACCAATTTGATCAATCTGTGCACGTTGTATTTCTGCCCAATCTACATGCCCCTCTTCCATTTTGAGTATCTTAGTCAGCAATTTCACACTACCTTCGTCAGCTACTTCATGGGCAAGATTAATAGCTATGTTGTAAGCATGTAATCCCAAGATCTCTGCATCCTGATCGTTGCTAACCATTTCGAGAACAGTCTTACCAATCTTTATCGGATTCAGTTTGGAGACAACAGGAGTGCCATCCAGGAAAATGATACGCTGAATGAGCCATTCGGCATGATGCATTTCATCTATGGCCTGTTTTTCAATCGCTTTGTGAAGTTTGCCAAAACCCCAATTGTTGCACATCTCTGAATGTACCATGTACTGGTTAATGGCAATAAGTTCATCAGCTAGGCGTTGGTTAAGAACTGTGAGTAATTTTTCATTGCCTTTCATCTTAGTTCTCCGTTAAAATTATTTTTGAAAATTCTAAATATGATTAAGCTTTCTTTCTAAAAAGCAGCCAGCCAACTAAAACGCCAAAACCAAAAGTGGTTAATGCAGGAACCCATCCGAAACTGTTTCTGCCCATCCAATTGTTTAGATCCATTTTTCCATTCATACCGCTATCCAACATCGTTCCATTGCCGAAGAACAAGAACAATGCTACTATAACTACTAGTACGATGATCAAAAGCGTATTTTTTGTTATTGTCATTTGATTAATCTCCATCATCAAAATTGATTTATTTATCATGAATATTTTCTATGCATTAATTCAGAGCGCAATCCTAATAGATAACGGGTATACTGAAGACATTTCAACAATTGATTTATTATTATTTTCATGCGTATCTACAACCCATGTCGCAATAAAATAACCGCAAGCTGCACCTAAAAAATCATCAGAAGTCCAATGTTGATCTTGATAAACTCGAGAAACAAAAGTTAACACAGCTGGTAAGTAAGCCAATACTTTTAACCAAACTGGTTTAGCATTCCTTGATAGTACTGTAGATAGGACAAATGCAGCAGTACTATGCCCACCAGGAAGTGATTGATTATCAATATTAAAAAGTGATGAGAATGGATGAAATGAGTGAGTACCTTCTTCCATATAAGGTCGAGCCCTGCCAATTGCCAGCTTCAATAAATAATTAATTGCGCCTGCATAGAGCGAAGCCTGCCCTATCTCGTAAGCAATTTTCCTTGATCCAATATCATCAGCTAACAATGAATGAATAGCAAATCCGCTAAAGAGCAGCACGGGCGTATATAGTTCTCCCCACATCCGACCGAATTCAATAGGAAAGCTTTTGTAATATCTTCGATCTTTTAATACTGCATCACGAATTGGTTGATCATGATATAGCATAATCTCATAAGTTAAAAATGTCATCAGACCAAGTTTTACATAATCTACCCCATCCCATTTAGTAGGTTGCTTGACAAAATCACCGGTCTCACTCCAGAACTGAGGGAAAGTATATTTTAGTTGTCCAAAGAGTGACGATCCAGATATAATAATTAATAGAAGAGATAAATAAATTTTACATTTCATTTCGCAAACCTTTTTATTTATAAATGATATTTATAAATGAAGGGTTAATCCAAGCCCATATGAATCACCAAAAACAAACGGTTGAATATTATAGTCGTGTATCCCGAGTACAGATTTTTTACTATCGTTTCCAACTGGTTTCTCATGCTGATCAACTACCCATGTAGCACAAAGGTATCCGATTGCACCGCCTAAAAAAACATCCGATGCCCAGTGTCTATCCAGATAAACCCGGCTTATTACACTTAGTGCGGCAGGTACGTAAGCCAAAATTTTTAGCCACAAAGGTTTGGCATTTCTTGAAAGTACGGTTGTAAGAGCCATGGTAATGCCCGTATGCCCGCCGGGAAGTGATTGATGGTCCGGGTTATCATACCGCGAGAATGGGCTATACGTTTGAGTGCCTTGTTCAAGATATGGTCTTGCTCTTCCAATTAAATATTTTAAAGAACCGTTAACTAAAAAGGTATAGAATGAAGCCTGCGCTATTTCAAAAGCGATTTTATGAGCTGTCTTATCATCTGCATATAAAGCATATAAGGTAAATCCGCTAAACATCAACTCAGTAAAATATAATTCACCCCACATATTCCCGATTTCAATTGGATAGCTCTTGGCGTATTTTTTATTAAGTCCGTATACTTTATCATTGTTGACATAATTACGAATTGGGTTATCGGCTTGCATTACTAAAAAAGTACCTGCGCCTAACAAACCCAACTTAAGCCAATCACCACCATCCCATTTTACCGGCTGTATTACAAAACCCAAAGTCTCTCTTCCGAACTGTGAGAAGTTGTATTTGTTCTGCTGTATGGAATCCTGTAAAACGGGATTTTGTGCTAAAAGAGAAGATACAAACAGAATTGTAAAGAGGAGTGATAAAATAATTTTCTTCATAGTAGTGTCCATTTTATTTTTATATTTTTTTACAGATAAAAAAAACTTGGTCCTATTTTTTAAACTTGAACTCTTCTAAAAATATTTGAACGAAGATTTTCTGCTCGGTTCTTACAGAATGTACGCTTGCAAAATCACGCGGATACCTATCGCTGTAGTAAATAAAATGTTCAAAACCAAAACTCACATTGTTGAAAAGCTTAAATGAAATTGCGGGTTTGATTAACGCTACATGATTTTCTCCCGGAATATTTCCTGGAATCCCATCAAACATACTCATCCACCAGTAATAACCTATAAATGAAAGGCCCATCCATCCGCCAATATTGAAATTACATTCAAGCTTTGCCTGCGCACCGTAGCCGTAATTGTAATCTTTAACTTGTGTGGTATCAGGGCCGAAGCGATTGCTAAGTGCGCCTAAGGGTATAAAATTAACATGCAGATTAGTATATAGACTTGAATTCTTGCCGACAAGCATCTTAGAAATTATTCCAGGTCCAAAACCAATGGTACCTAATTCGAAAGTTTTATTATCAAAAAAGTTCATGTGTTGAAATAATCCAACTAACATTTCCAGATTTCCGGTTTGAACATTGCTTCCGAATAAAATTCCATAGCCGGTTATAAGCGAAAGTATTTTCCTCCCTACTCCAAAATCCATATCAGTCTTAATTCTGAAAATATCAAAAGGTTTTCGTGATCTTTTTTCAAACGGATTTCCGTAATCGAGAGTAAGACTAAAATTAAAGCTGTTAGTTCCTTTATTATCAATTAATATTCCTTCATTAACCCTGTGATACCCACCGGATAATGTTATGTTCATCGGTTCTTTCTGATATACCTCTTCCGGTGTTAATCTGGTAAGTTTGCCTTGCAAAAGCCTGCTAAAAAATCTTGTTGGTGTAATGATTGCTACAGCCATTTCTCTGAAAAATCTTTCTGCCCCGGTTGTTTGATCATCCAGAATATTTGAGCCCAATCTGTAAAAGATTTCTCCAAAGAGAATACCGTGAATTGGAGTATTTACAATGTCGTTATAAGATGGTCGTGTATTTTCTGCAAAATATTCCCACTCTAAACTGCCTAAAAATGCAAAAGGTATTGATTCATAAAAAGAATAACCATTTGCACGAGCAGCATTAAAAAACATTGACCCTGAATAAGGGTGGAAAAAATAGTTCATACCAAATCTGTCAATATCCCATTCCCACCCATCTCGAATGTTATTGCTCCATGAATTAAATCCTACTCTTGAAAATTCATAATTAAAAATATACCTATCTATTGCAAAGGTTGTAACATTAGCCAGTGTAACTCTTAGAGCAACCATCGCCAAAGAAGATTTTTTGTTATACAACGGATTGTCGTTCAGTAGATCGCCATACATATTGTACTTCATCGTGTCTGTTAGTGAAGTATTAATAGTGTCCTGCAATGACGATTTAATCTGATTAGCTGTTATATCAGAATAACGATCGGCTTTAGCCATTGAAATCTGCTTGTTTAACCAAGCATTTTGATCTAAAAATATTTTTTTCTCAACTGCAGTTTTAAACTGCGCTTGGAGTAATGTTGAAACAAAAACTAAAATGACAAGTGTGTAAATAATTTTCATTTTATTAATCCTAATAATTAAAAAACTTATTACCGGTTAACACCAGCAATGCTTTTAACACAATTATTGTTAAGATGAAATATTTATCATTCGTATTTCTCATAACTGTTCGACAACTGCTGTTGATAATAATTTCATGGCTTATCATCTGATTACAAAATCATGATATGGAGGAATTAGGGGTTCTTCAATCGGGCAAAGGGATGAAAAAGGAACTACATCTTTTAGGTGAGTTGTTCGATGTTTATTCTGTTGAGAATAATTTAAGATTAATAATGTTCAGCTTACCCCGTTCTATTTTCTTCGTTCGCTTATTTTATGGTTACATGCAATTGGTAATTATTCAATTATTGTTTTCTTATTTCCTTTAATTCAAATTCTATTGTTCCATATCCTAGAAGATCTCTCATAAATCCCATCACTCCGCCGCCTTCGATTATAATTTTTGCTTTTATCAACCCAATACCTTCTGCATACCATTCGGTCACTCTATTTTTAGAATTGGCAGAACCTTCAACAATAGATTCAATTTTTATTGCTTCAAATCTTCCCGCTTTCGTTACAATAAATTCCTTATCAAATGCTTTCCCGTTAACTTTCACTTTATTCGTATCACCATCCGAATATTCATCTCCTTCCCATTCCCACTTCATACCTGGTGACAAGGGGAGTGGTAATCGTAACAAAGGATTTCCATAGGTGTAGGTAGCTTCTTTTTTAATAAATAAAAATATTTTTAAGTACTGATATGTTTCTTTGACATAGATACCGTCTTCTTTTATTATCAAAGTCTGTTTATACTTGAAGTCTACGGCTTCACTCGAACAGATAGTGAATTCACCATCTTGAGAGTATTTTGTAATACTTTCTCCAAATGATGATTTATAAACTAATATTATACCATCCTTAACCGGGAAGTATAAATTTGATTTTATAACTATTTTATCTTTTGCCAATGAAGCGATACCCAAAGCTGCTAATAAAAGAATCAGTGGAATGATATAAATGGAATTGCTTTTCATGTCTGTAGTAGTTTCCAACTAAAATATCTTTGAGAGACTTTAAATTTTTTCTTCTGCTATATAAAAGTGAAATTGGAGATTATGTAATTTCTATCTGACTAGTTATTGTTCTTTCACTTATAGGTCATTATCTTTTAATAAACCCAGCTGTAAATAGGGCTTAATTTACAGCTGGATAAAGGGGGTATATGAGCAAAGTTAAACCAATTGAGCAAAAAGATTACCCATTAATCTTTTTTACTAACCGCTTTATTGATTTTCATTGCTGAATAATGATAGGAAGAAATGTTCTGCTGATCAATCGCCCATAAGGATGAAAATGGAACTACATCCTTTGGATTAGTTTTTCAGCTTTACTCTCGAGGAAATCCAACTACATCAGCAATGGCGCCTCGAAGTGCAAACCATGCATACTGAAAAAAATAATCCTGCGGTTTTCGTATGTATTTTATTTCACCAATCTTTATCTCACCATTTTCATCCGGCATGTTTGATCCGCGCACGATAAATATTTTACCAAAGATAGATGTGATACGATCGAAAATTCCATTTTCACTTCCAGTATTTTTGTTGATATCGGAGATGGATAGATCTTTATACGCGACATGCAAATTACCGCTTGCACGCCCCGAATTAACATTAACATTAAACATTGCAGACTGAATGACGCCGGATTTAATACGTTTATATTCACCTGCTTCAATGAATAAATTTAGCTTGGTTACGTCCATAGTACTAAGAGAACCGGAGTATCGCAAAGAAAAACCTGTTGATGTAAGAGGAATTGCCATAAACATTTTCATTGTACCGGAATTCATAAAAATTCCTTCCCCGTGAATAATTGTTGTGTCAGGGTGGGCTGTATGATTAGCAATTCTACTTGCTGAAATATTTGCTTTATTAAATGTAATCACTCCGGGTGCTGCTTTAACAACAAACCTCTCGCGATATTTCAACTGTCCATTAATTATTTTCAAACTATCAACTTGTATTGTTTCCTTCATGGAGGGCAGAACTTCGTTTGGCATCTGTGGATTAGCCGAGTTCATATCATAGGGTTTATCCATGTTCACAAAAATATCAGTAAACAAATCATGTATAATAATACTTCTGGCTTTATAAATATTTCCTTGAAGCAATGCAAAATAATCCAAACCAAATATTTGTAATCGAGGAATATCAAAACGAATTCTGGTTTGCCTGAATTTACTTTTCGCGAAGAATTGTTCATCACTAATTAAGGAATAATACTTAATTGAATCTGCCGTCATTACAGAATCGGGGATAGAGATGTGCAGCGTTTCAAAACGAAGTGTATACTGAGACTTATGAAAATTAAGTACAATTTTTTGTGCATCTATTACTGAGCTCACAAGAATATTAAGAGTATAATCATTTTGCAGAAGAATTTTCATCCAGCCGATTCCGCTAACGGAAAATGAAGCGGCGCTGAATGTAATCGTAGAGTCGTTACTTTTCAAAATAATAGAATCACACCCTAAACGATTCTTCCAAAAATTATAATGCATATCGCTGAACTTTATTGAGTATGCCGGATAGGATTCTTTAAGAGCTTTTGTAATTCGCTCTTTTAAAAATGTGTTGATGATAGGATCCGGGAAGAAAATAAATATCAGGATAAAGAATAGTATGATAGCACCCAAAATAAAACTAATGCGTTTTACTATTTTCCTCATCGATAATTCTTTCCAATTGAAAAGTGTATTTTTAATCTGAGCTATTTTCATCATTATTCTTTTTTCTTCTTCGAAATTGGTGTAGAAATTTCATCAACCTTTTCTGACCCGAGTAACACAGCAATCCATCGTGTGCTTTCATTGTTTTCAAATGCAAACTTCAGTGTCATCGTAAGCGGTATGCAAAGAATTGCACCGATCAATCCGAGCAGACTGCTCCAAAAAATCAGCGAGAGAAAGACAACCAAAGTTGAGAGACCAAGCTTCCTCCCCATAAGCCGCGGTTCAATCACATTGCCTATTATAAATCCGACAAAAATATTACCCGCAACTACAAGTAATGCGCTTCCCATTCCAAGTTGAACAAGTGCAAGAAGCGCTGCAGGAATGGCGGCGATAACTGAGCCGATACTAGGAATATAATGAAGTAAAAATGCGAGGAAACCCCATAGAATTGGAAATTGCACTCCGAGTATATGCATCCATATCGCAATCAAGATTCCGGTAATTAGGTTAATTATAGTTTTGATGACCATATAGCGTTTCATATCAACGACGAACTTAGTGCATTTAGGAAATGCCTGTTTAGGATCACCAAGAATAGCGCGGAGTTTTACAGGAAAGCTTGAGACTTCAAGTAAAATAAATGTTACTGTTAGAAGGATTAGGACAAGATCGGAAAGTATTGAACTCAATCCCGATAGTAATCCGGCTGTAAGTTTCATAACAGCTTCGGGATTAACATATTCTAGAAAAAATTTTTCTTTGACAACAAGACCCTTACTTGTTAATAGTGCACTAAGTTCCTTTACTTGTTCTCGAATGCGTAATTGTAATGAAGGAAGTTCATCTGAAAAACTGTTGAATGATGAACCAATTTGTGCGCCGATCAAAATTAAGATAATTATCATACCAGCCATAACTATCAACA
>Ga0209417_1005470_pt1 | contig 13948 bp, 10 predicted proteins | sample RifGroF2_FD_184002 | JGI IMG/M metagenome (GOLD analysis project Ga0209417, IMG submission 184002) | Groundwater microbial communities from Rifle, Colorado, USA - Groundwater F2 (SPAdes) (version 2) | ecosystem: Environmental > Aquatic > Deep subsurface > Groundwater | place: Rifle, Colorado... | reverse complement strand
CCATGCCGGATTCCAACATACCCTCCGGTGAAAATTTCATCAGAAATACACTCCTTGGACGAAAATGGCTTTCAGAAAATGTAGGTGTGACTCCCGACTGCTGTTGGATGGCAGATATTTTTGGACATAATAGCCAATCTCCTCAATTAGCTAAAACATGTGGATATTCATCTTATATGTTTGAAAGAGGAATGAACGGCTCATGGGATGTTACTTTTTTATGGAAAGGAATTGACGGATCTACTATTCCAACGCAGTGGGAAATTGATACCTACTATGGCATAACATAGTAATAGAACCTTTAATTAAAAATTCACCTTCAGAATTTCTTTTCAGTACTTGCGGCGGAGACTTTTTTAAACCATCCTCAAAATATATTGATTTTGTTAGAAACTGGAATAATGCAAATAAAAAAGTAAAAATAGTTTTTTCCTCCCCTTCTAAATATTTTCGCACAATAAAGGAAAATAAAGTTTCATTAAAAATTAATAATAATGAATTGAATCCTCTTATGCAAGGCTGCTATTCATCTAGAATACGCATTAAGCAATTTAATCGGAGATTGGAAGAGCACTTAGCGGCTCTTGAACTTTTAGAATGTATAATAGCATCTGGGCATCAAACCTCGGAGAAAATTTGGGAATCAGTTAATTGGAATGCTTTTCATGACATTATTTGTGGTACACTGGAAAAAAACGCAGTAAAAGAAGCTATTGATAAATATGAAAGAGCTGAAAAGAAAATTTTATATGAAATAAGATTAAAGTTGGGAAAAATATCCTCTAGTATATTTGAAGGCGCTTCTGAAAATAATAATGGGGCGTTATTATTCAACAGTCTCCCATATAAACGAATTGAAATAATTAATATTAACGGAAGTGGAACTTTCAAAAGAATTGAACTGCCTCCTTCTGGCTTTGCCCCAGTTAATTTTCATCCTGAAAATTCAAATTATACTAATACTGTAAAAATTCGGCATAATGGATATTTGATGGAGAATTCTAATCTCAAGATCATTTTTGGAGAAAATGGCACAATAACTAGTCTTTTCGATAAACATAATAAATATGAATATGCAATCCCAAGTAATGGAATGAACAACATATTTATCGAACCTGATTACGGAGATTTGTGGAACTATTATCATGGGCCTGTAAATGGCTCTCTGTTAAGGACTACACCTCTATATAACCCACAGCCCAATTCAGGTATTTCCATATTAAGAGAAGGACATATTGCGTCAAAATCTATTGATGCCAACTGTCTGATTTGGCCACAGCCTGAAATCATTTATAATCATCCGTTACAGGGAACGATTTGTTTCAATTATAAGAACATTTCTTTAAAAACTGAAATATCATTGCGCGCGGACGAAAAAATCATTAGATTCCGAACTGCATTTATACCTAAGGGCAAAAAATACAGGTTGAGAGTTGCATTCCCAACAGCAATAAAAAATGGAAAAATACGACACTCCATTCCTTGTGGGCATATTGAAAGACCTGAAGGGGAGTACCCTGCTCAGAATTGGATTGATTATTCTGAAACAAAGAAAGGTATTCTCTTAATCAATAAAGGACTTCCTGGAAACAACATCACCCAAAATGTAATTATGCTTTCTCTATTCCGGGCTGTCTCAATGGAAAACATTGAAAATAAACCATGGTATGAAGAAGGAATAGAACATATTTTTGAATATGCACTGATGCCATTCAATCCCGCTGACAAAAACTATAATCCTGCGAGAGATGCCGCTGTCTTCAATAGGGAAATCTACAGTATTCCAATAAAGTGTTCCACCCAAATACCGCCTGAAGCTAAATCGCTTATAGAACTCAAAAGCGATTCTGTAGAACTTTCGTGTATAAAAAAAGATAATGATTTTCTGATTATAAGAATTTGGGAAACAAAAGGCAAAATGGGACAGGTCAAATTAAAAATTAATCTAAAAATATTGTCATGTGTTAAAACTGATGCGGTCGGAACTGTACTTGAAGAAGTTAATTTTTCTAAAGACTTGATCATTGCTAATATTCGACCTTTTGAGATTATGACTTTACAGGTTAAATGTCATTATGAGGATTTATAAAACAATATTTGCTGAATGAATCGGCTATTTGGAAAAATTTTTATGCTTTAAAATTATGGATGTTAAAAAATCTAGTCATAAAAATCCGATGAACGCAAAGGAGGAGGAGGAATCAAAAATTTGTTCTTTGTACTAAAAATATTGACCTTGATAAAAAGACATGAGAACATTTCTTGTGCCTCTATTAAACAGAATATAAACTACTTTTGAATTGGTTAGTTTAGGAATGGAGATTTTAAATGGATGTGAATATTGCTATTTTAGGGGTTGGCAACATGGGTAAAAAGCATTTCAAAGCTGCCCTTGAGAGCCCTTTGGTGAAAAATGTCATAGGATATGAGCCTGACAGAGAAAAAGCACAAGCATTAATTAAATCGGGAATGAATATAACATCTGATTTGGAAAATATATTAAACAATTCTGAAATCAGCATTGTTACAATTGCAGCTCCTAATGAGTATCATTGTGAGTTAGCCTGTCGAGCGATGGAGGCCGGAAAAGCTGTTTTATGCGAGAAGCCTATGGGGCTTTCCCTGGCGGAATGTAAAAGAATGCTCAATACAAAAAACCGTATGAATGCGTTTCTTCAAATTGGTTTTGAACTTCATTATTCAAAACTTTACCTAAAAGCAAAAGAATGGATAGATACCGGACGTATTGGAAGAATTTTAAATGTGCATTGTGATTATATTGTAGGTGAGTTTCACGGAAAAAACTCCTGGAGAAATACCAAGGGGGGGACACTGATAGGAGAAAAACTATCACATTATCTTGATCTTCCACGCTGGTGGGTAAACGATGAAGTAGAAGAGGTTTATTCCCTTGTTTCCCCTAATTTCATTCCATATTTTGCCCATCCTGACAATCATACGATTATGTACCGCTTCAGAAATGGAACCGTATCTTCGCTTTTTTTCGTTATGGGAGTTGCAGAATCCGTTACAAAAGATCCTTTGGAGCTTGAGACGTTAAGGAAAGACCTGGAAGCGGGAGGCGTTTACGACAAGGGCAATCAGCTCCGTTTTTTAATCTGCGGCTCAAAAGGAGCAATTGAAACCAGCGTTTATGACAGGCGTATTCGGTGTTATGAATATTCCATGTCGGAAAACGGGCATGAGAACAAAAAGGTTGAAGATTTTAATTACCCGTATGCTGAAGGAACTGCCTGGCATCATAATGTTCATGATGAGGTTAAGCGTATTATAGAACTTGTGGCCAACGGTAAAAAACCAGATACAACACCAGAAGATTCTTATGAAACAATGAAACTCGTTTTTGCAGCGGAACAGTCTTACACTGAAAAGAAGCCTATTATTCTAAATTCAAATAACTGAAGGTTTAAAATGTCTAAATACTTTTTTGCAAAATCTTTTGATCTGTATAACAAAACAGCTGGAATAATCCCGGGACGTTCCCAAACCAACAGCAAACGCCCTGAAGCATATGCCCCCGGAGGCTTCCCTGCATATCTCTGCGAAGGCAAAGGGGCGCATGTCCGGGACATTGATGGAAATGAATATATTGATTATATAGCCGGAATAGGCCCGATGACTCTGGGATATGGAATAGAGTCCATTAACCGGGCCATGCATGAACGCATTGACAAAGGCATATCGCTCGGTTTGCCAAGTCCCTTAGAGTTTGAAGCCGCTGAACGTATCCGGCGTTTCATCCCTTGTGCCGAGATGATTAGATTTTTCAAGACAGGCTCGGACGCGACAAACGCCGGCGCGCGATTGGCCAGGGCATATACCGGACGGGAAAAGATAGCCATGTGCGGTTATCATGGACAGGCCGATATTTGGGCGGCATCCCTGCCGGCTGATGGCAAAGGGAAAGGAGTGCCGCTTGTGTTAAAGGACCATATCCGTACTTTCGAACATCAGAAATTCGATGGCGAGAACTGTCTCGATGCAGTACTTTCCAAGGAAACAGGCCAATTTGCCGCGGTTACCATCAGCCTGCCTTATCATCTTCAGACATCTAAAGACTTTTATGTTTATCTGCGTGAAACGGCAAATAAGCATAACTGTATTTTGTTATTTGATGAAATTGTCACCGGACTTCGCTGGGCGAGAGCGGGAGTGCAGGAATATTTCGGAGTAATTCCTGATTTGGCATGTTATGCGAAGGGAATAGCGAACGGAGCTCCAATTTCAGTGCTTTGCGGCAAAGCCGATATTTTAAAGCTTATGGAAAATATGCAGCTTACTTCAACATACGGCGGGGATACGCTGTCCCTGGCTGCGCTGATTGCTGTATCTGATTTCTATGACACTCATAACGTAATCGGAAAAATCTGGGACAACGGACGAAAGCTGCGTGAGGGAATTGATAAAATCCTATCTAAGTACAAGTTGCCTTATAAAACAGCCGGGTATGATTGTTTTCCCTGCATTGAAGGAGCTGCTTTGCCTGTGAATGCCTTGATAAATCAGGAGATGGCTAAACGGGGAATATTGTTTCGCGGAACAGGAAACAAATATATTATGTATATGCTTACAGACGAAGATATTCAAAAAACATTGAAAGCTGCGTCTGAAACATTTTCTGTAATTGTCAAAATTCATGATGACGAAGAAAAAATAAAACAGGCTATTCAGGCAAATGGCACGGAATATGAAGAAATCATCAGAACACATAATTAAGCGAATATCACCAGTTCATTCGGTGACAATAGACTACTTTGCTTTTTGCGGCACATATCCATTTGGCATGCCGGGGCATTTCTCATTAGCACGCCTGGCGAAGGAATTGTCCATTATGAATGTCAGTATGGCTTATGTTTCCGACATAGGGTCTTTTTTTAAGAAGAATGTTGTTTCTGCCAATAAAATATTCCTTGAAAAATGTCGCAAATTTAACTGTAAATGCATACGTCCGGTCCCGGTGATTGACTTAAGCATGCCCGATTTTGAATCTGAAATATGTCATTATATAGAAAATTACAATCTGAAAGCAATTCGAATTGCGCCAAACTATCATGGCTATAGGCTCAAAGCCAAATGTAAACGCCTTGCCGATATTCTCAACGCATACAAAATAATGCTTTTGATCGCAAAAGAAATTGAAGACTCCCGCTTTCAAGCTTCATGCCTGGGAGTAAAACCATTATTGATAAATGATCTTGTTCCATTGTTTGAAGCTGGTTTCAATTCGAAGGTTATTCTCAATAACTTTCAATTTGTCGAATTCAAGGATTATATTTCAGATATTCCTGATAACTTCTATTTTGATTCAACTGCATTTGAGAAGGGATTTGGGGAACTGGAAACGTTTGTGGAAAAACATGGTGTTAATCGCTTAGTTTACGGTTCACATATACCGTTCTTATACGCTGGAGCAATAATGCATAATTTACATATGAGCTTGCTCCGTGTCTCTAAAGTATCAAAAATTTTTAAAGGCATCGCCGGAAACGCATAATGAATACAACTATTATTGATATCCACAGTCACTTGCCGGCGCATCCGGAACAGATATCCCGGATGCTGTTCTCTGCCCGTAAAAATATGTTAAAATATGTTTTCGTTTCGACTCTCTCTTTAGGTACCGAACATTGCGTGGAATTTCCCGCAAAGGGAGAAGTTGCGGCAGCAAATAAGCACACTTTCAAATATTGTGAAAAATATCCCGATATTTTAAAGGGATATGTTTACCTGAATCCTTGTTTAAATTGGAAAGATGAACTTATGAAATGGGTTAAGCACCCTGCATTTACCGGGATTAAATTATGGATTTCGCTTAAAGATGATACCGGCTCCCCTGATATTTGTATTCCAGTTCTCCAGGCCGCATCTGAATTGCAAGTGCCCGTGCTTATACATAGTTTTTATCGGAGCAGTGAAAATAAGCGTGGTGAATTGGACCCGTCTGAACTTGTTTCTCTGGCCCGCTCTTCACCGGGAACTGATATTATTATGGCCCATCTTGGGGGGAATTGGGAAAAGGGATGTCAAGCTGTCAAAAGCGCAAAAAATATTTCTGTCGATATTTCAGGTTTTCCCGCATATCGGGGAAGTGTTGAATATGCCATAAAAATATGCGGAAGTAGCCGTGTATTATTTGGCGCAGACGTTCCTTGCCGGACTTTTCAAAGCCAAATAGCCAAAGTATACATGTCTGAAACTACAGAAAATATACGTGCCCATATAATGTCTCTTAACGCCTTGCGTTTATATAAAACAGTTTTTGAAAGAATTTAAAAAGGAGGAATTCAAAGATGATACGAATTGGTGTAGTAAATATAGATACATCCCATCCAAAATCTTTTGGAAAATATCTGGAAAAAAATAATCGCGCATGTTTTGCCGGGGTCTATAACGATGGTTTCCGCGAGGAAATTGAAGTAAATGCTTTCATGAAACGTTTTGGAGTAGAACGTCTTTTCAGCACAGTCGAGGAATTAGCTGACTTTACAGACATAGGATTTGTGCAGGGAATAGACTGGGACAAGCATCTGGAACATGCTATTCCTTTTATAAAGAGAGGGAAACCGGTTTTTATAGATAAGCCTATAGTCGGTTGTATTTCTGATTGTAATCGAATTGAGCAGTTGGTGAAAAATGGCGCTGTAATTTTAGGCAGTTCTTCTCTCAGGTACGCGGAGGAGATTGCCAGCTTCAAAGCGCTGGCGAAAGAGACAACTGGAAAAATACTTCATATATATGGAACTGCAGGGAACGATGAATTCTTTTATGCAATCCATATCGTTGAAGCGATTTGTCAATTGGCGGGAGCAGCTCCTCTCTCTTCCCGTTTTGTGGGACGGGCAAAAGAAGCTAAGACGATTGTAGAATGTTTTTTTGTCGAATTTGAAAATGGAGCTACCGCGACATATACAACCTGCCAGGGAGTTGGACAGCCATTTGAAATAGTCATTACAACAGAAAAATCTACATATCAATTTAAAGTGGATACTACCCGGATCTATGCAGTTTTGCTTGATACAATTTGTGATTATATGGAGACTAAAATTAACCGTCTTGCGCCAATAAAGAACATTGCCGACTCTGTCAGAATCATGATAGCCGGCCGTGTTTCACGTGACATGGGAGGTATAGCCGTAAAAATTAATGATTTGGCTGAAAATCAAGGCTATTCCGGAACTGAATTTATTGATGAATATCGGCAACAGCGCCCTAAGAAAATATACATGGAACCATAATTTTAAAAAGAAAAGGATAATGGCTGCATAAATAATGTCCTCTCATGTTGAGAAAAAATCACTTGTGTTAGTACTGGGAGAGTTGCACTTGTATTGCATAATTTGCAATTAAAAATGGATGTGATACTCGCATTGCGCTTTCCCCAATAAATCGAGATATTATAAATAATGGTATTAATATGAATACGTCAGATACGAAAATATATAATTTGCAGATTAGGCCTGTCAATTTCGACAGGAACGATATTTCATGGTCATGCGGAAACAGCGGAACATGTCAATTTGCTGTTTTTCGGCAGGAAAACACGAAGAACTTCAACGCCGATGAAGATGTTCTTGAGGCAATTGTAGAAGATACTTGTTACAGTGACAGAAATATCCAGCCCGGGACTTTATATGCATATAGAGTTGCCCTTCTGAAAGACGGGGAAATACAATATGTCTCGAAATGTATAACGTGCGTTTCCCGCAAAAGGGACTTGGAGCTTATTGCAAACAGGAATCTGATTACTGTAAAGGGATGCGATTTTGAATTGACATGGGACAAGCTCAGGGGTGGGGAAATAGTTGAAATAAGGCAATATGACGGCAACAGTTGGGTTAAGCTCAATGATGACAGAACAAAAACCGTGCCGGATTTTACGATATATGATAAAAGCAATCACAAGACTACTCAATTGTGCAGGCAGAAGACGGTCAGGGAAAATATTGTCAGGAACACGGCGGATGAAATCGTGCTGTCTTTTGAGTTGAAAGTGAAGGAATTAATCATAGAAAATGTTTACTATGTTTTTAAAGAGGGAATTATTTTCAGCGAAATAAATATAAGAAAGGGAATTTGCGGCACGCCCCATAATGCGCAGGGGGGATATCCGGAGGAATTGCTGGAATACTTCGGGAACCTGTCATTTTCGCTGGGAATTGGCATTGGCAATGATATTACGGAAAATAAGTTCCTCTGGAGCGCCTGCAGGCGCGGATGCTCGCCTCCCGCATACAATAGAAAATCAACAGACAAAGTAACTGACAGCAATAGATGTCTTCCTGTGGCAATGGCCGATTATTCTCTGAATAAAGATGCCGGGTTTACAAACCATTTCGAGGTTTTTATTGAAGACACCCCGCCGAGGGGCGCACATACATATTTCGGGAAAGACAGGATCAGCGGCAGATTTAAATTTGAATGGCAGATTGACGGCAGATGCCTGAAAGACATGTATTTTCTGTGTTTTGACCTTGGATTTTTCAGGACCAGATGGGGCATTTGCCTTTCATCGGCAAGAAAAGCTTCTTTTAATTCAATACATAACGCCCGTAAAAACAATATGACGGGAAAACTGATTTTTCATATCCCTCTGGGAACTGTTCCCGACTGTAACAGCCGCGATGCCTGGCCTTGGAACATTCCCCCTCTGCCGTTGATTAAAAAACCGTGTTCTCAAATGCCTCCAAAGTCATTGGTAGATGAAGCAGAGAAAAAAAATGCGGTCATTATTCTTCATCAGGGATGGATGAAATGCGGGGGAAGCAACGGCGAGCCGCCTGCGGATTATATTCCAAGAGAAGAAAAAAAACTTAAAAGCTTTATTGATTATTGCCATAAGCGTAATGTCCCTGTGCTTCTTTACATGCGCGCCATTGAAAAATATGCCCTGTATCAGAGCAAATTTCTCGGCTTTCTTAAACACAACTTTGACGGGCTTTATGTCGATTGGAATACGCCGTTTTCGTCAGGGTACTCAGGAAGCAACGAACTTCATATTCCGGCATACAGCCACTTTTTGTTCACAAAAGAATTGAGGCGACAGGTGGGGGATAATGGCATCTTGATATCCCATTCAGGAGGGTGCCCTGCTTATCTTGCGCTGTCAACTTTTGACGCTTGTGTTTTTGGGGAGGCGCGCATTCAGAAAAGCAAATTGCTGGCTTCAATGGATGATTTCCTGTATTATTCTTTCAGCGCTTCTGTTGCGCCGGGCTTCCTGTTTCGCCATTTCAAGGGAGAGCATAAAAAGCTGGTTGCGCATATTGTCGCTTCCGGTGCAATTCCTGATATAATGATAGACCCCGGAAAAATTGAGGAGAAAAATGAATGTTTAAAGGAACTGCTCCTGTTGTGTAAAATATTTTCTCATATTCCATTTAAGAATGTCAGGATATATAATCCCCTGAAGGAAAACATCAACTGTATTTCAGTGTCAAACAAGAGCTTCTATCCGTCAATATACTTTGTCAATAAGGATATGCTGATATTAACTGTTGTGAATTTAGGAAAAAAAGGGAAGTCAATATTAAAAATCAATAACGGTTTTCTTGGACTCGCCGGGCGCTATAAAATCACGGAAATACGGGAGGAGTGTAAAAACAGCCTTATATGCGCAAAGAGCAGCTCTCTTGAAATTCGAACTGATTATCTGGCTCAATATGAGTACAAAGGATATGTTTTTGAAAAATTGCGAATGCGATAATAAACTGCCCCGATGCATAATATTGGAATGCCGGGATTTTGTCCCCTCGCTGGGGAGCGGAAATTTAAACAGCAGATCAAAACCTGCATGTTTCGGTTTTAAATAAAAAAGAACGGCAATGACAATGGAAAACTTTAAGCCCGGAGAAAAATTCAAGAGCAGAAAAGTAACTATCACTGATAAGTTCAAGGCTCAATGCATCGATGTTGAAGCCGAAACTCCAAACATGGAAGGGCGCATAGTAGTTAAACAAAAGCTGTCTTTAATAAGCCCTGGGACTGAATTGGCGTTTTTTGAGGGAATTCATACGGATATTGTAACAGGGCACAGAAAATACCCTGTCGGCGGCGGTTATTCTTCAGTTGGCGAAGTTGTCCAGATAGGATCGGGCGTGAAAGGAATAAAGGAGGGAGACAAAGTTTTTGCGATGTTCGGACATGGCAGTATAGGTTTTCCTGCTGTTTTTCACAAATTACCGGAGGGCCTGGATGAAAGAAACGCTGTTTTCACAACGCTTGCGTCCATTGCGCTACATGCTGTACGTCAGGCAAATCCACAATTCGGCCAGAATATCCTTGTCATGGGACTTGGGGCCATAGGCCAAGTAACAGTAAAACTTCTGAAACTTTCTCCGGCGGCAATAATCGCAGGTGCCGACACTTATTCTTTCCGGCTTCAAAAGGGCATTGAAAATGGTTGCAATGCGACATTGAATGTGAAAGAGGACGGCTTCGAAGATAAACTGCATGACATAACCTCCGGCAAGGGATTTGATATTGTGATTGACGCTACTGGAAAACATCCAGCAATACAGACAGCTTTGCGCCATGTCGCCAAGTGCGGGAAATTCATAATTTTAGGCTGTCCTCATGGAAATATCACACTTGATCTCTATTCGACTCTTCAGAAAAACGAGATATCCCTCATCGGTTCATACCAGCCAAACTGTCCGGAACAAGGCAATGTTTATTTTCCTTGGACGCAGTCTATGAACAGGCAGGTATTGATAGATTACATGCATTCTGGGCGTCTGAATTTTTCGCATCTCCTGACCCATCTGGGCAAACCTGAACACGCACAAGAATTCTATGATATGCTCTCAAAGGAAAAAGATAAATGTATAACAGCCGCATTTAAGTGGTAAAAAGAAAGGATAATTATGAATATGCTTGAAAAAATTAAAAGTTACATCTTCTCCCAAGCTGATAAAGAAGGCGGTTTTCTTCAATCTCCAGTTAGGGGGTTTATCGGGAAAGCCGATGGGGCAGTAAGCGAAATCGCTTCATCTGTATATGCTGCAGAAGTAGCAATGACACTTGACTTCGAACTTCCATATTATAAAAAAACTGCTGAATACATCCAAAAAAGACAAGATCCGGAAGGATATTTCAGAAACCTTGCGCCCTTACCTGGATGTTTCACAGAAGATTACAATCTTTACAACACCTGCGTCGCATTGAGAGGCTTGAAAGCACTGGGGAAAAAGCCAAAGTATAACCCCAGGAAATGGCTTGATGATTATATTCTTCAACAGGATAAATCCTGTTACAGGTCTTATCATCCTGACTTTTATGCCAACAGTTGCGCCTCACTGGAAGAGGAACTCAATTCTGAATGCAGGGACAGCCTCGCAGAATTTCTATTTTCAAAACAGGATATGGAAACAGGTTGGTTCATGCAACCGGGCTTGAAAAAAAATAATTTTCCTTTTGAACGCAATAACCCGTTTACTTTTCATGCCGTGCGCTTTTTGCGCCTTGCCGGACTTGATATCCCGTACGGGGAAAAGATCCTCAATAAGTTTATGGAAGTGCAGGAGGAAGACGGCAGTTGGAAGCTGGGGTATGTTCACGGCACATTCGATGCTTGCGTGGCCATCCGTATATTGGCGGGAAATTCAGGCGTTTACGAGGATGCTGTCAAGCGTGCAGCTAATTGGAGCGCTGGATGTTGGGTGGATAAAACAGGAGGCTTCAATCATTTCGGTAAAGATGCAGGAATCCACGGATTTCCTCCTGACCTTCCCGCTGAAATGGATGCCACTTATTTCCATGTTTCAACTCTTGTGATGGGCGGTATACTGAAAAGCAAACTCACAAATGAAAACCGCTGGATAGGTTGGGGACATACTTTATGTAAAGATTAAAAAATGCCTCCGGCGGGCGGGCACGGCCCGCAACGATTAAAATCCTGGCGGATTTTTCTCACGCTTTGCGTGGATTCCATTTGAGGCCGGCTTCATTGAAAATCGCAGATTTCCAAGAGATTTGGGATGATAGTGAAAAAATATATAAAAGAGAAGACAGCTATGCAGGAAGAAATTTATATAGGTGTTGCACAAGCGGACATTGTTCCACCTTTCAGCCTTTTCATGGGGGGCTATGCCGCCAGAGGAAACAAGCATTTCGAAGATATTTATGATTCGCCTTCAGCTGGTATTGTCAGTTTAAGGCAGGGTAAGCGGAAAGTGATGATTGTCCGGGCGGATCTAAGTGCTATGGATGCTAATATAATTCAAGAAGTATCAGAAAAACTTGAAGAAAAATACCAAATTCCTCAAGATTGTATTTTATTTAATGTTTCTCATACACATTCTGCCCCGCTCGGAAGCCCGATGGACAGTATATTGCTTACTGATGAGGATCATAAACTTTATAGAAAATTTGTTTCTTTTTTGATAGACCGCTTGTTGCAAATAAGCAACAAAGCTATTAAAGATGAAGAGCCTTGTTCTATTTACCTTGCAAAAACAAGTTTTGATCTGGGACTTAACAGAAGAAAGAAAATAGGACAGGAAATTAGAAATGCTCCTGAAAAAAACGGTTTTATTGATAACGACCTGCCGCTGGTGGTAATAAAAAATCGGCAGCACAACATAAAAAGCATTATCTTCTCCTGTGCCTGTCATCCGGTGACACTAGGCTCAGGCAATTTCAAGTTAAGTGCTGATTTTCCCGGGTATGCAGCCGCGTATATACAAAGACATCTCGACTGCACAACTTTTTTTCTTCAGGGATGTGGTGGCGATATCCGTCCGAAAATTCTGGAGAATGGAGACTGTTGGAGAAAAGGGACTTTGGATGATTTGGAGATTCAGGGTAAAAAACTAGGACAAACCGTAATTAAAGCTCTTTCAGGTAAAATGGAAAAGCTTTATCCATGTATTAATTCTATAAAGAGTGCATTTGCTCTTAAGTATGAAAAGAAAATGTCTGTTGATGATTATGAGATGGTTTTAAATGATCCTCAAAGTAATCTCATAAAGAAAAAATGGGCGGCCAACATGAAGAAACTTCTGAAGAAAGGACTGAAATCACAAGCCAAACACCATTTCATTCTCCAAAAAATCAGTCTCTCTGAAAATACTCATATTTTTGCAATGTCAGGAGAAGTTGTTGCTGAAATCGGGAAAAAAATTAAGAACTTAGCACCAAATATGAATATTATAACACTGGGATATTCACATGCAAGTTCTTGCTATATCCCGTCAAAAAAAATGTTTTCAGAAGGAGGATATGAAGTTGAATCTTACTATCATTTTTCACTTCCGGGTAAACTCAGTTCCGATACAGAAGACATAATTATCAATTCATGTAAGAATCTTTTTACGCAATCTAATAAGTTTATATATAAAAATTAAACCCAAAAATATATTGGGGAGTAACATGAGAAAAGCATGGTGGACATGGAACACTCGAATGAAGTGGCATCCCGATTTTAGTTTCACGGCTGAATCTTACGAGAAAAATTATTAGAAAGCAATTCTGCTGCAAGTCGCCGCTTTTAAAAAAGAACAAATTATAAGGAGGAAGCAATGTAGAAGTAATGGAATAATTTAAATAACGGATCGTATGTGTTCCTTGCGGGGCGCATGGGGTAAGTTGGTGTGTCAGCGAGGCGATCAGGCCCGAGAAGACCTTAATCGTTTAAAAGACGCGCCGGTAGAATGGTGTTTATCACCTTTTACCGGCGCGTCTTTTTTTTTGCTGTTCGTTCACGCCGACTTCGGGGAAAAATTAACTTTTAGCATAAGGCTGAAAAATGAAAGGAAACGAAAAGGCCGATAAGCGGCTGAATGAACTGAAAACGGAAATTCGTAATATAACCAGGCTTCTGAGCAAGGTCATACGCATACATCCTTCGAAGTGGATGAAAAAGGTGAGGCTGAACTTGCGGACGCTGCTGAATTCGCCAGGAACGGTGTCAGCGGCTATCCAGAAGAAA
>Ga0209417_1005468_pt1 | contig 13956 bp, 11 predicted proteins | sample RifGroF2_FD_184002 | JGI IMG/M metagenome (GOLD analysis project Ga0209417, IMG submission 184002) | Groundwater microbial communities from Rifle, Colorado, USA - Groundwater F2 (SPAdes) (version 2) | ecosystem: Environmental > Aquatic > Deep subsurface > Groundwater | place: Rifle, Colorado... | reverse complement strand
TTGATGATCGAAAGTACGGATCATTATTCCGTCAAGATAACGCGAAAGAACTTTAGCGGTATCGCTAACGTTTTCACTTTTCTTTAATTGCAAATCATTCTGATTGAAATATAAACCGGTTCCGCCTAGTTCAAAAATACCAACTTCAAATGATACTCGCGTTCTTGTAGATGGTTTTGAAAAGATCATCCCAAGTTTTTTCCCTTCAAGCAAGCGATGCGGTTCGCCGGAAAGTCTTTTTTCTTTTAAAGATTTACTTAATTCAAAAATCTGCCAAACTTCTTCAAGAGTCAGTTCGTGAATAGTAAGTAAACTTTTACCTTTCATGTTAACAGCCATAATTTCTCCAAATTCTTAAAATAAAATAATAATTTTTCTTAGTGTTTCTTTGTGTTCTTAGCGCCTTAGTGGCGAGAAAACTTTGCCACCAAGTTATTCCAATCAAAATAAAAAAAAGTATCGTTGTTGATAGAAAATTTTTCATAAGTATCCTTTTTTATTTCTCATCAAGAAATTTTTGTATTTCGGTTCTACACAATTCCATCTCGCAACCAACGGCTAAATGTCCGCAATCATTTTTAAGAAGAAGCATTTTAGCGTTTGCTTCAGTTGCAAAATCTAACGCCGGTTGTGGATTTAAAAGCAAATCCGTTTGAGAAACAATTATAAATAGTTTTGCTTTTATATGTTTGGCTGTTTCCTCATAAGACGATTTGTAGTTCCTTGTTATATCGTGAGTAAACATCGCTTCGAGTTGAGTTAGATAACTTGCGGACGTGAAAATTGGAGAAGTTCTTTCAAACTTTTTTTCAATATCGGAGAATTTATCAGAAGGATAATTCCGGTTAGTATTTGCCGGCGTTCTTGCTAAAAGTTGAATGATGATATTCAGTTTCTTTATAATTTCATTTTCAGGTTCACCAGATTTTTTGCCGGATGTAATTATTTCTTTCATCAAAGAAAAAATAATTTTCTCGTTCGATGTGATCTTTGGAGAAGCAGAATAAGGAATTGCCTTATCCATAAAATCAGGATATGCAATCACAAACTCAAATGCCTGCATACTTCCCATGGAGCCACCGATAATTGCAAACAAGTGGTTGATGTGAAGAATATTTTTCACTAACAGATATTCCGATTCAACCATATCGTGTATCGTAATTTCCGGGAAAGGGATTTCATCGCGATAATTTGTGGGAGACGTTGAAACGCCGTTTCCAAGCGCGTCAACAACGATGATGAAGTAACGTATGGTGTCTATCAATTTATCTGCGCCCAACAGTCCGATAACATCTTTGCTTACGCCGGCAAACCATGTTGGAATGAGAATGGCGTTAGAACTATCATTATTAAGCGAACCGAAAGTGCGAAAACCGATTTTACAATCATAAAGAATTTTTCCGCTTTGTAATTTCAAATCTCCGATATTGCCGAATTGTTGTACGCTTTCGGCAAAAACCTGTTGAATGAAAAAGAAAAGAAAAAGGAGAAATAATTTTCGTTTCAATTTATCAACCTTTCACAACTTCCCGTCCGATACTGTAATAGGTGTAATGTATTTCCTTCATCCTCGCGGGTTCGAAAATATTTCGTCCATCGAAGATCACTTTATTTTTTAATTTAGACGAAACAACACTGAAATCCGGATTTCTAAATTCATTCCACTCGGTAAAAATGAGAAGCGCGTCCGCGTTGTTAAGCGCGTCGTATTCATTTTCGGCGTAAGTTATTTTCTCCTGCAAATAAAATTTTGCCGATTCAACTGCAACCGGATCATGCGCCGAAACAGTAGCACCATGTTTCAAAAGTTCATTAATAATTACTACCGAAGGAGCTTCGCGCATGTCGTCGGTGTTTGGTTTAAATGCCAATCCCCAAACAGCAAAATGTTTTCCTTTAATATCATTGTTGAAATGACTCAGTACTTTATCAACCAGTACCAGTTTTTGTGCTTTATTTGCTTTATCGACTGCTTCTAAGATTTTTAATGGCGAATCATTTTCGGAAGAAGTTTTGATCAACGCATTCACATCTTTCGGAAAACATGAGCCGCCGTATCCGATTCCCGGGAATAAAAATCTTTTTCCAATGCGGTTATCCGTGCCCATTCCGCGCCGGATCATATCAACGTTGGCGCCGACTTTTTCACAAAAATTCGCGAGTTCATTCATGAAAGTAATCCGCATTGCTAAATATGAATTAGCCGCATATTTTGTTACCTCGGCGCTGGCTGTATCCATTGCCAATATCGGATTACCCTGGCGAACAAACGGTTCGTATAATTCTTTCATTCTTTGCATGGAATGTTCGTTGTTCGTACCGATAACAATTCGATCCGGTTTTAAAAAATCATCAACGGCAAAACCTTCACGCAAAAATTCCGGGTTGGAAACAACATCAAAATTTTTAACTCCTGCGTTCGCAATTTTGTCTGCTACTCTTTTCGCAGTTCCAACGGGAACAGTACTTTTGTTCACGATAATTTTAAAAATCTTGTCGTCATTTTCTTTTAATATTTTGCCGATCTCTTCTGCAACTCCCAAAACATATTTCAGATCAGCGGAACCATCATCATCCTGCGGAGTGGGCAGACACAAGAAAATAATTTCTGAATTTATAATTGCATCTTTCAGATTATCTGTAAAAGTTAGTCTCTTCTTCGCGATATTTCGATAAAAAAGGAGATCCAAACCAGGTTCATAAATGGTTACTTCGGCATTTTTTAATTTTTTAAGTTTTTCTTGATGGTTATCAACACATATGACATTGTTCCCCATCTCAGCAAAACAAGTACCGGAAACAAGTCCGACATACCCGGTTCCAACAACAGCAAGATTCATTCACTACTCCAAAATTTTTACAATAATTAATTCTGACCGCGCTAAAATTAACTAATTTTTAACCGATTAGAAAAAGAGTTTGAAATTTCAACTTCAATTTGAAAATGGATTGCTGTTTTTTCGTGCAAATTCAGTAATTTTGACAAAAGAAAATCGTAATCTTAGCTAACAAAGGAAATAATCATGAGCATTCTTGTTGATAAAAAAACGCGCTTGGTAGTTCAAGGAATAACCGGCGGCGAAGGTTCTTTTCATTCAAAACAAATGATCGAATACAAAACTAAAGTCGTAGCTGGTGTAACACCTGGCAAAGGCGGAACAAAGTTTGACGACACCGATATTCCAATTTTTAATACCGTTGCCGAAGCGGTAAAAATTGCAAAAGCGAATACGTCGGTTATTTTTGTTCCCCCTGCGTTTGCCGCAGATGCTATTTTAGAGGCTGCAAACAGCGGAATAAAAGTTATCATTTGTATAACGGAAGGAATTCCCGCAAAAGATATGACGATGGCTTACAACGCAATAAAAAATAAAGATGTTGTTTTAATTGGTCCAAATTGTCCTGGAGTAATCTCTCCCGGACAAGCAAAAGTTGGCATCATGCCTGGCTTTATTCATAAACAAGGAAAGATCGGCGTGGTTTCGCGCAGTGGAACCTTAACTTACGAAGCTGTAAAACAATTAACCGATTTGAACATCGGGCAATCAACTTGCGTTGGTATTGGCGGAGATCCAATCATCGGCTCACAATTTATAAACATCATCAAAATGTTTAACGATGATCCGGGAACTGAAGGAATTGTAATGATCGGAGAGATCGGCGGAAGCGCTGAAGAAGATGCCGCAGCATTCATTAAAAAGAATGTAAAGAAACCTGTCGTTGGATTCATTGCCGGAAGAACCGCTCCTGCCGGAAGAAGAATGGGACACGCCGGGGCAATCATTTCCGGCGGAAAAGGAACCGCCGCGGAAAAGATGTTAGCGATGAAAAAAGCGGGAATCAAAGTGGTTGAAAGCCCTGCTGAAATCGGCATCACGATGAAAAAAGCTTTGGAAGAAGTTTACGGTGCGAAGAAACCGGTCAAGAAGATCGCAACAAAAACTACTGCCAAGAAAAAAGTAGTTGTAAAAAAATCAACTAAAAAATAATTTAATTTATAATGATGTAGCGTCATCCGGCAAAAACGGGTGACGCAATTTTTATGTACAATAAATGGAGAATAAATGACAAACAGAACGTTTGCGATGATTAAACCTGACGCCGTAAAGAAAAATCTTGTTGGACAAATAATTACTAAATTCACCGAAGCCGGATTCAAAATTAAAGCGATGAAAATGACGCGGCTTACAAAAGAATCTGCTCAAGGATTTTACGAAGTTCATAAAGAAAGACCTTTTTACAACGACCTTGTTGAGTTTATGAGTTCAGGTCCCGTGGTTGCCTTGGCTTTAGAGAAAGAAAATGCCGTTGCTGATTACAGAAAACTTATCGGGGCAACTGATCCGGCTGAAGCGGAAGAAGGAACTGTTCGCAAATTATATGCAGATAGTAAAAGTGAAAATGCTGTGCACGGTTCAGACTCTGATGAAAATGCTGCAATTGAGATTGCTCACTTTTTCTCAAGACACGAATTACTAAATAACTACACAGATTAAAATTGCTACACTGGCAAAAGATCACTTCACAAACAAAATTCCAGAATGACCATTGGAGTTACAAAATTGATGAGTTTCGATTGGAAAACGGAGAACGAGGAGTTTACCATTACGTTCACACATTTGGTTCCTCAATGGTTATTCCCGTTTCCTCCAACGGAAAAATTTTAATGGTAAAACAATACCGCTACTTAAATGAACGCGAAAGTATTGAGTTTCCGTGCGGTGGAATGAAAGAGGGAATTTCATACAAAGAAAATGCTTTAAAGGAACTCCGCGAAGAAACAGGATTTTCTGCCGGAACAATTACTGAAATTGGAGAGTTTGCCCCATTCACCGGCGCGGCGGATGAAATCTCAAAAGTTTTTCTTGCAAAAGATTTATTCCATTCTCCCCTTCCGAAAGATACTACAGAAGAATTTGAACTTCTCGAAATTTCTCCGAAGGAAATAGAAGAACTGATCAATAAAAATATAATTTGGGATGGACTAACGTTAGCGGCTTGGTCGCTGGCAAGGAGACATTTTCAAAATGAACTATAAATTATTTCTCATCGCATTTCTTTTTCTCCAGACAATTTTCTGTCAATCGAACAAAGTAAAGATAGCAACAGGAGCCGATCTGCTTCTTTCAGAAAATATTGATCTTGTTGAGGGACAAAATCTCGGAATTATTACCAACCATACGGCTCTGTTGTCCAACGGAACCCATCTTATTGATGCACTTTATAATTCGGAATTTAGAATTAAAATAGTTGCATTATTTGGACCAGAACATGGCATCCGCGGACAGGCAAAAGCGGGAGAAGTAATTGAGAATGGAATCGATCAAACAACCCAAGCGCCTATTTATTCTCTCTACGGAAAAAACAAAAAGCCCACGAAAGAAATGCTCAAAGATGTAAAAGTTTTAGTTTTTGACATGCAGGATGTCGGCGCTCGCTTTTACACCTATATTTCTACGCTTTATTATTCGATGCAAGCTGCGGCAGAAAATAATATTCCGATCGTTGTGCTCGATAGACCAAATCCTATCGGTGGCAATTATGTTGATGGACCGATCCGAAAGGATTCTTTAAACTCGTTTGTTGGAATTGCTCCGATTCCTATCGCTCATGGAATGACATTCGGCGAATTGGCAAATTATTTCAATAATGAAAATCTTTTAGGAAATAATCTCCACGCAAAACTTGAAGTTTTGAAAATGACAAAGTGGCAAAGAAATTATTTTTATGACGATTTATCTCTTTCCTGGATCAAACCATCGCCCAATATTACCGATTTACAGACCGCTTTGGTTTATCCCGGAACATGTTTAATTGAAGGGACAAATATTTCAGAAGGGAGAGGAACAACTTTACCATTCTTGACCATCGGGGCGCCAATTATAAATGCAAAGCAATTAGTTAATGCATTGCAGAAGTTCAAATTTAAAGGATTGACTTTCGCCGCGACTACTTTTACACCGCACGATATTCCAAATGTTGCTGAAAATCCCAAATACAAAGGAAAAATTTGCAACGGTATTGAGATCGAAGTGACTGACAAAAACAAGGTTGAATCGGTAAAATTTGGAATAGCACTTCTTTATACGTTGCACAAATTATATCCGAATAAATTTACTTTTAAAAACAAATCATTTGACCTTCTTTCGGGTGACGCAAAAATAAGAGAACAGTTGTTAAGAAATGTAAAGCCGGATAAAATTTTTAAGTCATACCAAAAAGAACTTTCAAAGTTCAAAGAGATAAGAAAAAAATATTTACTTTATTAAAGGATAAAAATGAAAAAACTACTTGTACTAACTTTACTAATCGTTCCCATTTTTATCGGATGCGGTAAAAAAGATGAGCCGAAAAAAGAGGAAAAAACTTTTTCCACCGCATTTGATTCTTCCGAAATTAAAGCTGTGCCGATTATCGACGGCTCAATTTCGTCGGTCGATTTAAAATATGGACTGACTAAAGGTTCTGAGTATCACTACCGCCTAACCAGCATAACCGATGATAATCAATCAATTAAAGATGCTGACACCTCAGTCGCACAAAACATTAAACAAGCGCTCACGTATTTGTTAAAACTCAACGTAAAAGATGTTGATAAAGACGGTGTAATGGAAATTGAGTTTACGTTCACTTCGGTTAAACTTGATGCGACAGGGAATGGAAAAACATTCTCATATCAGTCGGGCAACAAACTTTCCGGTGATGATATGAAGAATTACGCTAACTATGAAGCTGTAATTAACAATCCTTTCACGTCAAGAGTAGCGCCTAAAGGTGAAATCCTCGAATTTTTTAGAACGGACAGAATTGCAAATAAAATTATCGAACTGGGAGGATTGAAAGATTCCGTTTCCTTAGAAGAAAAGAAAATGCTTCAGCAGCAAATAACAGAAGGAGCTCTTCGACCATTACTCATGCAGGTATTTAGAAAATTGCCATCACAACAAGTTAAAAAAGATTCTCTCTGGACATTAGCAAATCCACCGGCTCAAATGCCTTTTTTTGAAATGACAAATACTTTGAATTTCAAAATAACCGGTTTTGAAAAATATAAAGAAAGTAATCTCGCTGTAATCGATGCAGGCTTAAGTTCACAATACAAAATCTCCGAAAGAGCTAAGCAGGCAAAAGTTACCGTGAACTCTCCTTCTTACAAAGGTGAAGGGAAAATTTATTTCAACTTGACAAAAGGTTTGGTTGAAAAATCAAAGACAAATAACTATTTAACAATTGAAATGAGTACGATGGCGCCTTCTAGAGCAGGCGGACTGCAGAAAGTAACCCAACGGCAGTACACAAAAACGACAAACATTTTAGAACTTTTGTAATTCTTTATTTCAAGAATTACTGGACTCTATTCTTCAACAAAAAAGCCTGAGTGTTAACTCAGGCTTTTTGTTATCAACTTAAACAACTTTCTATTTTAATCCACGTTTGTCCAACAAAGCATCGATCTTCGGTTCTCTTCCTCTGAACTGTTTATAAAGAATCATCGGATCATCGCTTCCTGCATTCTTTAAGAGATTTCTAAACGCCTTTGCCGTTTCGGGATCAAACACATCATTTTTTTCTTTGAAAGCAGCAAAAGCGTCCGCGTCCAAAACAGCAGCCCAAACATATCCATAATATCCTGCGGCATAACCATCATCAGCAAAAATGTGCTGAAAATTTGTGCTTTGGTAACGCGACTCAATCTCCGGAATTAATCCATGTTTGGAGAGAGATTCTTTTTCAAATTGAACAACATCCTTTTCTTTCACCTCGGTGATCGAATGCCAATCCATATCCAACAGCGATGCGGCTAAATATTCAACCGTTTCAAATCCTTGGTTGAAATGTCCCGCATTCACAATTTTGTTGATCAATTCATCCGGAATTGTTTTTCCGGTTTTATAATGCTTTGCATACATTTTTAGAACTACCGGATCGGAAGCCCAATTTTCCATTACCTGTGAAGGTAATTCTACAAAATCCACAGGAACCCGTTTACCGGATGGATAGATCGAAGTTGCAATTAAATAATGAAGCGCATGCCCAAATTCATGGAACAACGTGTTCACATCATCAAAACTTAAAAGCGCCGGTTTATCTTTTGTTGGTTTTGTAAAATTTCCAACGTTGTAAATCACGGGAGAAATAAACTTCTCATCCATATTTGACTGACTGGTAAATTCACTCATCCATGCGCCGCTTCTTTTACTGTCCCGCGGGAAGTAATCAGTGTATAAAATGCCGAGATGTTTTCCATCAGCTTCCAATACTTCAAAAACTTTAACATCGGGATGATAAACGGGGATATTTTTTTTCTGAACGAATTTTAATCCGTAAAGTTTGGTGGCGACACCGAACGCGCCATCAATTACATTTTCAATTTTAAAGTAAGGACGAAGCATTTCGGCATCGAGCGCGTATTTCTCTGTTCTAACTTTTTCCGCATAATACCACCAATCCCATGGTTGCAGTTTGAAGTTACCACCTTCAGTATCAATGATCTTTTGCATGTCGGCAACTTCTTCTTTTGCTTTGTTTAAAGCAGGTGTCCAGAGCTCGTTTAAAAATTTATAAACGTTGCCTGGATTTTTTGACATATTGACTTCTAATTTGAAATCGGCGTAGGTTTTGTATCCCAACAATACCGCTTTCTCAAAGCGCAACGAAGCCATCTTAGTAAGAATCTTTTTCGTGTCAAACTCATTGTTATTATTTCCACGTGTTAAATATGCTTTAAATAATTTTTCGCGCAGATTTCTTTTGGTGGAAGATTGGAGAAATGGAATCCAACTCGGCCGTTGCAATGTGAATGCCCATTTACCAGCGAGACCTTTTCCTTTAGCGGTTTCAGCGGCGCCTTGAATTACTCCTTCCGGTAGTCCGGCGAGATCCTCTTTATTATCGATCACGAGTCCAACTGCATTTGTTTCTTTCAAAATATTTTCAGCGAACTTTACACCGAGTAAAGAGAGTTCTTCGTTTATCTTTTTAAATTTTTCTTTATCTTCTTCATTAAGGTTAGCTCCACCACGAACAAAATCTTTGTAGTAATTTTCAAGCACAACTTTTTGTTCTGTGGTAAGATTGAGTTTATCTTTTTCTTGATAAATGTTTTTTACACGGGTAAATAATTTTTCATTCAGATATATCTCATCAAAATGTTTTGAGATCATCGGCGCTGTTTTTTGAGCGATTTCTTGAATAGCCTCATTCGTATTGGCACCGTTCAATGCGTTAAAGACGTTATTAACCTTAGTGAAAAGCTTCCCACTTTTTTCAAACGCGGCTATGGTATTCTCAAAGGTTGGTTTTTCGTTGTTGTTAACAATCGCTTCCACTTCAGCTACTTGTTCTTTCATCCCCTCTTCGTAAGCTGGCATGAAATGTTCGTTTTTAATCTCGTTAAATGGCGGTGTACCGAATGGAGTTTTCCATTCGTTAAAGAAAGGATTGTTCATTTTATTTTTATCCGATTGCATGGTAAACGCGCATAACATTGTTAATAGAAAGAGACTTATAATTATTTTCATTTATTAACTCCGTGATAATTATTGAATTGTATTTTAGGTTGATGTTTAGTTTTTTCACTTAATTTTTCTGAACGATGATTCTCATTCCTTCAACTTTAATAACTTTTATTTGGGATCCTCTTTCAATAAAATCTCCTGCAGTCACTACATCATAACGATTATCGTTTATTATTGCTGTGCCGGCAGGGCGAAGCGTGGTAAATGCTTCACCCGTTTCATTTAAAAGATTTTCGTACGAAGGATGCGATGAAAATCCATCTTGCGCAGCATTTTCACTCTGCAAGATTAACTTATTAAAAGTCGTAGTTTTGGGGAGATATTTTACAAGCAGAAACATTATCATAACAGACGCAAACACCGCTGTTCCAAGTTGAATTATCGCTGTGTATAAAATGTTCGAATCAAAATAGTATTCCGCGTTAAAAAGAGAAAAGAAAATTGATCCTACTACCAACAATATTCCCGCAATTCCGGTAACGCCAAATCCCGGGATAACAAATATTTCTACGATGAGGAGAATAATTCCGACAACAAATAACAATATTTCAAATACAGAAGCTATCTGTAATATGAAAGAAGATCCGAAGAATAGTGCGAGTGCGATTAGAGAAACTGTTCCTGCAAAACCCCAACCCGGAGTTTTAATTTCCGTATAAAGCCCAACTAAACCTATCATTATAAGCAGTGAGGAGACAATTGGATTGTTTAAGAACCGGACAAACGTTTCAGCCCAGTTTGGATTTTCTTCTATTATTAAAACGTTGTGAATGTCAAACGCACTCAACACTTTCGAAAGATTTTCAACCGTGGTATCTGAGATTTGATATTTAAACGCCTCTGCCGAAGTTAACGTTACAAGAGTTGTACTGTCATCCAAGCCCGGAATAACAACGCGTTCGTCAACCATCGCTTCGGCAATGTCGGTTCTTCTACCGTTTTTTTCCGCAGTTGAGCGCATCTCAGAACGCATATACGATTGATATTTTTCTGATTGCTTCTGTCCGGTTTGATCAACCACGGTAGTAGCGCCGATTGAACTACCGGGAGCCATTGCAATTTTTTTACATGAAAGAGTTATTAATGCACCGGCAGAAATTGCACGGTTTTTTACAAAGGCGATGGTTAAAACTTTACTTTCAAGGATCGCATCTTTTATTTGGGTAGCGGCATCAACTCTACCGCCAAAAGTGTTGATCTCGAAAACAATCGCTTGCGCATTTTGTGATTCAGCATCGGAAATCACTCTTTTAACAAAGGGAGCTAAACCAAGATCAATTTCTCCCTCGATTTTTGCGTGGAAAACTTTTTGAGCGCTGTTGTTTGGCGACAGCGCGAGAAACAGTAAACAAAAGGCAAACACGATTCTTTTCATTTTCAACCTGACTCATATTCAAAGTTATTTTCACATGAAATATACAAAGAGTTCTTCAAATTAAGATTTAAGCAATTGCCATTTATGTAAAAGCCGGAGGGCAACCCCGAAATACTATTTTCTAGAACATTTCAACTGTAAATAGAATTTTCTCTTACAAATTGTGGCAAATAATTCATGATCCACTTGACATTAAGCTTTTCATCGCTTACTTTTACGACCAAAATTATGAAAAACATCACCGGAACATATTACCGATCGAATTTTGCAACCAACAGCTATTTTGGTTGGTGGTTTAGTACGCGCGGTTGTACATCCCAGTGATTTTTGAGAAATAATAAAATTTAAGAAGCCCTTCTCAGAACCAACTGGGAAGGGTTTTTTGTTTTTAAGAAACGATAAAAGACAATGACAATAGAAAAATTTTCCAAATTAGCCGAAGAATTCAATCTGATTCCGGTGTATGAAATCATCACAGCGGATCTGTTGACTCCCGTTCTCGCTTATTTGAAGATACGCGAAAACGGCAGACAAAGTTTTTTGCTGGAATCGGTTGAAGGCTCGCTCAATCTTGCAAGGTATTCATTCATCGGTAAAAATCCGGAGAAGATATTTTTCAATAATCATCTTTTGCTTTCTGAAAAAAAGGAAGATGATGAAAAATCGTTTGATAAAAATATTTTCGATTACATCAAAACCGAATTGAAGAAATACAAACAACCGAAGATTGACGAACTCCCCGATTTTACCGGTGGCATCGTTGGCTTTATCGGTTACGAGACAATTTCACTTATTGAAAAAGTTGTTCCCCACTGCGAGAACGGGTTTGAAAATTCCGATTCCATTTTCGGCATTTATAAAACTATTCTTGCTTTTGATCATTACAAACATCAGATCATTCTAATTTCAAATGTGGATGTGAACACCTTTTCATCAATTGAGGAGGCTTTTCAATCCGGGAAAGATGAACTAGCAAAACTCCGTGCGGAATTAAAAAAGCCGCTTGAGTTTTCGTCCGATTTTTCTTTTGAGAAAGAATATTCTACAAATTTCTCAAACGAAGAATTTTTCAAAATGGTTGAAGCCGGCAAGCAGAATATTGTTGAAGGAGATATTTTTCAAATCGTTTTATCAAAAAGATTTTCAACAACTTACACAGGCGATCTCTTTAATGTTTATCGCGCGCTCCGCATTATCAATCCTTCGCCTTATATGTATCACCTTGAATTTGAAAATGATTTTACCGTCATTGGAACTTCGCCCGAAGATTTATTAAAAGTAAAAAACAGAAAAGCGCAGCTCCTCCCTATCGCCGGAACACGCAGAAGAGGAAAAACAATTGAAGAGGATAAACATCTTGAAGAAAATTTATTAAACGATCCGAAAGAACTGGCTGAACATACCATGTTAGTCGATCTCGGACGAAATGATTTGGGAAGAGTTTGCAAGTATGATTCTGTTAAAGTATCCGAGTTGATGAGAATACAACGTTACTCGCACGTAATGCATATCGTTTCAAAAGTTGAAGGTGAATTGGCGGAAGGCAAAGATGCGATTGATGCTTTACAGGCTTGCTTTCCGGCAGGCACCGTTGCCGGCGCGCCAAAAATCCGCGCGATGCAGTTGATTTACAAGTATGAACAACTTCGCAGAAATGTTTACGCGGGCGCAGTTGGATATTTTGATTTTTCGGGCAATCTCGATATGTGTATCGCTATCAGAACGTTATTTGCAAAGGGGAAAACACTGTATTGGCAAGCTGGAGCCGGTGTTGTAGCAGACAGCACTCCCGAACTTGAAACAAAAGAAATTAAAAACAAAGCCGCGGTACTGCTTAACGCATTACAATACGCAGAGGTGATTGATGAAAATATTAGTAATTGATAATTACGATTCGTTCACCTACAACCTTGTGCAGCTTGTAGGAAGATACGTGAAAAATATTCTGGTGAAAAGGAATGATGAAATAACTGAGCAAGAAATTGAAGTAATGAATCCAGATAAAATTATTGTTTCTCCCGGACCAGGCAGACCGGAAGATTCAAATATTTCTCTCACCGCGATTCAAAAGTTTGGTCAGAAGATTCCGGTGCTTGGCGTTTGTCTTGGTCATCAGGCAATTGGAATTTCATTCGGTGCAAAAGTTATAAAAGCCAAACAATTGATGCACGGGAAAACTTCACTCATTCAGCACGACAATAGAACTATTTTCAAAAACGTTCCGCAAAACTTTGAAGCGACACGGTATCATTCGCTTATAATTGAAAAAGAGTCACTTCCCTCTTCCCTTGAGATTACTGCGCAAACAAAGGATGGAGTAATCATGGGAGTTCGCCATAAAACATTTCCGATAGAAGGAATTCAATTCCACCCGGAATCAATTTTAACCGTTGAAGGAAAAACAATTATTAAAAACTGGTTATCGCTATGATAAAAGATATTTTAGAAAAAGTAATCACCAAACAGCATCTTTCATTTACCGAATCGTTCATAGCAATGAACAGCATTATGAACGGTGAAGTTAACGGCTCACATTTGGCTGGATTGTTAATCGCGTTAAAATCTAAAAGGGAATCATCCGAAGAAGTTGCCGGTTTTGCCTCTGCGATGAGAGAGAAAGGGACTAAAATTAAAATGAATGGCAACACAACAATTGATGTTTGTGGAACCGGTGGTGATAATTCAGGAACATTCAATATTTCCACTGCGGTAGCGTTTGTAGTTGCCGGAGCGGGTGTAAGCGTTGCCAAACACGGCAACAGATCAATCTCAAGTCTATGCGGCAGCGCCGATGTTTTGCAGGAACTTGGGATTAATATTAATCTATCACCGGAGCAATCGGAAGAAGCCTTGCACAAAGTCGGGATTACTTTTTTATTTGCACCAAACTATCATCCGGCAATGAAATATGCCGCGCCGGTAAGAAAAGAACTCGGGATGAAAACTATTTTCAATATGCTTGGACCCTTAACAAATCCGGCAGGAGTAAAACATCAACTCATCGGAACATTCAATAACCAAGCCGCAGAATTGATGTGCTCTGCTGCGGAATATTTGGGATTT
>Ga0209417_1005464_pt1 | contig 13963 bp, 14 predicted proteins | sample RifGroF2_FD_184002 | JGI IMG/M metagenome (GOLD analysis project Ga0209417, IMG submission 184002) | Groundwater microbial communities from Rifle, Colorado, USA - Groundwater F2 (SPAdes) (version 2) | ecosystem: Environmental > Aquatic > Deep subsurface > Groundwater | place: Rifle, Colorado... | reverse complement strand
CGCTGAACGAACAAGATGCCAAGCGCTGCGTGATGGTCTGGGCTCTCGTCGCTTTCGATGAAGCGGGCGATGCGAAAGAAGAGATCCTCCAGGCGCAACATGGTGCGCACTCGTTCGTTCAGCGGGAACTCGTAACTGATCACAATCGCCTAGCAGAGTTGGGGTTTTGTTGGTTGCGAAAGATATAGGCAGCCTTCCGCGCCGTCAATCGCTTTCCGTCGCCAAAGCCGATAAACGGCGGTGCATTCCGACGACCTGCGCCTTCAGGTCCTCTAGGGTTCCGTCGTTACGGATCACTTCGTCGGCCAGCGCTAGCCGTTCCGTCCGGTCGAGTTGATGCGCCAGGATGGCGCGAACCTCGGCTTCGCTCAGTTGGCTGCGCTGCATGGTGCGCGCGAGTTGGGCCTCTTGCGTGCAGTCAACGGCGATGGTGCGGTCCATCCAGCCGGCATATCTCCCGTTTTCGAACAGCAAAGGAACCACGATCAGAGTATATGGCGCTTTGCTTGGCTCGGCCGCCTGCTGCCGTGTCTGCGCGAGGATGAGGGGATGTAGGATGGCTTCCAGCTTGAGTTTGGCGGCAGAATCGGCAAATACCAATTGGCGCATGCGGCCGCGATCCAGCGCCCCTTGGGTATCGATATGACGGTCCCCGAATTCCTTGCGTATCAGCGGGATGGCTGTCCCGCCTGCTTGTGTGAGCCCGTGAGAGATGAGATCGGTGTCGATGACGCGCACACCTTGATCGGCAAACAGTCCAGCAACGGTGCTTTTGCCGCTACCGATACCGCCTGTCAGCCCGACCAGATAATTCACGGTGCCAACAGTTGCAGATAGTTCTGCGTCAGCGTCTGCCCCCAGAACAACGCTATCAGGCCGCCGCCGGCAAGGTAGGGGCCGAACGGGATGGGGATGTTGCGGCCGCGTTTGGCGAAGACGATGAGCGCGATACCTACCACGGCGCCGACCAGAGAAGAAAGCAGGATGACTAGCGGCAGCATCGTCCAGCCAAACCAGGCGCCGATCGCGGCCAATAATTTGAAATCGCCAAAACCCATGCCTTCCTTGCCGGTAGCAAGCTTGAACGCCCAGTACACACTCCACAGCACGAGGTAGCCTGCTACAGCACCGATGACAGCATTCGGCAGCGTGGTAAAGACACCATTGAGGTTGAGCAGCAGCCCCAGCCAGAGCAGGGGGAGAGTGATGTCGTCGGGAAGCAGTTGGGTGTCGAAATCGATGAAGGTGAGCGCGATGAGCGCCCAGACAAACACGATGGCTGCGATCCCGGCAGCGCCGAAACCAAAATGCCAGGCAGCGTAAGCGCTCAGGATGCCGCTGACGGCCTCCACGATCGGATAGCGCATCGAGATGGCCGCGCCGCAACCCTTGCATTTGCCTTTGAGGAAGAGATAGCTCACCACCGGGATGTTCTCCAGTGCGCCGATCGCATGACCGCAATGCGGGCAGGCGGAACGCGGGACCACCAGGTTATATGGTGCAACAGGGGCGGGTGTCTGCCCGTTCAGCTCGGCGCATTGCGCATGCCAGTCGCGTTCCATCATCTTGGGCAGGCGGTGGATGACGACGTTGAGAAAACTGCCGACGAGCAGGCCAAGCAATCCTGCAACTAGGACAAATACAAGCGGCGAGGTTTGGAGCAGTAGCAACATCTATGAGCACCCTGAATATATAAAAAAGGCGCGGCAAACGCCGCGCCTGTTCGCGAGCCGGTTACTTAACCAACCGCCTGGCCCATCTTGAAGATCGGCAGGTACATCGCCACCACCATACCGCCGATGAGCGTGCCCAGCACCACCATGATGATTGGCTCCATCAGGCTGGACAATGCTTCCACCGCATCGTCCACTTCCGCCTCGAAGAAATCGGCCACCTTGCCCAACATGCTGTCGAGCGCACCGGACTCCTCGCCGATGGCGACCATCTGCAGCACCATGCTGGGGAAAGCCTCTGTGTTCTGCATGGCGACAGTGAGGTTGGTGCCGCTGGTCACTTCACGCTGGATGGCCTTGGTTGCATCGTAATAAACTGCATTGCCCGAGGCCCCTGCAACCGAATCAAAAGCCTCCACCAGCGGTACGCCAGCGGCGAACATGGTGGCGAGAGTACGCGCCCAGCGCGCGATCGAAGCCTTGCGCACCAGCGGGCCGAATACCGGGATTTTCAACATTATTTGATCCATCCGCCGCTGCATTTTTTTGTTGCGCTTCCAGGCGTAGAAGAAGCCGTACACTGTGCCGCCGACGATTCCCAGGATCGCCCACCACCAGGCAACGAAGAAATCGGAGATCGCCATCACAACCAACGTCGGGCCGGGCAAATCGGCACCGAAATTCTTGAACAAATCTTTAAAGGCGGGAATCACGAAGATCATGATCACTGCGGTGATGACAAAGGCGATGACGATGATCGAAACCGGATAGAAGAGCGCGGATTTGATCTTGCTTTTGATCCCCAGGATCTTTTCCTTGTACGTTGCCAGGCGATCGAGCAGAGTGTCAAGAATACCTGCCGCTTCGCCAGCCCCCAGCAGGTTGCAATACAGGTCATCGAAGTAGAGCGGGAACTTGCGGAATGACTGTTCCAGACTGCTGCCGGTCTCGACATCTGTCTTGATGTCGAACAGCAGGCGAGCGACAGCCGGGTTGTCATGTCCTTTGCCCACAATATCGAATGCTTGCAATAGTGGCACGCCCGATTTCAGCATGGTTGCAAGCTGGCGCGTGAATAGGGTGATGTCCTTCTCCGTGATCTTGCCCCCGCCGGATGCGCTTTTCTTGATTTTGTTTACAGTGATGCCTTGGCGGCGCAGATGTGCGGATACGCTGGCCTCGCCCGCGCCACGCATCTCCCCTTTGACTATTTTTCCGGCCTTGTCCTTGCCTTCCCAGCTGTATTGGTATTCTTTGGTTTTTTCAGATTTTTGGGTTGCCATCTTGTAACCTCAAATTAATTGCCGTGGGGCGGAGTCTAAGAGATGCGGCGCTCAATCACTGACGTGCCGGATTATAAAGGGCTTTTGCATGATGCATGGCTTTACCCCCTTTGTAAAGGTAGCCGCTGCTGTGCCGGGAACAATCTCGCCACTTTCACTGCTCGGTCCTGCGTCTGGATGACCTCGATGGGATAATCACCGATCTTCAGGCTGGTTCCGGCTTCTGGGATGTCCTGTAGATGCTCGAGGATCAAGCCATTGAGGGTCTTTGCATCGCCCAGCGGCAGGTGCAAGCCCAGTTTGCGGTTCAGTTCGCGCAGGCTGCTGCTTCCTTCCAGCAAAAGGCTACCATCGTCGTGGCGCAGAAATTTGCCGGTCTGCGACGGCGACTGGGTGGTGAAATCGCCGACGATCTCTTCCAGGATGTTCTCCAGTGTGACCAGTCCCAGCAACTCGCCGTACTCGTCGACCACCAGGCCGAGACGGGTCTGACGTTCCTGGAACTGCTGCAATTGTTTGAGCAGGGGCGTGTCGGAAGGAATGAAATAGGGATCGTGCAACATCTCGCGCAACTGCGCCGTATCCAGCTCTTCCTCCTGCAACAAGGGCAACACCCGCTTGATGTGCAGGATGCCGATGACGTTGCTGGGCGTATCGGCATAGATTGGGAGCAAGGTGTGGTGGCAGGTGATGATCTGCTGACGCAGCTCGGCCGGATCGGCTCCGATGTCCAGGGCCTCGATCTGGTTGCGCGGGATCATCACATCGTTGACGGTGATGCGCTCCAGATCGACCAGGTTCAACAGCATCTTCTGGTGCTTGCGCGGCAGAAAATGCTCGGCCTCCAGCACCAGTCCGCGCAGTTCCTCGATCGTCATCTTTTGCTTGCTCTGGTCTGTTTCAATCCTGATGCGCAGCAGCCACAGCAATCCTTTCACCATGCCGCCGGCAATCAGCACGACCGGATGGAAGAGTGTGATCATCGGCGTCAGCACATAGCTTGCGGGCAAGGCGATACGCTCGGGAAAACTCGCCGCGATGATCTTTGGCATGATCTCGCTGAAGACCAGGATCACGAACGTGAGTGCCAATGTCCCCAGCAGGATCGCCCAGTCGTTTTGCCCGAACAGGCGCAGGATGATGATATTGGCCAGCGCGGCGGCGGCGACATTGACCAGCGTGTTGCCTAGCAAAATGGAGCCGAGCAGCTTGTCGACCTTGCCGAGCAGGGCGTTGACCAATTTGGCGCTGCGGTTCCCTTTGCGCACCAGCGTGTTCAGGCGATAGCGATTGATCGCCATCATGCTGGTCTCCGAGCCGGAGAAGAACGCGCTGCAGACCAGCAGTACCAGCAAGATGCCGAACAGCGTGCCTAAAGAGATGTCGTCCAAAATGGGGCCTTAAGTATGCGGTGCAAGAGTATCGTGGAGGCGATGCGGGGTGTCAACGCGGCTACCATTCCTTGAACACGATGCCGATGGCGAAAGTCGTCTGATAGTGGTTGTAGTCGATCAGGCTGTCGCCGTAGCCGGAGGTGAGCTGGAAATTGAGTTGCGAGGAGCGCCCGACCTTGAACGGGCTGGCCCAGTCGAGTTGCACGAACCCCTTGTGTCCGTGCGCATTGAGATTGCTGCGCAGCAACATGATGATCTCGTCGTCCCGGTCCGGTAACCAATGCACGACCATCTCGGCGCGGCCCAGATAACGGGTCAGATCGGGATTGTCGTCCTTGCTTGCCTTTTCCGGCAAGCGCCACCAGCCGCGCCCCAGCACATAGACTTCATCCCATTCCCAGCCACCTTGTAGATACAGGCGGTTCCAGCTGCGCGAATCCGGCTCCTTGCGACCGTTCGACTGGTGGGAGAAGCCGAGATTGAGCAACTTCCAGCCTTCGGCATTGCCGGTGCCGAAAGTGCCGATCAGTTCCGGCTCATAGTTCGAATCTCGGAAAGGGGAAGAATTTCCGACATTGAATGCCTGCCAGAACGCCTGCTGTGTGAAAGCGCCCCACAGGCGGAAATTCTTGAAGCCCAGGAATTCGAGGTCGCGGTAATTGCCGATCTCCGATTTGGCGCTGAACTGGAATTTCGTCTCGACCTTCGTGTAGGGATAAGGTGTCGCCACGGAGTGGTTTGGCGAAGGCGAGGTCGGGGATGCGTTGATGTTCGAGGTATAGCGGATCAGCGCATAGTTCTTGCGATAAGGCTCCAGACGGCGGATGCCGCCCGCATCGGGGTTGCCCTGGCCGTCAAGGTCCCAGGCGCGGGTCAGGTAGCTGCGCAAAACGGGTTTCACCGCGGCGGCATCGTCGTAGCAACGCAATCGATCATTCCTGTTCACGATGATGGAGCAGGCTTCCAGTGCCGCGTTCTCGGCATGCGCGAGACTGGCACAGCAGGAGCAGATCAGCGAAAGAGCAAGAGCGCGGAGCATGGTCGGTGCCTAGCGGGCGCGGCGGTACGCCCAGATCATCAAACTGCCGCCGACCAGGACCATGGGCACACTCAGCCATTGTCCCATGCTGATGCCGAAGGTCATCAGACCGAAGATTCCTTCGTCCGGGTTGCGCGTGAATTCGCCGAGGAAGCGGAAGCTGCCATAAGCGGCGATAGACAGTCCAAGTACCGAACCGACCGGGCGCGGCTTGCGTGAGAACAGCCACAACACTATAAATAGTGCGACGCCTTCCATGGCGAACTCATACAGCTGCGAAGGGTGGCGCGGCAGGTTATCCACTTTGGGGAACACCATGCCCCACGGCACATCGGTCGGGCGTCCCCACAATTCTCCGTTGATGAAATTGCCGATGCGTCCGAACGCCAGCCCGGGCGGTGTCAGCGGCGCGATGAAGTCCATCAGCACCAGCCACTGGATACCGCGCTTCTTCGCGAACAGCGCCATCGCCACCAGTACACCGAGGAATCCGCCGTGGAAAGACATGCCGCCTTCCCACACCGCGAGTATCTTCAGCGGGTGCGAGAAGTAAAAGCCGGGGTTGTAGAACAGCACCTCACCCAGACGACCGCCCAGCACCACACCGAGCACGCCGTAGAACAACAGATCGTCGAGGAACTGGTTATCCCAGCCGGGCTGGTTCAGCTTGCGCAGGCGCATCCGGCCCAGCCAGATGAAAACCACAAAGCCGAGCAGGTACATCAACCCGTACCAGTGGATGCCGAACGGGCCGAGATGGATGGCGACAGGGTCGAATTGGGGGTGAACGAGCATGGGGCGAATCGGTTAGAATTGAGCGGCAGATTATACGTGCATCACCATTACATTAGAGAGACATCATGCCTGCCTACCGTTCCCGTACCTCCACCCATGGCCGCAACATGGCCGGCGCACGCTCGCTGTGGCGCGCCACCGGCATGACCGAAGGCGACTTCGGCAAGCCCATCATCGCCATCGCCAACTCCTTTACCCAGTTCGTGCCCGGCCACGTGCACCTCAAGGACATGGGGCAACTGGTGGCGCGCGAGATCGAGAAGGCGGGCGGCATCGCCAAGGAATTCAATACCATCGCCATCGACGACGGCATCGCCATGGGGCACGACGGCATGCTGTATTCGCTGCCTTCGCGCGACCTGATCGCCGATTCGGTGGAATACATGGTCAACGCGCACTGTGCCGACGCGCTGGTATGCATCTCCAATTGCGACAAGATCACCCCCGGCATGCTGATGGCCGCGATGCGCCTCAACATCCCGGTGGTTTTCGTCTCCGGCGGGCCGATGGAAGCCGGCAAGGTCAACTGGCAGGGCAAGGTGAAGGGACTCGATCTGGTCGACGCGATGGTCGCCGCCGCCGACAGCCGCGTGAGCGACGAGGAGGTGGAGGCCATCGAGCGTTCCGCCTGTCCGACCTGCGGTTCCTGTTCCGGCATGTTCACCGCCAACTCGATGAACTGTCTCACAGAAGCCTTGGGTTTAAGTTTGCCAGGCAACGGTTCGCTGGTGGCGACGCACGCCGAGCGCAAACAATTGTTCCTGCGCGCCGGCCGTCTGATCGTCGATCTCGCCAAGCGTTACTACGAACAGGACGACGCCTCTGTGTTGCCGCGCAGCATCGCCAACTTCAATGCCTTCGAGAACGCGATGACGCTGGACATCGCCATGGGCGGTTCCACCAACACCGTGCTGCATCTGCTGGCAATCGCGCGCGAAGCGGAAGTCGATTTCACCATGAAGGATATGGATCGCCTGTCGCGTCATGTGCCGACCCTGTGCAAGGTCGCACCCTCGTCCGAATACCACATGGAAGACGTGCACCGCGCAGGCGGCATTGCCGCCATCCTCGGTGAGTTGGACCGTGCCGGGCTGCTGCACGGCGAAGTCGGTTCCGTGCACAGCAAGACCCTGCGCGACGGACTCAAGCAGTGGGACATCGTGCAGAGCAAGGACGAAGCGGTGCAAAAATTCTTCCGCGCCGCTCCCGGCGGCATCGTCACCACTATCGCGTTTTCGCAGTCCATGCTCTATCCGGAGGTGGATGCGGATAGAGCGAAGGGTTGCATTCGCGACATGGCACACGCTTACTCGAAAGACGGAGGACTGGCGGTGCTGCACGGCAACATCGCGCTCGACGGCTGCATCGTCAAGACAGCCGGTGTGGATGAGAGCATCCTGAAATTCAGCGGGCGCGCGCGCGTGTTTGAAAGTCAGGATGCGGCAACGGCCGGCATCCTCGCCGACCAGATCGTTGCAGGAGATGTGGTGGTGATCCGCTACGAAGGGCCCAAGGGCGGTCCCGGCATGCAGGAGATGTTGTACCCGACCTCGTATCTGAAATCCAAAGGCTTGGGCAAAGCCTGTGCGCTGCTCACCGACGGGCGTTTCTCCGGCGGCACCTCGGGTCTGAGCATCGGACATGCCTCGCCGGAAGCGGCCAGCGGCGGCGCGATCGGTCTGGTGCAGGAAGGTGATCGCATCGAGATCGACATCCCCAACCGCACCATCGATCTGGCGATCACGGATGCCGAGCTGTCCAAACGTCGCGCGGCGATGGAAGCCAAAGGCAAGCTGGCCTGGAGGCCCACTGCCGAGCGTCCGCGCAAGGTGTCGGCGGCATTGCGCGCCTACGCGGCGATGGTGACCAGCGCCGACAAGGGCGCGGTGCGCGATGTTTCGCAAGTGGAGAAATAACCGGCTGTACAGATCGTAAGGGGGCGGTTGCATGAAAGCCATACTGATTGCGAATCCCAAAGGCGGCAGCGGCAAGACCACGCTGTCCACCAACATCGCGGGCTACCTCGCCTCGCGCGGGCAGCGCGTTGCGATGCTCGATCTGGACCGCCAGAAATCGACGACGCAATGGCTGGCGACCCGTTCCCCGCAACTTCCCGCTATTGAACTCATGCAGAGCGAAGGCGAGAAAAACGCCCCGGTCGATAGCCTGGTGATCGATTCTCCCGCCGGCTTGCACGGCAAGAACCTCGACCATGCCCTCAAGCTGGTGCACCGGGTGATCGTTCCAATCGCGCCTTCGGCATTCGATATCCAGGCCAGCCGCGACTTTCTCGAAGTGCTGCATCACGAGAAGAACGTGCGCAAAGGCAAGATCTTCGTTGGCGTCGTCGGTATGCGTATGGACCCGCGCACCCGTGCCGCGCTCACGCTGGAACAGTTCCTGAAAGGTCTTGACCTGCCCGTATTGGCTTATCTGCGCGAGGCGCAGGTCTATGTAAACGCCGCGTTCGAGGGCAAGACCCTGTTCGACCTGCCGCCCTCGCTGGCACAGCGCGAACTGGAACAATGGGCATACCTGCTCAACTGGCTGGAACACGGCGAACGCGATGAAACTTGAGGAGGTATTGATATGAATAAGAAGGTCTTTGGGTTGTTGGCCCTGTCGTCCATGGTTGTGCTGACAGCCTGTCAGCCGGATTCGCCTGCCCCGCAAGCCACTCAGCCCGCTCCGGTAGTGGCCCCACCAACACCGGTCGCCGCCGCACCCGCAAGCGCGGCAGCCGCGCCTGTTTCCAAAGAGTTGCAACTAGCACAGGCGAGCAAATGCTTCGCCTGCCATGCCATAGATCGCAAGCTGGTCGGTCCGGCATGGAAGGACATCGCGGCGAAATACCGCGGCCAGAAGGGCACTGAAGCCAAATTGATCGACAAGGTCGCCAAGGGCGGCAGCGGCGCATGGGGTGCAGTACCCATGCCGCCGAACACCCCCCAGGTCAGCCAAAGCGACATCCAAACCCTGGTGCGCTACATCCTGAGCCTCAAATAAGGCGGTTTGGGAGTCAACGCACTTCCGGGTACGGGCGTTATTGGCTGGCAGACCGCAGGTTTGCAATTCACGCGGGGTTGTTTAGAATGCGGGCGGGGTCAGTGCTCCGCTCGTTTCAAAAGTAGTTAAACCTATAAAATGGAGAGAAAATGAAATCTATCGTTATCAGCATGATCGCAGCTGCCGGCCTGATGGTCGCCGGTTCTGCAATGGCCGCAGAAATGCACCCGCTGGCCAAAAAGCACGGCTGCAGTGCTTGCCACACAATGGACAAGAAGCTGGTTGGCCCGTCCTATGGTGACGTTGCCAAGAAATACAAGGGCGACAAGGGCGCAGCTGCCAAGCTGGAAGCCAAAGTAGCCAAGGGTGGTTCCGGCGTTTGGGGCCCGATGCCGATGCCGCCGAATGCTCCCAAGGTTCCGGAAGCAGACATCAAGGAACTGGTAAAGTGGGTCCTGAGCCTGTAATACCAAGCTTCGTCTGTAATGCAGAAAAGCCGACGCAAGTCGGCTTTTTTGTTGCCCCGGAAGGCTTAATTGACAAGGGATAGGGGCCTACGCATAATCCGGCCATCCTTAATTTACCGACCGAATTTCACTATGTTGATCAACAGAATTGCACTGCTGGCGGCCTTTGCCGTCACCATCGCCGGATGCGGCAAAAGCGAGACCGCAACGACTGCAGCTTCCGATGAATTGGTGATCAAGATCGGCGCCGCCGGCCCGCTCACCGGTCCGCAGGCGCATATCGGTAAGGACAACGAATACGGCACGCGCATGGCCATCGACGACGCCAACGCCAAGGGCGTGACCATAGGCGGCAAGAAGGCGCGTTTCGAGTTGCTGAGCGAAGACGACCAGACCGACCCCAAGACCGCGACCATCGTGGCGCAGAAACTGGTCGATGCCAAAGTGAACGGCGTCATCGGTCACCTCAATTCCGGCACCAGCATCCCCGCTTCCTCCATCTACTTCAAGAACGGCATCCCGCAGATTTCCCCCTCCGCCACCGCAGTCAAGTTCACCGCTCAGGGCTACAACACTGCCTTCCGCGTGATGACCAACGATGCACAGCAGGGCAAGGCGCTGGGCGAATTCGCCGTCAAAGTGCTGGGTCTCAAGAACATCGCGGTGATCGATGATCGCACTGCCTACGGACAGGGGCTGGCGGACGAGTTCGTCAAAGCGGCCGAAGCGAACGGCGCGAAGATCATCGCGCGCGAGTACACCACCGACAGGTCCGTTGATTTTACCGCCGTGCTGACCTCGATCAAGGGCAAACAGCCCGAGCTGCTGTTCTTCGGCGGCATGGACCCGCAGGGTGTGCCGATGGTCAAGCAGTTGCGCTCCCTCGGTATGAAGACGCAATTCATGATGGGTGACGGCGGTTACACGCCCAAGCTGATCGATCTCGCCGGTGCGGCCGTGGAAGGCACTTATGCCTCATTGCCCGGCGTGCCGTTGGACAAGATGCCGAGCGGACGAGATTTCGCCAAACGCTATGAAGCGCAATTCAAACAACCCATCCAACTCTACGCGCCGTATTGCTACGACGCCGTCAACGTGATGATCGCTGCCATGCAGAAGGCCGGTTCCGCCGAACCCGCCAAATACCTGCCGGAGATCGGCAAGGTCGAACTCGACGGCGTCACCGCGAAGATCGCATTCGACGAGAAGGGCGATATCAGGGGCGGTGCAGTCACCCTGTATCAGGCGCGCCAGGGCAAATGGCAAGTCGTGCAGACCATGGGCGGTGCGCCCGCGGCCAAGCCGTGAAACAGTTGGCAGTGAGCGAAAGCGACACCCTGTGTGTCGCTTTTTCTTTGTATAGATCGCGTAAATAACAGTGGATATCTTCTTTCAGCAGATCATCAACGGCCTGGTGCAGGGCAGCGTGTATGCGCTGGTGGCGCTGGGTTACACCATGGTCTACGGCATCCTCGGCCTCATCAACTTCGCGCACGGCGAAGTGGTGATGATAGGTGCGATGGTTGCGCTTGCCGCCTTGCAAGCCTTGCTGGCGGCGGCGATAGCGCCCGTGCTGGCGGTGTTGCTCAGCCTGATGGCGGCTGTCGCCGTGTGCATGGCACTGGGCTACAGCATCGAGCGCATCGCCTATCGTCCGTTGCGCCATGCGCCGCGTCTCGCGCCGCTCATCACCGCCATCGGCGTCTCCATCGTGCTGCAAAATCTGGCGATGATGATCTGGGGGCGCGAATATCATTCCTTCACCCTGCCGTTCACCAACACCTCGCACCACCTCGGCGGCGCGGTGATGAACGACGTGCAGATCGTCATCGTCATCGTCGCGCTCCTCATCATGGTGGGACTGATGTGGCTGGTGCATCACACCCGCACCGGCCGTGCCATGCGTGCCGTGGCTGAGAATCCCGCCGCCGCCACTTTGATGGGTGTCGACATCAACCGTGTCATCTCCGTCACCTTCATGCTCGGCTCGGCGCTCGCCGCCATCGCCGGTTTCATGGTCAGCGCCAACTACGGCATCGTGCATTACTACATGGGCTTCATGTTGGGCCTCAAGGCCTTCACCGCGGCGGTACTCGGCGGCATCGGCAATCTGCGCGGTGCGATGTTGGGCGGCGTGCTGCTGGGCCTGATCGAAAGTCTTGGCGCCGGCTACATCGGCGATATCACCGGCGGATTTCTCGGTAGTCACTATCAGGACGTGTTCGCGTTCTTTGTGCTGATCGCGGTGCTGGTGTTCCGTCCTTCCGGATTGCTCGGCGAGAAACTGGCGGAGCGCGCATGAAACTGCATCGTTCCTCCGGCCACCTCACTCTCGCCATCGCCCTGCTGGCGTTGCCTTTCATCATCGACGCGCTGTTCGGCCACGGCTGGGTGCGCATCGCCGATTTCGCGCTGCTCTACATCATGCTGGCACTCGGCCTCAACATCGTGGTCGGCTATGCGGGTCTGCTCGACCTGGGTTACATCGCGTTCTTCGCCGTGGGCGCCTACACCTACGCCTTGCTTGGTTCGCCGCAATTCGGCCTGCACTGGCCGATGTACGTGGTGCTGCCGTTGGGGGCGCTGATCGCCTGCGGTTTCGGGGTACTGCTCGGTGCTCCCACGCTCAAATTGCGCGGCGACTACCTCGCCATCGTCACGCTCGGTTTCGGCGAGATCATCCGCATTTTCCTCAACAACCTGAACGCCCCGGTCAACATCACCAACGGCCCGCAGGGCATCAGCGCGATTGATCCCCTGCAGATCGGTGGCTTCTCGTTCGGCAGCTCGTATGACTGGTTCGGCATCCGCGTGGACGACGTGCACCTGCATTACTACCTGTTCCTCGGCTTCACCCTGCTGGTGATCTTCGTCTCGCGCCGCCTGGAAGATTCGCGCATCGGCCGCGCCTGGGTGGCGATACGCGAAGATGAAGTTGCGGCCTCGGCGATGGGCATCAACACGCGCAATATCAAACTGCTCGCCTTCGCCATGGGCGCCACTTTCGGCGGCATCTCCGGTGGATTGTTCGCGGGCTTCCAGGGCTTCGTCAGCCCCGAGAGCTTCAGCCTCATGGAATCCATCATGGTGCTGTGCATGGTGGTGCTGGGCGGCATGGGCAACGTCGGCGGCGTGGTGCTGGGCGGCGTGCTGCTGGTGGCACTGCCGGAACTGTTCCGCAATGCGGCCGGGCCGGTACAGCAAATGTTACTGGGCAAAGTCGTGGTCGATCCGGAAAGCCTCCGCATGCTGATGTTTGGTCTTGCGCTGATACTGGTCATGCTATGGCGACCCGCCGGGATATGGCCTTCGACGCAACGCCGCCGCGAATTCGATGCCGACGACAGCGTGCTACATCAGGAACAGGAGACCGTCTATGACGCCTCCAAGTAACCGTCTGCTGGAACTTACCAACGTCGGCAAACACTTCGGCGGCGTAACCGCGCTTGCCGATGTATCGCTGCACATCCATCACGGCGACATATACGGTCTGATCGGTCCCAACGGTGCAGGCAAGACCACACTGTTCAACGTCGTCACCGGCTTGTACCAGCTCGACAGCGGCTCGTTCCAATTCGCCGGACAAAGCTACACGCGCTGCAAGCCGCACCTGTTGGCGCAAGCCGGTATCGCGCGCACCTTCCAGAACATCCGCCTGTTCGCCAACATGAGCGCGCTGGAGAACATCATGGTCGGCCGCCACCTGCGCACGCGCACCGGCATCTGGGGCGCGCTCACAAGAAATGCCGCCGCCCGCGCCGAAGAGCGCGCCACCGTACAGCGTGCGCGCGAATTGCTGGAATACGTCGGCATCACCTGCGCGCACCAGACGCTGGCCAAGCACCTGTCCTACGGCGAACAGCGCCGCCTCGAGATCGCCCGCGCCCTCGCCACCGAACCCAAATTGCTCGCACTCGACGAACCCGCCGCCGGCATGAACGCGACCGAGACCGTTGCCTTGAAAGAACTGTTGCAGAAGATACGCGCCAGCGGCGTCACAGTGCTGCTCATCGAACACGACGTCAAACTCATCATGGGCCTGTGCGACCGCGTGGCCGTGCTGGACTACGGCAAAAAGATCGCCGAAGGCGCGCCCGAAGATGTGCGCCGCGACCCGGCGGTGATTGCTGCGTATCTTGGTGGAGAGGCAGCATGAAAGATCAAAAGCAATTTGCCACAGAGATCACAGAGACCACAGAGATTTATGTAGGGTGCAATAAGCGCAGCGCATTGCACCGGAAGGAAGTATCCGAAACATCCGGCGCAATGCCCGTTGGTTATTGCGCCCTACGGCATCTCATCTCCC
>Ga0209417_1005463_pt1 | contig 13964 bp, 16 predicted proteins | sample RifGroF2_FD_184002 | JGI IMG/M metagenome (GOLD analysis project Ga0209417, IMG submission 184002) | Groundwater microbial communities from Rifle, Colorado, USA - Groundwater F2 (SPAdes) (version 2) | ecosystem: Environmental > Aquatic > Deep subsurface > Groundwater | place: Rifle, Colorado... | reverse complement strand
GCGCGGAATTGGAGGCTACGTAAACGCTTGCCCCGGATAACCAAACTTGCCCACGAGCTGGGGTTGATCGACGACTAACAAACGTGACTAATGAAAGTTTCTATGACAATCTATATACCAGTACGTTCAGTTACTATTGTGTTGACAGATGGTTCTGACTATGTGTCGATCAATACAGAACTTCCATCCGCCATGCCGGGCCTTTCAACAGAATGTCAATGTATCGCGTTCAACACAGCACGTGACCAAGGTATCGATTATGTTGTTAATGTGTTGAACATTTCACATCAAATAATCAAGATTATCGATGATAGATGAATGAATTATGTCATACGTTCAAGCATGACATCATCATAAATAGTATCGGGGTCATAAGCCCCATAGAATTCACACCATAATTGATAATCCGTCTTGTTGGCCAGATCTGCATATCGTGCTTTCAATTTTAGCAACAAGGCATACTTCCTTGCATCGTCGATTGCTGTTTTGGCTGACCATACATCACGATAACAGGCGTCGTTAAGTCCCATGTCTGTATGTGGTGTCCTGACCTCTTGTTCATCCAACAAAAGTTGAAACACATTTGTGTCAGGGAAAAATAACCTTATGCTTTTATTTGGACGATAAGTTCCACTTATTTCCAGCTGACTTCCGTCCGATGTCTGTTCCCAAACAAAAGTATGTTTCCAACGATCCAGAATATGAAGTGGTCTAATTGCACATGGTGAAGGGTTGACGGTTGGAAACATACAATCATCGCCACAACTACATTTACATTCATTTCTCATAACCATTGCTCCTTGGAAAAATAAAGCGTTCCATATACTCGCCTTCGAACGATTCGTTAATACCATCGATAATCATATCACAGATTTCTTGATATGACATCCAATCATTGTTCATCGCTACTACAAAATCGTTTAAGTCCTTCAGGTGTACATCACCAATGTTCTGTATCCTATCAACTATATACTGCCAATCAATTTCACGTGCGTCAATTCCAGCCCTACGCAAACTTCTTACCAATTCTTTCGCCTTACGCTGTCCAATATATCCAGGATCTTTTTTGTCTTTCTTGCCATCCATATCATATACAACCGATACCACTTCACAATCTTTTAATAATTCAAGCGAATTTCCCATCTGCCCCGCGTCGATTGCACCGATAACCGCAACACTATCTCCGAATACCGTTCGTGCTATTGATTGCATGACAATCGTATCCATTGCCCCTTCACAAACAATAACCTGTTTACGGCCAGCAATCGTTGGATCACCATAATGCAATGGCACCTTGTGTCGTGTGCGCAAAAAGTTCTTGGGTGACATATAGTGCTTATCAATCTTGAACGTGAAATTCCTGACATCGCCATTATGATCATACAACGGGAAGGCAAGACAATCCTTTTGTTGAAATTCATTCAACTTATAGTTCACGTATCCACCAATCACTTTTCCAAGCTCTTCTGGATTGTCAACATACTTGATTGAATCGACATTATCCTGTTTCCTTGACTCGATAATCTCAACAGGAATAGAACGTTCAATCAACACTTCATCAATCTTATCCAGGTTGCCTGCGAGTTTCGGCAAAAATCCATTCAGCTTGCGTTCACCATATACCTTCTCGGTTACTGCTTCAACAACCGTATTGACTACATTGTTGGCGGCGCGAGTGATATCCTGTTTAGCATTATCAAACAAGTCCATGGTGGATGATTTTACATACTTCCAGAATACCTTAGTGCCTTCAACCAACTGTATGGTTTTTCGTGTTACACGAGGAAACCAATCCAGCATGAATGATTTCATGTCTTTGTAACCAATATATTGTGCAAACAGCTTAAAGTTTCCATTAATTGAATCCTTGACATGCCTGAATGAATATGAATACCAACTCAGGTTCCGACTATGATTAACACTCTCAGTAAACTTAGTGCCTGACCATACCTCGGCAGACAGTATCCCTTGTTTTATCTCATAGTTTTCGCTATTCTCCATGACACATTGCCAAACAGCTTGTAACTGTTCATCCTTGGAAAATGGAAATGGATAAAAGTTACCACGTAACCTCGAATCAGCAGCATATGGTCGCTCATTTTCACCAGTCATGAACTCCGCAGCCATAGGCGGCAACTCGGTCTTAATTGCCAAGTTGCCTTCAACCAAGTTGGCATCAACCATGTAACGATCACTATACGTCACCGACTGTTCTTTTTCACCAACAGTTCTATCTTGACAAACTGTTGTATCGATTATCAGTCCATTGTCAAGAAGATTTTTGGTGTCATGGTTTTGTGAATAGTTCTGTGTACATGATAAAGTATCGTTTACGTCAGAGCATACTGATGAAGTATCGAACGAGGCACATTTACGAGAAACGCCCTGTTCAGCATAAAGCTGTTCACCAACTTTAACCAATATGCCATTTCCCGCCCCGTCAATAGGGCTAGATTTAACGAAGTCTTGTTTTGAATATAATGACGGGTAATCGGGGCGATAATTTAATCTATAGACATTTACGGGCTTATGATTGACTGTTGCTTTTTCACGTGTCACGAGACCCATCTTGCCAAGTCGGTTAATGCTCTTGATTGCAGTAACGCGGGAGAAACCGAGTATACCCTGAATGGTTTCCAGCCTTATGTCCACCAATCCAGGTTCGTGCCCGAGCGATACATTGTATGAGTCATAGCAACGCATAACAAGCCATATAGCGTAATAGCTTGATATCATTTGGCTTTTAAACAGGGCCATGGCTTCGCGCAACATTTCTTCATGTTTTGTTAAATTTTCTTGAGTCATAACTGTATTTCCTTTTACATATAAGGCGTTTTATGATATTATCTAGTTAGGTAACATGTTTCTTGGTTCATAACTTTAGCCTGCTTTAACCCAGCAGGCTATTTTTTTGTCTTCAACTCCTCAGCAACAAGCTGGTAACTTCTAACACATATTATATACAGACTAACACACAACCGCAATACGTCAACGAATTATTCCAGAATTATTGCCAACTATTGCCGATAACGCCGATAACACGCTTTCCACCGATTTTCCATCATATTTAGGCTTACAGCTGACAACTTTTAACCATATTCTGTTCGTTTTGCTGTTGTTATCTCGGACTACAGAAGAGTCCAGCTGTGATGCTTATGGCTGTCGTTGGGGCCTTGCCCCTGGGACAATTTTAATTCATCTATATTTAATCCAATAGATCTATAGATGCCGGTGAACAGGGGTTTACATCAGCAACCATCGTTTACAGTACAACACGAATTGGCGATAACGAGAATTATTTTCTTGACAAACACAAGTTGATGTGGTATGATGGATGGAAATTCGCAAACAAAAGGGGAAAAGATGTTCAGTCATCAAGTCGCGACAGTTTGTAACGCCAGTGACGCGGAAAAGTTTGTCAAGTCGGTTCACGGTAAAACGTACATGAACTTCCAGGTTACGGTTGCTCCGTTCAACGGAATGTATGTGGTTAACGTGACGTCGAGTTACGATGCCCCCGATCAGGAAATCATGGATATGCTGGTCTACCTTATGTTCACGGAACTGTGTCGGTTATGCTATTGATTGCATTCTATGTCAAAATTTTATGTGTGCATTTGACGAAATTAGAATGTCGTGATATAGTGAATAGTGGAACCCCGAACTTTACTCGGGGAGTATTGAAACATGAGTGATGGTTCGGTGTTGGAACGTGTTGTCACGGAATTTTCGGATTTCGAGCATGATTATGGATGGAAAAAGTTTTCGAAGGTTAAAACTGTTGACGCTCAAAAATGGGTACAGGAAATGCTTGCGGATGGATGGCATGTAACCAAAAAGAACGTACGTGGTGCTGAACGGCGATGGCTATGAAGGTATATATTGTTGAATTCAATGAATATGTTGGGAACTTTGATATAGAGTTCGCGGCATATATGACTGGATCACTTGATTATGCTTCCATGCGTGGGCATTCTGAACGGGATGATAGTATTTTGTTCTGGAACAAGCGATTTCCAGAAACAGTGGAATACGATCCGATATTCAGGATGGAATATTATGGTGAAGATCAATCATATTTTGTAACGAAACGCAATAGTATTGCGTTATTGTTTAGCGATAAACCATCCCGTTACTACCTAACACTGGATGACGACGTACTGACAGCCATGATGGAAAGATTGTCATGCTTCCATAAACGCCATGGTGTACGAACAGCGTCATGGAAAAATATTCCGGTTCCCAAAATAGATCTAGACATTTTCTAAATGTGTGATATGCTTCTTTGAAAAAAGCAGTTAAACCAACATATTAAGGAGCGAATTTATGTCGCCATTTTCAGAAAAAATGAATAATCAATGGGTAGAATTCTCTGAATCTCTTCAGAGCGTAGTAAGTGAAGAAATCCCCAGATCCCCATTTGCCAGCAATATTTTCTTGACATATTTTATACATGTGTTATGATGTCTACCGAACCTAAACATGGAAGACATCATGCTATCAAGCCAAGAACGCAAACTGCTTAACCAGATAATCAACAATCGTGGTTATCATCCCCAGAAACAAGGCAAGATGACAGCAGGTCATTTTTTGCGACGGGCTATTGGATTCAAGAATTATCTTGAATATGGATTCGATGGACTGTTGGAAGCAGGGTTCGTGCATAACTATGCATTGAACTATAAGGTCGCGATTGAACAGCTGGGATTTAAGGCGCTATTCTGTTGGTCAGGAATTCCACGCAGGATTGAGATCAAGCTATCAGAAGATGATCAACAGAAGGTTTATGAAGCCTGGAAGATTTCAGAAAACCCGATGGTTCGCGAACAAGCCTGGGCAATCTTGCGTTATCGTTCTGGCATGGGATTTCATGTATTGGCAAAACATTGTCAGCACATCGATAAAACATGCTTGATGTCAACCCTGAATCTTGCTGCAGATGGACAGATAGATCGCGCAATTGAATGCAGACATGGTAGAATACCAATAAATCTTGCCAGTGAAGGCATCATTTTACTTAACAATATAATAAACATGAGGCCAAATACTGCCATTTCTAAACGGGCGCAATTTTTGCTTGAAGTAAATGGCAAAAGAACTGGCAATTATAGGGCCATAGATATGGCGCAGAAGATCTCCGGGGATGGTTTGATTGGATGCGTCTTCGGCAGTGAACTTGCGATATTGTTGAATAGTTTGCCAGATGACATGGTAGAAAGTTTGTATCGTTTTGCAAATCATCCAAAACATGGTCGGCGGATACAAATCCTATTTGGGCTTAGAGATGGATACAAGCTTGCCCAAATAGGAAAAATGATTAGCGAGTCACGTCAAATAGTCAACTATTTGAACATTCTTGATAAGGATATGTCGTTTGATGATATTGTCAGACATATCAACAGAATATTCAGTGAATGCAAATACATTGAAGTCGAATCAATCGCGGCATCGTTGAGAAATATGGGATTTGGTGCAGCTGTAAAAGAAAACAATGGAAAATATGTCATTATTGTCAAGATAAGCCATTATCCATTCGGCGTCATTGACATGACAACTCGCCATGCTGTCATTAACAGTGACGACAAAGCATTTTGTTGTATCGCCAAGAAAATCGGAATAACAGTGAGTAGCAAATGAGCAAAAATGCACATTCAGCGAATAAGGCTGGAATACCACAAACAGTTAAAGATCATCTGCAATCAGTAGCATCAATTGCCCGCGATTTTGCGTATTGGCATAAAGACGAAACATATCTTGCTGGATTGCTTCACGACCTTGGAAAATATGGTGATTTGTTTCAGTTACGCTTACAAGGCAAAACCGAAAAGATTGACCATTGGTCAGCTGGCGGAAATTATGCAGCACGATATGGATGTTATGCTGCTGGTATGGTGGCATATGGGCATCATGTTGGATTGAAGTCTTTCGATCATATCATGGAGTTGATGACAAGACCAGTAGATCTATTGTCGGATGGCAGACGATATTCAGACAATGATTTCCCGAAGTTGTTGAAAGAAATGAAACAAGATGGCCTAAAACCTGTAAAACCAGAACATCCAAGTCGTGTTAATTTTGATCCCAAGACAATTGGTTCTATGTTAGACACAAGGATGATGTTTAGTTGTGTCACGGATGCTGACTTTCTGGATACAGAGGCACATGCCATCGGCGGCATAGATGGTAAGCATTATCGTAAACAAAACATATTGCTTCAACCAGATGTTGCATTCAAGCTGCTATGTGATTTTCGTGACGCAAAACCCAAGACAGCAAGTCATGAAATGAACGAAATAAGAGAGCGTCTTTGGAATTGTTGTGTTGCAGATTATCCTGTTGGTACATATAAAATCGGTGCGCCAACAGGATCTGGCAAAACCTTATCGATGCTTGGTTTCGCGTTAAACCATGCACGACAACACAATATGTCACGTATCATCATGGTAGTTCCATACCTGTCAATCATAGAACAGACAGCTGCTGAATATAGAAGGATATTCAGTGAACATTTTGGCATTGAATATTTGCTTGAACATCATAGCCTTACAGATTACGCCAAAAACGACAGACATGACAATCGTTACGTGTATGCCCAGAATTGGGATGCACCAATCATCATCACAACAAACGTACAATTCTTTGAATCAATGTTTGCCGATAAGAGTAGCCGTTGTCGCAAGCTTCATAACATCGCCAACAGTGTCATTCTGTTTGATGAAATTCAATCGTTACCTGTTGGGCTTGCGTTACCGACAATTTCGGCACTTGACTATTTGTCAAAGAAGTATCATTCGACGATTGTCTTTTCAACTGCCACACAACCCAATATGTGGCGACTTGGCAATAAGATTGAAAATGACATGACGTTAAATTGTGATGGCATGGTTTGCTGGAAACCAATAGAAATTGTTGCTGACAAGAAGTCAATGTTTGATCATTTGAGACGCGTCAAGGTTGAATGGCTTGACAGTTATGATCAAAACAAACTGTTGACAGAAATTGAGCAGAATAAACAATCTGCCATAATTTTCAATACCAAAAAAATGGCAATAGACTTTACTGAGAAATTGATTGCACGTGGCGTCAATGATGTTTATCATTTTTCTACTAATATCTGTCCCGCCCACCGTTCCATAAAACTCGCAGAAATAAGAGAACGGTTATTGGCAAATCTTCCCGTGCGGTTAGTAGCAACTCAGTGTATCGAGGCTGGTGTTGATGTTGATTTTCCAACATTATACCGCGCCATGGCACCACTTGATGCCATTATACAATCAGCTGGACGTTGCAACAGAAACGGAAAACTACAACAACTTGGTAGAATGGTCGTATTTGATACAGGTTCAAGTCAGAATCTTTATCCAGATGTTGACTACTTGAAATCAACATCTTTTACACGTCTGCTTTTCAGAAAATATGACGGTCTTGACATTGATGATCCATCCATCTTCGATGAATACTATGATATGGTGATTCGTTATTGTGGCGGCTTCGACAATAATCGACTTGAAGATGTCATGAATGGCATAAGAGCTTGTGATTTCGAAGTTGTGGCAGAACATTACCGCATTATCGATCAGGCAACAATAAGTGTCATTGTCAACTATGATGAAAAACTATTCAAGAATGCTAACGTGTTGCCACAACCTGATATGAAGACTGGCAAACGTTCTTGGCGTCAATGGTTCAAAACAGTACGACCTATCACGTGTCAGATCTTTCAACCTAAACCTAGTTCGCCAAGCTGGGATAACATGACAGCAGTACATAAGGATATTGACAATTGGTATTTTTGGAATGGCCAGTATAGCGAAATTTATGGATTGGTGGTTCCCCCTGAATTGATGATTGGCTGAATTTTCCTTTACGTTTTTTGAAAGTGTGATATTATGCAAGTGTTCGGTAGCAAACAGACTATAACGAGCGGATGTGGTGGCGGTAAGCAGGAATGCGAGCAGCTAGGTGGTGTCACGGATGCCGTGGGTCGCTCGATCATCAGCAGAAATAAGGACTTATGATGATTTTTAGGCCGAAAAAACAGCCCAAACAATCAAGCCTTAGCTGGAAAAACGAGGCTGCTCGAAAATGGCCATGTAAGCTACTGATTTGTAGCCCCTTTTAAGGGCTGCTGTGGAACCCCGGGCTTTGCCCGGGGAGTATTGAAACCACCCATCGCTGGAGTGCATACATACTATGCCGCAAGTGGAACCCCGGGCTTTGCCCGGGGAGTATTGAAACACATAGGTCTCAGGTCGGCGTATGGACACTCATAGTTTCGTGGAACCCCGGGCTTTGCCCGGGGAGTATTGAAACTCCACGTTGCCTCGAGGCAAAGACTCTAGTCATTTGTGGTGGAACCCCGGGCTTTGCCCGGGGAGTATTGAAACGAGTCCGACCTTCGGTATCAGAATAGAATCAAGGTGTTTATCCCTGTAAGTATTGAAACAAACATGATGAAGTTAATGACAGGTAAGCTGTATATTAAAATACTTTACATTTCCTGAATGTGTGATATTCTGAATATATTGTGATTGATGGGATGGATAAAAAATTAGCAAATAAACATATCAACAGGGGAAAACATGTCAACACATAAGATTGAAGTATGGGGAGATTTCGCATGTTTTACGCGCCCATACTGTAGGGCTGAACGATTCAGTTATCCTGTTATGACGCCAAGTGCAGCTCGTGGCGTATTGAATGCCATATATTTCAAGCCTGAATTTGTATGGCGTATTCATCAAATTGACATGTTGGAATATCCACGTTTCGTTTCATTGCGTAAGAATGAATTGGATGGTATAACGATCAATGCCCGCAGCAAGACAGTACAGCCAATCCTTGTTGAAGATTGTCGCACTCAAAGGCAATTGATTGCGTTGAAGAGTCCGAGATATGTTATCAGTTTTTCGGCGCATGTATGGGATCGTGGTGAAGCTGGTATGAAATTGTCGTCCGTAGAATCTCAGATGGTTTCCCGCGCCAGATTCGGCCAATGCTATTGGCAACCATTTATGGGCATGCGTGAATTTTCGTGTTTCTTTCGATATGTTGAACCAGATGAAATCGTGACACCAGTTTGTTATAGTGAACATGTTGGCATGATGGTTTATGATCTATGGGATCCAACAGTAAAGGGCAATAAATATGCCAAACATGTTCCTCAATTCTTTGACGCGACGATCAAGAATGGAACATTGATTGTCCCTGAACACGGAAGTGAAGAGGTGAAGCGTGCTTAATCAACTTGTAGATTATGCAGTTAAACACAATCTTAATTCCAATATAGCGTTTACAAACAAAAACGTCCGATGGGCTATTGTCGTAAGCAAAAACAAATATATTGGTGTAATTCAATTGAATCCATCATGGATTGTTGTGCCAACTGGCAATCCACGTGCCCAAGGTGACTTTAAATGTCATTTTTTGGTGGAATCGCTTGATGTGGTGACAGGATACAAGTCAAGCCAGAAGTCGGAATCCAAGCGGGATTTCTTTTATCAATTGCTTGACATGGCCAGTAAGTCGATTCCAGAATTGTCGTGTATTGAGCATGTTGTTGAAAAAAATAACCATGCAATCGTTCGTTTTTTGGAAGACAGTAGGGCAAAGAATACTGATACGGTGACATTCATTATTGATGAAGATCTCATGGTCACTGATTCAAGGGTTATAAGTTGGTGGAATCAACAGTACAATGTATATCATAAACAATCAACAAGCAAGATGATTGATTGTGTTACTGGCCAGACAATCAATCCAGCTATGTTGCATGGCGATATCAAGGCAAGTTCATTTGGTGGTAATGGAACGGGCAGTAAGCTGGCTTCATTTAATAAGGATGTATTTTGTTCATATGGTCTTAACCATAATGACCAAGGATTAAATTCACCAATGTCAAGTGAAACCGCTACGAGGTATGCTTCTGCCATTAATGACATGTTGCACAGGTACAAGACATATTCTTTCATTAATCGTGCCAGAACTTCGGCAATTCTGTCATGGGTTGATGACGGTAGCGAAAATTTGCTTGCCATGTCAGTCTTTACTGGTTTCGATACACAAGATGATGATAGTGATCTGGAAGATGTTGTGGTCGCACCAGTGTCAGAACAGCTTGAGGTTAAGAAACGCAACATTTTGAACGCTATTTATTCTGGAAAGCGACCAGAGAATATCTTTGACAAAAGTAGATACTGTGCTATTTTGTTGTCAGCTAATGCGGCACGGGTGATAGTAAATAGATGGTATAGTGGCGAAACGATAACATTGTTTGATAATGTTGTTCGTTGGTTTGATGACCAGCGTGTTATTTCGCCATACAGAATTTTCGAGCATCCATATGCAATGTCGCAAATAGTTGGAAGCATATTTCCTATTGCTGATTCCGAAAAGTTGTCAACGAGCATTGAGGCTGAACTTATTGATTGCGCATTCAATTGCAGGAGACTGAGTTCACAAATAGCAACGAAATGTATTGGTGTTATTCGCAGTTCGATTTACAAGTTGAATGCGAAAGAACAGAAAACTAAAATGGCGGCACGACAGAATTATCATGTCTGTCATGGCTTATTGAAGATGTTTTTCAATCGTGAATGGGAAGGGAATCCTACGATGCTGTTTTCAGAAACCGTAAATGTCAATCATCCATTGCCAGCTTATCATTGTGGTAGATTGTTGGCTGTCATTGAGCATGTACAGAATAAGGCAGTTGGAGATGTAGGGGCCAATGTGATTGATAAGTTCTATCCATCCGCTTCATGTTATCCTGGAATGGTATTTGGACAGATTATTTCCAATACCATGAATCATCTTTCGAAGATCGCCAAAGATAGCGGCGGACTGAAGAAATGGTATCAGCAGCAACTTCAGGAAATCACAATAAAGATTGGTGGAGAATTTCCAAAAACACTTGATACTATGGGACAAGGAGTATTCGCGCTAGGATATTTCCAGCAGCGTGCAGATCTTTTCACAAAGAAAAATGTTGATTCGAATGTCAGTGATGATGATTCTGATGGCAATGATTCCAACTAAATTCAAGGAGACTATGATGTTGAATAATCGTTATGATTTTATGTTTCTATTTGATGCAATGCTTGCAAATCCCAATGGTGATCCAGATGCTGGAAATATGCCAAGGATGGATCCTGAAGATCGGCATGGATTGGTATCCGATGTCATGTTGAAACGACGTATCCGTAATTATGTAGTAGCAAAGCATGATTGCGACTCTCCGAATGATATTTTTGTACAGGAAAACACGAATCTCAATAAGTTGATTGCACGTGCCCATCGTGAAACAGGTTGCGACGACAAGGAAAAGAAGCCGAAGCGTGTCAAGGGTAAGGACGAGGATGGTGAAGATGCATCTTCTAGTGCCAATAATGTATCGGTTGCACGTAAGCGTGACTTTATGTGCAAGAACTATTGGGATATCAGGACATTCGGTGCTGTACTCTCGACAGGCGCGAACGCTGGGCAGGTACTTGGTCCAGTACAGTTGACATTCGGACGTTCTGTTGATCCTGTTTTGCCGATGGATATCTGTATCTCAAGTTGTGCTGTAAGAATCGGTAAATCTGGTATGTCAGAACAGGAACATCAGGATGTTGAAGATCGCGAGCCGCACGACAAACTACATACGCTTGGACGTAAACAGTTGATTCCTTATGGTTTGTTTGTTGCCAGGGGTTTCGTGTCCGCCAATCTTGCCAATAAGGTTGGATTTACGGAACAGGATCTTGAACTTCTTTGGGAATCATTGATCAATATGTTCGATCATAACCGAACTGCCAGTAAGGGTTATATGTCAGCACGTAAGTTGTTTGTGTTCAAGCATCTTGGACGTGCCAAGCCTGGCGATAATGAACAGTCAAAAATCAATAGTGCCAAACTTGGCAGTTGTCCCGCACAGCTATTGCTGGATAACAATCGAGTAGTGAAGATCAAGGCAAACACCAGTTGCCCACGTGAATGGTCAGATTATACGGTTGAACTTGATAAGAGTCTCATTCCCGATGGCGTTGAATTGATTGAGATGCTTTAAGGCTAGAACAACCCCAGAGACATTAATAATTTGTTGTTGTGGTTTATATTATGTTCTTTGACATCTTCTGGCAGCCATCCCATCGCGTGATAGGTTGGCGCACGCCAGATCTATAATGAAAACATATAGTTATCAGGCAGATTATGTTAAACCACAAGTATAGTTGACTATTCTGAAGCAGGTACGCGGAAACGCATATCTAAGTTATTGTTTTCACGCCATTTTTTAAGGCGGGTGTTGGATCCCCGGGCCTAGCCCGGGGTGTATTGAAACGCGGGATCGGCCGTGGGTGACCAGCAGGTCGACCCGTTGGATCCCCGGGCCTAGCCCGGGGTGTATTGAAACACTGTTAACATTGTGTTTCTCCTTTCGATGGAAGTTGGATCCCCGGGCCTAGCCCGGGGTGTATTGAAACCATCCTCGAGGTACATCTCAATGAGGTCTGGACAGTTGGATCCCCGGGCCTAGCCCGGGGTGTATTGAAACAGCGGCAAGGGTAGATATCAGCGTGATGTGGATGTTGGATCCCCGGGCCTAGCCCGGGGAGTATTGAAACAATCACTGGCGTGAGACATGCGTGAAAACAAAATTTTGACATTTTTAAAATGTGTGATATGTTACCAGTATTGAAACGCTAAAACGGAGAAAATCATGGAAAAGCATTTTGTCACTTTTTTGTCTCCAGGTACATTCATGAGTGAACAGACGACGCAAGAAATCGGTGGGACACGTAGTTGGATGGATGAAGAGTCGCTTTATGTTGAAGAGGCCATCTTACGTTCCAAGCGTATCAAGGAACGTCATGGTGCTGTTCCATACGGTTTCTATTTTTCGACGCGGGAACGTGGTGATGATGAACTGGATAGCAAGGAAGTGTCTAAGAGTCATATGTATTTTCTTGGCGGAAAGGTGATGACACGTCAGGAAATTGAAAAACAGAATGATCTGAATAACGAAATTTTGCTTGATAACATGAGAATGAACGGAATTGATCGTGTCGTTGTCAACACAAATTCGTGGAGGTGTACGCTTGCAATGAATAAGAATGATGTGGTGTTGAACGTAAAATAGATCGAGGCATACATGGAAACAATTGAGAATCTTCATGAAGCGATTGAAGCCTGTGAAAACTTGAAACGTTTTCGCAAACAGTATTCCGAGTTGGTTTATTTTGATTACGCTAAGAATGTACTGGCATCAATGCAATCATGGATTGTCAATACGGAACTTGGCAATCAAATTGAAGCATTTATGGCTCTTCAAACAGCATATATGAATGAAGATCGCATGAACTATTGCAGGACGCTTGTTTCTAAAGATTGGTATCAATTTTGTGTAATGGCAGAAATTCCAGGATACTACAAATTAACTATGAGTATCGAACAGCTATCAACTGGTTTCAGGATTCTTGTTAACAGTGTACTGCTGCATGACAAAATCGAGAACGTAAGAAATCAATTGCAGGGTGTTATCAACACTTTGATCGCAATGGACAAAACTGGTGTAGATGTATCGGAAGAACGCTAAATAAAGGAGCAAACAATGGCAGACAAGAGTATGAAACAGGATCGCGAAGTCAAGAAAGTTGCCGAGGTAAAGGTCAAGGAAACACCTGTCGCGGCCGTGAAAACGAAGCCTGAAAAGAGCAGTGCTGCAAGCGGTGGTGCATCGACAGCCCTAAAAACATGCACTTGCAGTCATTCATTTCAGAATGAACGTTATGGCAATGGCAGACGTATCATGAACAGCATGAAAGACCGAAAGGGGTATCGTTGTACTGTTTGTGCTAAGGTAAGCAGCACGTAACGAAAATAGAAATGTGGAACCCCGGGCTTTGCCCGGGGAGTATTGAAACCTTAATGGCATGATGTCTGGAGTACAGTTTGGCGAATAATGGAATCTGTTTTTCGCCAAA
>Ga0209417_1005456_pt1 | contig 13994 bp, 9 predicted proteins | sample RifGroF2_FD_184002 | JGI IMG/M metagenome (GOLD analysis project Ga0209417, IMG submission 184002) | Groundwater microbial communities from Rifle, Colorado, USA - Groundwater F2 (SPAdes) (version 2) | ecosystem: Environmental > Aquatic > Deep subsurface > Groundwater | place: Rifle, Colorado... | reverse complement strand
AGGCAGGATATCAATCAGGAAAGACCCCAGGAATATCCCTATCGTTAAGGCCCAAACCGCCTTTTCCCGCCTCCGCTCTTCTGTATGCCCTCTTCTTAGAATAACCGTTATCAGATAGAAAACCGCAAGGAAGAAAAATCCGGCTAAAAACCAGTGATTATATTCTCCCAATACGCGAAAGAAGCTGAAAAAAAGGGTCTTAATCACCCGCACATCAGCTCCCGCGTATTGCCGGCAGTTTTCTAAAATATGGTCCTTCAGGGCCGCGAAAGAAAGAAAAGAAAACGGCAGGATGGCTAAAAATAAACTCTTGATGTAACCCCGTAAAGCATTGTTATCTTCATTAATCCGGGCCCGGAAAAGATAAAACAGGATTAAAATATTTACCGCGATCATTACCCCTGCCGAAGGCGACGCCCAAAAAGCCAGTCCGGAAATAATCCCCGCCCGCTTCAGGCCTCCGGCGGACGCGGACGGCTCAAGGTATTCCTTAAGGATAAAATAAAGGCCAAACAATGAAAGCATCGCGGCAAAAGGGGCGTAAGAATAAAAGAAATAATAAACCGCGCTCCAACCGGAAAAAGCGTATAAAAGGACGCCTAAGCCGCAGGCCCAGGCGCTTTGGGTGAGCGTAAAAACAATCGCCCCGATTAAAAACAAAATGCCGGCATTTGAAAGCGCCGCCTGGAATAACAATGCCGAGGACAAGTCAGGAGAAAACAACGCCCAAAACATCTGTGAAAGCTTCAAAGAAACCAAAAGAACAGGATGATGGGAGCGGATGGTCATTAAGACGGTGTTCAGGATACGGGGTTCGTCAATAAAAGAACGGAAATAATCATCGTCTGAAGGGAAAAGCCGGTAAGGCCGGGCCAAAGACATCCAGGCCGCGAAATAAATCACGCTCGTCAACAACAAAAACATAAGAATCTTTTTCACCTTAAATTCAAGTTTCAAGGCCTGACCCCTTTTTTAAACCTATAGATATCCGCTTGGGTATTTGGGCTGTAAAAATAGGCTATGGCCTGGTCTATGCCTTGCGATAAATACGCCCTCTCTTTCGGCCCAGCGCTTTCAAGGAAACCGTATAATTCCCTTAATCCGGGATTATCGTAAGACAATCCCACAATAAAAGTAGTCACCCCGAATTTAGCCAGCACCTCCCCCATCCCCTCCAGAAAAAACCGGCGGTATTGGTTATCTATGGCCGCCAGAGTCAAGCGGCACCTCTGCAGATAGGCCGGGATATCGTCAGTATAGAGCGAAACACTCAATCCCCGGTAATAGCGGCCCAGGAATTCCCTGGGAATAAAGGCCCCGGCCTTTTGATGTTCTTCGGGATTATCCGGATACAGCTTGAGCATTACCGCTCCCATACCCTCATAAAAATAAGGCCGGTAGCGCGGCTCTACCTTGCCGGCGATTTTCTCCACCTCTTGAACCATCTCCCGCGCGTCCAGGCGGCTGTTGTAATATAGACCGTTAATCAAGAGGCGATAGAAATACGGCCGGTATCTTTCCTCAAAACAGCCGGCGAGCTTCAGATATTCCTCTATAGCCACCGGCCTGATCGGCTCTTCCAGGTCAAAGACCAAGCGCAGGGTGAGCGTCTCGTATTTCTCGGGAGCGGAAATCCGGGAGATATTCTCCAATATCCGGTAAAAATCCCCGGGATGCTGATAATTAAAGGTCTCGGCCAGATAGAAATAGGAATATCCCGGCATCTTCAGGCCTTTGGCAAAATCTCCGGGCTTTATCTTACGCGCGTAAACCGCCGCCCCCAGAATAACAAATGCCGCAAACCCCCTTATTGTCCACAGCCTTAAAAGGCGGTAACGGGAAAACAGCTTATCCAGGGCCAGAGCCAAAGTCAGGAAAATAAAAGGGAACAGGCTGATGAGATACCTTTCTTCTATCAGCCAGGTCTTTTCCGAACCTTCTCCGTAAAACCGGCAGGAAGCGAACAAGATAAAGGGGAAAAGAAACAAAATCAATTCCCGGCAGCGCCAAAAATCCCGCAATCTCCCGCCTTTAGTCCGGGCAAGATAGACTAAACAAAACCAGTAAAAAAGGGTATAGCCGGCGTTAAGAAATTTAAAGAAAAGATTATCCAGCAGGCTCACCCAGAATATTTGGTTAAACCACAGACTGCGCAGGAAATACCAGGACAGCTTTATCCAGGTAACCGGCGCCGAATAATTCTTGCCTTCGCTAAATTGCGGCAGGACATCTGTCAGGCCTTTAAAACCAAAAGCCGCGTTATAAAAAAACCAGGGAGAGAATCCCAATAAAAACGCGGCCAGACAGACATAAAAACCCCTTTCCAGGAATAACCTCGGCCTCTGGATAAGCCAGATAATCCCGATTGCCGCCAGGGCGATCAGAAAGGTATAAGAAAAATAAAGCCCAAAGCCGCAAGTAAGGCCAAAAAATAAATAATATCCCGCGCCGCTTTTATTCTGAAAAATAATCTTATAAAATAGGTAAACGGCCAAAAAGACAAAAAACAGGCTTTCCCCGTGAAAACCCAGATAGAAATTATACCCGCACCAAGAAAGGGAGGAAAAGATGTATAAAAGCCCGGCAATAATTGCCGTCCTGCGGCTAAAAAATTCATACGCCAAGAGAAAAAAGACCGCCAGGGCAGCCGCGGAAAATAACAACGGCACCAGCTTTAGAGCCAAGTAATTCGGCCCGAACAAAAGAAAAAAAGGCGCGGCCATAAGCCCAACCGCAAGCGTCCCGCCGCTGTAATTAAGGTATTGGTATTCAAATAAAGGCAAACTCGCCCCCTTAACGGCCTCCTTAGCCGCCACCCCCATTGCCAGGTCTTCAGAGTTATACAACTCGTCTATAGAGGTAAAGAGGACAGCCAGGCGGATAAGAATAAAACACAGGACCATCCAGAAAAGCAGTTTATATTTGCTCAAACTATCCCTTAACGCCATTTCCCGCCTTCAAGCATTCCTTGCTCAACATATTCCCGATAATCTTTATCTATACTGTTTAATAACCGCTTTTGAGCGCGGGGATCAAACTTAAGCTCAAAACCAATCCTATATCCCAATCCGATATAACAATACGGACGAAATTCTCGCCCTATCATCGCTATAGTTTCGGCTATCCGCGGTGGATTGTCAAAGAAATTCATATTCCTGCCGAATCCTTCATAAAAAAACGGCCGGTATTCCTCGGGGATCACCCCGCCTACCGCTATCGCCCGCGCGTACTCTTCAGAATAATCCGGAGAAAAAATGATCCCCCACCCTTTATACAAAGATGGATGGTATTCAGTCTTTATTTCCCGATCAAAGATTTTCGTTACTTCATTTATACCTTCTTCCCTTAACCTCCAGGCCAGTCCCGAACCTAAGCCTTCGTAAAATTGCCTTTTAAAATCTCCTTCTAATTTCTCGAAAGGTTCAAGATATTCCCCGAGATTATCTTTAACCCTTAATCCCACCTTGTCTCCGATAATATTATAAGAATACCCCTTATCCGCGAAGAACCTGCCGAATTTATTTAAAGAAACAAGGCTTATGTTGCCTATTAACCCCGTCCCCATGGTAACGATCAGCAAAATACCGGCCGGTAGAGCGGACTTCTTGGCTATTTTATCCGCGAAGATCCCTACGATCGCAAAAATAAAAGGGACCACCGGTATCAAATAACGATATCCGATATAATCCGACCACATTTCATGCTCTTTCCAGGGAACAGGGCTTAACGAATACCCGCTCAAGGCATACGCTAAAAAAAACAATAAAGGATATATTATTATACCTTGTTCCCTGAAAACGGATAAAGACGGCATTTCTACTTTTTTTAAGGTTATAGGATAGGCAAGGCTTTTGGCGAGGACAAGAAGACCTTTCCTATTAAACCACAAAAGACAAATAAGCGTGATTATAAATATCGCGTAGTAGGAATAGGATAAGAATATCCCGGGAATTCTAAAAAAATCGGGAAACAGAAAAGAGGCCGGCAGTTCATACGCCATAAGCCGCGACAACTTGAAGAATGCTCCTTGAAAATCGCAAAGCAAGACATCAACAAGCGGGTTCCTTCCGTTGATTTGAAATATAGACGCGTTATAAAATAGGCCATAGTATATTGCCGGGCTAAAGCCTATGAGAAAACCCAAACAGTAAATTAAAAACGCCTTTCTCCGGAAAAATACTTGATCAAAGGCAAACCAAAACAAGAAAGAAAATGCTATGGTAAGCAAATATGTCTGAACAAACCACAGTCCAAAACCGGAGACTGCTCCCAGGATAAAAAAGTATTTCTTCTTTTCTTTGTAGGCGCGGAGAACATCCTCCCCTGAATCTTTTCCAAAAAATATAATATAAAAGATAAACAGGTTTAATATGGTAAAAAAATTTGCCTCCGGGTGCGCTCCCCAGGTAATCAGCGATGTCTTGGTGTAAAAAGGAACACAGAATATAAAGAGCAAAGCGGACAAGAGAGCTGTCCTGGAGTTAAAGAATCTTCGTAAAAACAGATACCACAAAACAAATGTCCCCAGCGCGAAAGAAAGGCCAACCGATTTTAGAGCTATGTAGGTCTGGCCAAAAAGCAGGAAAAAAGGCACCGCCAATATCCCTGCCACCAGGGTCCCGCCGGGAAAATATTCCACCCGGTAATCTAAATATTCCCAAAGAGGAATCAAGGGCCCTTGGATAATCTCCTTAGCCACAGTCCCCCGGTAAAGCTCCTCCTCTTCATACAACTCATCTAAAGAAGAAAATAAAACTGCCAGCCTTAAGGCGAGAAAGGCCAGGACCAATCCCGCCAGAAGCCAGAAACAGCCTTTCCCCCGCTTATCCTCTCGGCTCATTTTCTTAGAATTATCCGCAAGCCGTTTATCAAGGCGATTAATCCGGCCGCGAAGCAAATAAACGCCTTTACCCCGAATGCCCGAGGACGGGACAAAACCAGGGCATCAAAATTATAAACAAAGAGAATCCAGCATAGACCCGAAAGAATCAAGCCTATTCCTTTGATCTTATTTATCATCAATGTGCTCTATGATCGTCTGCGCCACATTCTCCGCCAAGAGGGCGTTGCCTTTTGCCGTGCAGTGGCCGAAGTCTCCGGCAAAGTCATCGTAAAAGTAATCCCTAAATCCTGTCTTTTTTACCGCCTCATCAAAGATGACTTTATTATCCACAAAACTGACCTCCCCTGGAGAGTCAAACATAAGCCTTAACCCCTCCACTTGCCGCCGGGGATATTGAACGCAAACCAGTTCTATCCCCTTCTTTAACACGATTTCTTTCAGCTTTCTATAATTGCGCCGGGTTGTCATCTTATGTTTCCGCCTTAGAAATTTTTCCCTTCTAAAGTATTTCCAGGCCTCCTGGCTGTCTCCAAGGACCTCGCTAATAAGTCCAAGATATTGATAAACCTCGGGGTTATCCTCTTTTATCTCCAAGGCCTTGACAAACATCTCTTTTGCCTTAAGATAATCCTTTCTTTCCTGGTAATAAGAGCCAAACTCAATGTAAGCGGTATCCTTTTTAGGCTGGCTCTCTACGGCCATCCTGAAACACTCCTCTGCCTCCTTAAGCTTTCCTTCCTCCTTATAGCAGACGGCAAGCTCTATATACGCCCACATAAGGTCCTCTCCCCTGGCAAATCTTAAGGCCTCTTTGAATATCCGCTCCGCGTCCGGATACCGCCTCTGGAGGCGGTAAAACCGCGCCAGATCCATATATCCGGCAGACTCCCGCGGAAAGGACTCTACGGCCTTCTTAAACATCTCCTCGGCAGGCTGGAATTTTCCGTCATCGCTGTAACACCAGCCTGACTCTATATACAACATTTGATTAGACGGCTCTAATTCCAGGGCCTTTTTATAGCTTTCCTGCGCCTCTGAATAGCGGCCCTGATTCCGGTAAAAAGCGGCCAGCTCCAGATGCCCGTCAAAAGCTAAGGGGGCAATTTCTACCGCTTTCTTATACATCTCTTCCGCGGGGCCGAATCTGCCCTGTTCTTTATAACAAATCCCCAGCTCAATGTATATCCTGTAATCGTCAGGGTCAATCTCTCCGGCCAGAGTAAACATCTCCTGCGCCCTGGAATAGCGCTGCCTGGACAAAGCCGTCCTGCCCCGGTTCAGATATGCTTCTTTCAACACCTTGTCCCGCTCAAGATATGTCTTTATGAATTTTAATAATTGGTATACCTTAAGCTCACTGACAATGCATCTTGCCATTTCCCAGCCGTCTTTATATTGCCGGCTGTCTTCGCTATCGTTTATCCCCATCATCACCGCCACCATATCCGGCTTATAGCGGTAGAGATTATATTCCAGCTGGGAAAGGATATTAAAGGTGTCTGTCCCCGGCACGCCTTCGTTTATCACCTTAAAATCCATATCCGGACGTTTTTGGTTAAGAACAGCCTCAAGCTGGCTTGGATAAGAGTCTTCTCCGCCAAGAGCAGTAGTTGATTCCCCCAGGCACAGAATACGGTATTCTGCATTCCCTTGTCCGGCCCTGGATTTTTTGTTCTTATAATCCTGGAAGGTTAAATAAGCAAAGGCGGACAATCTCAAAACAACCTCTATAGCTATAACGGAGAGAAACAGTCCGAACATAACTAAGGCCGTCTTTTGTTTAGCGTTTTTTAGCGGCATAAGCATAGTCCGGGCTGAAATACTCTTTAATCAAAACCTCCGCCACATTCTCCGCCAGGAGGGAGTTGCCTTTTGCCGTGCAGTGGCCGAAGTCTCCGGCAAAACGGTCGGTAAAATAATCATCAAAACTTCCATCCTTTAAAGCTTCCCTGAATATCATCTCGTTATCCACAAATGTGACCCTGTCTTCCGAAGCAAACATCCGCCTTAGATCTTCCAGACTTCTCAAAGGATACTGCAAACAGACTAATTTTATTCCTCTTTTGAGGACCATCCCTCTTAATCTTTGATAATTCCTGAAAGTCTTGGCCCGGGATTCTTCCACGAAAGGCTGCGCCTTAGCGAAATATTCCCGGGCCTGGGCGTATTTGCCTTCGGCCTGTTTCAATAGCCCCCAGTCCCTGTATACGCCCAAATCAGACGGGTGGACATCTAAAGCCTTCCGGAACATCTCTTCAGCCTGCCGATACATATTGCGTTCCAGATAATGCCAGCCAAAAGCGCTATAAGGCCAGTTGTCTTTAGAATCAACTTTTAGGCTGATTGCCTTTTTAAACATCTCTTCGGCTTGAATATAAGATTTAATGGCGTGGTAAAACTGGGCGGCCTCCACATAAAGATGATAATATTCCGGCCTAAGCTCAATCGCATGTTTGAACATACTTTCAGCCGTTATATTATCTTCCAGGTCATAATAGCCCCAGCCAAGCTCAACATAATCGTCTTCTTTCGCGCGGCCTCTTATCCGCGCTTTTAGAAACGCCTCTTTTGACCGAAGATGCTGACCCTGCTCATAATAACATCTTCCTAATCCGATATATCCGGCGGCCTGGCCAGGGTCCATACGCAGGATTTCCTGAAACATCGAATGGGCCTTCTCATAATCCCGCAACTCCAGATAACTATCGCCGCGCTCCAGATACATTTTCTTAAAGGTTTCCCGGGAACATAACCGCGCGGACAAAACCTTGAACAGTTTATAAACTCGCGAACTTTTTATCAACGCCTTAAAACGATAAAAACGGTTCTTTAGTAAGAGATAGCTTTCGGCATCGTCATCATTTATCCCCATCATAGCGATGACCATATCCGGACTATAGCTGTTCAAGTAACGCTCAAGCTCCGAGATAATTAGCGAGGTGTCCGCCCCGGGCAGTCCCTTATTTATAACGGTGGACCTTCTTTCAGGCAGTCTTCGGTTCAATATCCTCTCCAACTGCCGGGGATAAGCATCTTCCCCGCCTAAAGCCGTGGTAGACTCTCCTAAGCACAATATCCGGTATTCTCCTTTATCTTCCTTCTTAAGCGCGCGGCTGTTCTGATAATCCTGCCAGGTCAAATACGACAGCCCGGCCAGGCGCAGTCCGGCCTCCAGTATCAGGACTCCCAGAAACAACCCCAAGATTATTAAGCCTATCTTACGCATTGATGTGCAAGGTGGGGTGAAATAATATTTCAGTTGCACAATTTCACAATCCACTTATCGCCAAGAAGCCTTTTATCTGGCCGAATAGCTCCTCCCAACTCCTCAAGCTTAATAACCTTCTCAAAATATATGCCGGCCTTAAATAAAACTTGCGATGGGCCAGGTTTATAAATTTCTTGTAATAATCCTTATCGGCCATCGTATCCGGGACATATTGAAAGCTCTCATTATCGGTAATGCTTGAGCCGCGGCCGAAGTCAAAGCTAATGCCCTCCCCTCTCAATCTTTCATAAAGCTCGCTGCCCGGATAGGGGACAAACTTATTAAAATGGGCGTAATCCAGCTTCATCTTCAAGGCAAAGGAGAGGGTCTGATTAAGGCTTTCCTCGGTCTCACCCGGCGTGCCGGCAATAAAGTCCGCGCGCACGCTAAGACCCGCATCTTTCGCCCACTTAACCGCCTGGATATTCTGCTCCAAAGATGCCCCCTTCTTTAATAGCTTCAACATTCTATCGCTTCCTGATTCCAGGCCATAGAGCACCTGCCAACAACCGCTGGCTTTCATCTCCTCTAACAACTCTTTGGTTACACTGCCCACGGTAGTCAGGCAGGTCCAGGGAATTTTAGCCTTTCTTTTTCTTAAGCCGGCGCAGATTTGATAGGCCCTCTCCCGGTTTAAGGCAAAGCAATCGTCAAAAAAACGGATTTCCTTAGCCCCATATTTAGCAATAAGCTCATCCACTTCCCCCAGGACATTCTCTGGACTGCGGAAGCGATAGCTATTGCCAAAGACTGCCCGGTCGCAAAAGGTACATTGTTGAGGGCATCCCCGGGAGCTAATCAAAACCCCCAAAGGCAGGCGGCGGTAGGAAGCCGGGGTAGGCCGATAGCGGGATAAAGGCGGCAGTAAATGCCGGGCCGGGAAAGGAATACTATCCAAATTTATAATAGCTTCCCGCTTAGGAGTGGTTACTAAATTTGGGCCTTCTCTGTATATTAGGCCTTTTATGCTTCTTAAGTCTGTCTTTGTAGGGACAGAACACTGTTCTGTCCCTACAGCTTTTACCAATTCCACCAGGGCTTCTTCCCCTTCCCCAATCACCCCAATATCAAAAGGTCCAGCGCGCATTGCCTCAAAAGGCATAGCCGTAATATGGGCACCACCCAGAATAATTGTTGCCGAGGGCAAGCCCTCTTTTATCTTTCTGGCTATTAAGAGGGCAGAATTAAAAGTCGGTGTGGTCGCGGTAATGCCGACAATATCAGCTTTAGCGGAGATTATTCCAAGGATATCCGAATTTTCTAAAAAGCCGTCAATTATTTCTACGGTAAAACCGCTTTTTCCCAGAGCCGCGGCCAAATAAGCCAAACCCAGAGGAGGAATAACATTTAAGATATACTTTATACTCTTAGAGTTTCCGACTGAATATTCATCTTCAAAAGGAGGGTTGATTAAGATAATTCGCACCTGAAAATCCCCATCATTGCTGTCCAAAAAATCGTTTTTTACTATTTTGGCCAGATTAAATCATAGCGAACACTACGGCCCTTGCCCGGCAATTGCCGCAATACTCTCTTATCGGTCATATCCGAAATCTCACGAAACGCCGTAGCGCGGCTGGTCTTGGTCATACTTACATATTTACGCGTCGTTAACCATCCTTCGAAACCGCCGCGGCCGGCGTCCAACATACGGTTTAACACTTTCCTCTGACGCTCGTTAAGTTCAGCTTGAGCATGCTCCTGCCAAAAGTCCGCTTTGGTTAAAACATTTCCAATAATCTTATCCGACCTTTGAATAGCGCGCTCAAAACTCTCTAAAAACCAAACCAGCCATTTAGTCACATCCAGGCTATCACTCTTGGAGCATTTTTCTAAGATATCATAATACCCATTCCTTTCTTCCATAATCTGAGAAGAAAGGCTGTAATAACGGATGTTCAGGTTTTCATCCTGCGCCAGAGCCATATCTGTCAATGCGCGGGCGATACGGCCATTGCCGTCCTCAAACGGGTGGATGGTCACAAAATAAAAATGCGCTAAACCCGCGCGCAGTATGCCGTCGGCAGCCTTGCGGCTTGATTCCCACCAACTCAAGAATTTCCGCATCTCAGGCTCCACATCGCTCCCAGGCGGCGCTTCAAAATGGACTTTCTCCTTCCCTATCGGCCCGGATACAACCCGCATCGGCTCTTTTCCCCGCCACCGGCCAACCCGGATTTTATGAAAGCCGGAGTATCCTGACGGAAAAAGCGCGGCCTGCCAGCCTTTAAGCCTATCCGCGGAAAGAGGTTCATCGTATTTTCGCGTAGCGTCTAAAATTACCTCAACCAAACCATCCACGGGCCGGGCAACTGAAATCAAGCCGGCATCTCTCAGCCCTAAATGTCTTGCGACTGATGAACGCACCATTTGAGGATTTAGGCGCTCTCCTTCGATTGCGGCGGTTTTAATGGCTTCTTCTGTAAGAATATCAGCCTGAGCCTCTTCGCCAAGACTAAATCCAAGACGATTGACACGGCCAAGAAGATTGCCTTGCCTAAGGCGCGCCCGGCCCAAAAAAGACAAAAGGGTATCGCTATTCCATGTCAATTTTGGCCATAAATCACACTGCCAGATATATTTCATATTTTGGTTACCTCCACGATGAGACTATTAACCACTATAATAGCTTCAAAAACTGATACAATTATACCACCTAATCGCTTCAGAAACAAATATATTTTACGGGCTATGCCTGTCAAAAGAATACGCGCAGACGCCTTTAACATCGCTTAGTTCCAAGTCCTTGAGATCAACAGGAAAAATTTTGCAGAATAAAGGCTGGGCGGAATAAATTGAGCAGGCATTACCGCGCAGATGCGGGCAGCAAGGAATGGTCTGTTTGCAGCAGGCCCCTTCCTGGTTGCAGGCACCCCGTCTCCTTGTCAACTGCCGGTTAAAATAACCTTTACAGAAATAAAAGATCACCCGCCTTCTCAAGCCCGCGTAAACATAACGGAATCCGGAGTTCACTATTATCCTCAACAGCAGGCTACATCTTAGACTTAAAGTGTTCATAAACATACACCGTGGTCCGGCAGTCGGGAAAAGGCCGGTCCACGAATTTCCTGCGCAAGGACGCGCGCCGGTCCCGGTCAAAACACTCTTGTTTCACCAGCCGGTAATTATGCGCGGCCAGATAATCCTTGAGCAAAACAATTTCATCCTCAAAATCCTTCATCCTCAAGCCGCTTAACGGAGAGTCTGCCAGGATAACTCTCTCGGCCTTAAACTGTTCTATATATTCCCGGATAAGCTGACGCATCCCCTCCTCATCTTCCGGTATGCTGTGAATGGATTTTAAGGGATTAGCTTTTTCCATATAATATTCAAAGGCCGGCCCATTAAAGATAATTACATCTTTATAATCGGAATTCACATCCACATATTCACTTATCTTGTCCCAGCTGTCCGCGAACTCTTTACGATGATATTCCTTCTTGGCGTAAAGATTGTGCATGGAATAAGCACTAAGCAGGGTTATAGCCAGTATCAATACCAAAGCGGGCCTCTTGCGAAAACTCAATATCCCCAGGGCCGTGGCTATGGCGTATAATCCGGATACTGCCTTGATATAACGGCTGGAATTATACCCGGACAAGGCGCACAATAAAGTTAATAGTTATAATTAAGAATACGACATTCCTGTCTGTCTGTCTGTCTGTCTGTCTGTCTGTCTTATAAAAAAGCGCTCCTTCAGAAACTTCACCATAATAATGAAATAAACCACCGCCCCGACGGCCACCACCGGATAATTAAAAGGCGAGACTGTTACCCCCAGGGAAAAAGTAAAGAAGAAATATAAAAGAGAGGCCAGCCACCCGGCTTTTAAGGGGGTATGCGTAAAGCCCTCGGCCTGGAGCAGAAGGATAAAGTCCCTGAAGAAATACCCGCTTATGGGAAACCAGAGAATAAATACCAGGAACAGGCATTGCAGCCACCTTTTTAATCCCGAGGGATAACTGCGGCGGTATAGAGTAATAAACAGGGCCTGGGGGATGAGAAACAAAAAAGTAGAATAGTTCACATAAAGCCCGGCAACGGTAAGCAGAGTGTAGAAAAGGCAATTTCGAAAATCATTTTTTTCTATAACCCGGATAAAGGAATACAACGATGCCAAATGCAGGAACGAGGACAAGGAGTAGTAACGGACCTTGCGGGAATAAAAAACCAAAAACGGAGAGATAGCGCTAAGATAGGCACAGAGGATTGCCGTCCTGCGGTCAAAAAGCAGTTTGGCTAATTTATAGACCACCGCTATAAAGAAAAGGCCGCAGACCAGCGAAAACAGCCGCAGGCAAAAGACGCTATCGCCTACGAGATAGCTCCATAAATCCAAGATAATATAATAGGCCGGCAGGTCCCCGCGGAAACCGCCGGTCACATTACACCAGGTCTCCATCAGGCTTTTTGAGTCCGAAATTATCCCCGCGGTCAGCACTCCGTCGCCGTGAAGGCAACACTTTTCTAGGTTGTAAAAACGCAAAAGCCCGCCTAAGATAAATATACCTGCCAGTAAGATACTACGCATAGGGTAATGGTAATGTGTTAAGAGTAATGTAGACGCTTTATATAGTATATTGCAACCAATAGAGTTACAATTAAACTTTCCTTTTGGGACGGCCGTTACGAGGTAAAAATATACCCCTCTCTTTAATTAATCTACTTTTAAATTCCATTGAACCGCAAGGATGCTCAAGGGCATCAAACAAACTTTCTTCCTGCTGATTAAAGCTTCTCAAAAACTCACTATATTTCTCCCGCCTTTCAGAAAGCGCCTCTCCGAAAGAAGAAAATAGCGGATCCTCTTTGGTTAATAAATCATCCATACCATTCACATAGAAAGCCGCGCTGCTAAAGGCATAATTCTGAGCAGTCGAGCTTAAACCGGCAACCACCGCGTTCCTTTCTATATATCTACCACAGGCTAAAAGATACGACTCTTTCTCAATCGGCTGAGACTTAAATCTGCCCTGGAAAAGATGGCCTGCGGATTGATACTTCCTGTGATAATAATGCACATATGCCCTGCCGATTCCAGCCATTACTGAGGATATTTCTTTAGGATTATCGAACTCCATGATAAGATGATAATGATTAGGCATAATAACCCAGTGATAAATTTTAAGGTTTTTCTGGGAAGAGTAAGCTATTAGAATCCTGATGAAATGTTTATAGTCTTCTTCGCAATGGAAAATTTCCTTTTTCGCATTGCCACGGCTATAAATATGATAAAGAAGGGATTGGGTAAGTTGATAGATTCTCGCTAAAGATGGCATGTAATTATTATAAAATAAATCCTTTCATCTGTCAAATAGTTTTGTTATAAGACAATATATAACATATAGTTCCATAAAGCGTCTATATCTTCCTATATCTTTCTTTAAATAAGTTCGGGGCGGGGGGAATTGTTTTTAGTCTTGTTCAGATAGTCTCTGAGACTTATCCGGCCTAAAGACGCGTCTTTAAGATTAAAAATTAGTTTCCGCATCTTACTAAACACGTATCCTGGACAAAGATAAAAGGCCCGGTAAAATTCCTTTTCCCGCTTAATAGCCTCCTCCTGGGGGATAAAATCTTTCGCCTTTTCATAAATGGCCGTGCCCGGATAAGGCGTCAGTTTCTCTGCCACTATATAATCCAGGCCTATCTCTTTGGCCAAAGAAACATCCTGCTTAAACTCCTCCTGGCTTTGCAGGCCTCCCACTATAAAAAAACCCACGGTCTCAATGTGCCTTTTCTTTATCAGCTTAACTTGACTTTTTATAAGGCCCGGGCTATAACCTTTTCGATAAAGCTTAAGTAGTCTTTCTGACGCGGTTTCAATACCCAAATAAATCCGCCCGCATCCGCTTCTTCTCATTATTCCCAGCATTTCTTCAT
>Ga0209417_1005455_pt1 | contig 13996 bp, 15 predicted proteins | sample RifGroF2_FD_184002 | JGI IMG/M metagenome (GOLD analysis project Ga0209417, IMG submission 184002) | Groundwater microbial communities from Rifle, Colorado, USA - Groundwater F2 (SPAdes) (version 2) | ecosystem: Environmental > Aquatic > Deep subsurface > Groundwater | place: Rifle, Colorado... | reverse complement strand
TACCTCCTACGGGAATATGGAATACAGTTCGGCGTACAAATTTAATACCAAATACAATAAAAAGCAGTTGATAAACAATCAGAACAGCGGCTTTGGCACCAGTAAAAACACAAACAACTGCTACAATAAACATTCAGTCGCCACAATCATGGAATTGCCCAGCCATTCCCGGTGAAGGCCCTTATATGGTCGACTTTGTTCGACACAGCGATGTGATCAGTAACGGTTCAGGTATTAGCGCTGGTGTGGCTGCTGTTTCACAAATATCTCTTTGGCGGAATTATGCCCCAAAAATTTATGCAGTAAATTATCAGGATTCTATAGCTCCTGGTCAAACTGCAAATTTTGTTTTTCAATTTGACGATAAACAAACTCCATGGGTTTCAAGATATAAAGATAGAAACTATAACGGAGGGCCATGGCTTTCATATTCCATAGACTGGGAAGGTGACGGAGTAATAGATATTACAGGCAGTGCGACATTTGACGAAACTCCGATCCCATGGCCGCAACAGCCTCGCTTTTGGATGTGGACAGATGGGATTCAAACCAGCACTTTATATTTGGATCACATCTATGATATTTCTGGGAATTACAATGCTGTTGTAAAAGTATGGGATTCTATTGAGTCTACAACACTTGAAGTTCCGATACATGTTATTCCGGAACCAGCTACGCTTTTACTGCTTGGACTTGGCGGAATGTTTTCCAGAAGATTGAAACACTAAAAGTATATAACTATAAAAGCTGCCCGGCCTGTTTCTCAAGCCGGGCAGTTTTTTTTGCACATTCTTTGTGCCACACTTAAACTAATTACTCATACATACTTCCACCAGGTTCTCCAACCTGCATGGTTGTTCCCAACCATATAGATAAGTATCAAAAGTCCTTTATAAACCTTTCCCTATTTTACATGTCGAGCAAATCAGTTGATTATTTATAAAGGCATTTGGGCTGGTATTAATATTATTAAATATTTCAAAAGGCATTCGGCCCAAAATCGCACAGCACATTTGTGCTCTTGATCCATTGACAACTACTCCGTGTTTTCTAAAAACATGGTTTAAAAACGACACTCCAGTAACAGCGATTCAAACACACAGCAACAAGGTTAGGAAATAACCTGCTGTACAGAGGCATCTGCAAAACTCTTTTTTAGTTGGAACTGTATTTAAGATTCACATTCCCAATAGGTATTCCACTCTGAAATACCTGTAAAACCTACCGAAATACCTGTGAAATACGTTTTTGGTAAGCATATCTTTTTTTGTTAAGCGATGTGCTTGTTTTCATTTTTAAACATTATTCAAAAGAAAGGAAACACGTTATGAAAGAGCAAGTTATTTGCGCCAAGGTCAACCCAAGATTACTAAGTAAGGCAGACAGATTTTTTCTGGGTACTGCTGAGGGCAGGATTATCGAGCTTCTGCAAAACGCAAGAAGGGCGAAAGCGACAGAAGTGAGAATCTCAAACAAAGATGGCTTTGTAACCATTGAAGACAATGGCTCTGGTATTGAAGATTTCCAGAAACTGCTGGATTTAGGAGGCAGTGGTTGGGATGAAAAGTTAGAAGCCGGGGAAGACCCTGCTGGTGTAGGACTTTTCAGTCTGGCGCCAAGAGAGGTAACGATTATATCCGGAGACCGGAGAGTAGTTATAGACAAGGATGGCTGGACAGGCAAGCCGGTACAGGTAACGACAATCCCCAAAAAGGTAAATGGAACCATCGTTAAATTCAGTGATGAAAAGCCGTGGGATATGGAACTTGTTGAAAAACACGCCGTATTTGCAGGTACCAGGGTTATCGTGAATGGCAAGTACTGCCACTCAATGCCGTTTTGCAGCAGCGAAGCAGTCCATTATAGCAATCCAGGCTGTAAGATTGAAGCAGTCAAAGAGATCTCCAAATACCACGCGGATTGGACTCTTAACTGGTATCACGGCAAGGTGCTGGTGAATTTCCACGGTCAGGTTGTGCAGATTGAACACTGGTCGAGTAACCATTGTCTCGGTATTACAATACTTGTCGATATCGCGGATGATACTGACATTAGATTGATGCTGCCTGCAAGGACAAGACTGGTGGAGAATAAGGCTTACGAGCAGCTCAAAGTTGCTATTGAACTGGAGTTTTACAAATACTTCCAGAGGCAGAAAACTCACACGCTGTATTACAAAGAATACCTGCGAGCAAAGGAACTGGGAATAGAGCTGCCCGAAGCTGAGCCTCAATTCAGAGTTGGCGTTATCAGCAGTGAGTACAATGAACCTGCGGAAATAGCAAATCCAAAGAACTTCAAGCTCAAAGATGGTTATCTGTGCTTCAATGGAGACTGCAAAGATGATAAGGCAGAGACAAATGCCCATCTATTGGCAGCATTGGGAACTTTTAAAGACAAGCTCTTTGTGCCGGTAACTATTGATAGCGGCTATATGGGCTATAGTTGGACGAATTTGCCGAAAGTAACAAAAGTCGAAGTTGCAAAAGGAAAAGAGAAGCTTCGGCATGGCATCAACTGTGGTGAGATAGCATGTTTCGATAAGCTGTCGATAACGGCTCACACATCCGACGGCAAAACTTTCATTTCAGATGTCGATATAATGTTGTAGATAACATTATATCGATTATGTTACTTTAGCCGTTATGTTGCGCTCATTCCCTAACCTCTTTGCTAAAGAATGACTGTTAATATTTATCGCAACATTATTTTATAATGATTCAAGCCACTGTAATACGTCGGGATTCTGCTGCCAGCGTGGTTTGTTAATGTGCTTTTGAGGCAAATCGCATGCATTTAAAGCCTTTCTTTTCATCTCTAAATCAATCTCAATATAACCATGAGTAGTAGCCAAATTGGCATGTCCCAGCCAACTTCGAATTACATTTATCTCCACCCCAGACTGAAGGAGATGCATTGCGGTGCTATGCCTTATAGTATGTGGGGTTACATTCTTTTTTTGCAATTGCGGCAGGTGCATCTGCGCTATCCCCTTATATTTTTCAATGATCCGCATAATCCCAAAACGACTAATAGGATTACTAAACCGGTTAAGGAAAATAAAATCATCAGGTCTCACATTTTCTTTATTAATATCGATTAATGTTTGAAGTGCTGTTATGGTCTCTGGCCAGAGTGGACAGGTACGCCACTTGTTCCCTTTGCCTAAGATATTTACCTTGGAAGACGATTTAGTTAAAGAGAGCCATGATAACCGTGTGTTAACGGTTTCGCTTACTCTCGCACCTGTGTTGTACATAAATAACAGCATGGTATAATCACGCATCCCAAGAGTTGTTTTTGTGTTAATAGCCTTGAACATCTCTGCGATTTCATCTTTTTCAAGATATGTAATTTCAGAAATTATTGCCCCTTTCTTAGAAGGGATGGTTGAAATCTTCCGACAGTGCTCACTCAATGATGGCTCCTGTAAAGAGACATAAGACCAAAAACGTCGCATGAGAGCTATGCGATGATTTTGTGTACTAATTGAGTTGCCTCGTTCCTTTTCCAGGTATGACATAAAATCAACCACAGTGGATTCATTAATGTCATTTGCAAGTAAGTTTACTGCGGCTTTTTTATTCTTTGCGCTCGCAAACCTAAGAAACAGTTTTATGACATCTCTGTAACTCTTGATCGTATGGCCGGATAAATTTCGCCTGCATATCAGGTAATCTTGAAAAAACATTTGAATGTATTTTGACAGATAACAATCGCTTTTCATTGTAAACACCTCCTAATTAAAGAACATCATTAAATTTTGAATGGAAACGCATATTTGCTTTTCTTAATAGTTCATTCGTAATAGTCAGATAAACTTGTGATGAATAAATATTAACGTGCCCCATGAAAGTTGAAAGTAACGTTAATTTGCTCTGGATATCTTTTTCTTCTTTATACCATTGCAGAAGTCTATGGACAGCAAATGTATGGCGTAGGCAGTGAATAATAGGTTGACCGGAATACGCATTTTCTCGTATTCCTGTGCAATTCAACAACTCATTAAAAGCTTTTCTGATTGTTCCACAACGTATGGCTTTGCTGTATTTTGCAACGAAAAGAGGTGTTGTTTTTATTGATGGGCCATAATATGTTTGGCATAACTTGATGTATTCTTCCAAACATTTTGCGAGTTTAGGGCCGATAGGAATAATTCGGTCTTTATAAAATTTAGTATTGCGAACCAGAAGTGTTTTTTGCTTAAGGTCAACATCATCCATTTGCAGACGACAAACCTCTCCGATTCGAAGTCCCAGCGTATACAGTAAGACTATCACCACATGTATTGTTTGCGGTTTTAATCTGAACTTGAAACTTGAGGGCATCAATTTTGCCTGTTTTAAAATTAGATCTATTTCTTTTACAGAAAAAATATAGGGTCTAAAAGAATAGCGATGCGGACCTATACTATTGAGTATTGTTTGGTCAACAGGATTACGCATAATGATTCCCAAAGTAACCAAATATTCAAAGAATTGTCTTAATGCAAGAGCCTTTTCCCTTTTATAATTTTGCTTACCCGATGTTATACATACCCATTGATATACTGTTTCAGAAGTAACAGCCTGCTTATAACCAATGGAACGACTATTTAAAAATCTGTTAAATTCAAGCAGGGCTTTTTCAACATGACGACATCTGACGCCGCTAATTTGCTTTAGCTTCAGAAATGTTTATGAATATTTGCCAAAATGTCCTTTAAAGGGAGAGTCTTTTACCATGTTTCTTAGCAAAGTATCAGGTTTTTTAGAATGAAGTATTGTTGCAAATGCTCTCCAGCCACACTTACTGTAATGATTATTAATGGCTTGCATAGGATTGGCTGATAACGCTCCGTAATCAACTAAAAATTCCAAATATCGGTTTATTGACTGAAATGTCAATGCCGTTCCAGGAATAGCAACTGAACCTGCGATAATTTTCATCCACTTTATTATTGTATCCTCGGTGAAAATCCCACTGGTGTCATTTTTACATTCTAAACACATGTATGATAGGTATCGTGAAATATTCAAACAATGAAATCGCTGGACATTTATAGTGCAATTATCAAAACGTTTAATATATTTGTCGATAACTTGCTCTGCCTTTCTGTGGTCCATTTGATAATTTGTTTGTTGCATTTTCATAATAGTGCCTCCCCGCTATTGATTGCGACTTCTCTTAGATGAACTATATCTATTTTTACATATCTCTGGGTCGAACTGAGGCTTCGATGCCCCAGATAATCGCCAATCATTTTTATAGAAAACCCTTTCTCGAAAAGATGCTGGCCACATGAATATCGCAATATGTGGGCACCTGCGATATCTGTATTTATCGCCGCAAGAACAAGATATTTTTTAAGTAGTTTTCGAATTGCTGCACTGCTAATGGACTTATGCGGCGCTAAATGAGATAAAAATATTTGCCTATTCGATTTCTTTGGCCGGCTATGTTTTAAGTAGCTAAAAATTGCCTCTCCTACAGATGCCGAAAGAGGATAAGCGGAATTATTGCCAGATTTACGATTTCGAATATAAATCGTATTTGTTCGCCAATTAACGTCATCTAATTTCAGATGAGTTACTTCGATGCTACGCAATCCATAAGTTGAAAGCAGAATTATTATGGCGTAGTCCCGTTTACCCGTTGTGGTCCGCCTATCTATAGCGTTAAGGACCATCTGTATTTCTTTCCTTGTTAAAAATTTGGGGCACCGTTCATCTTGATAAATTCTTGGAGCTAAAACTATGGCTGAAAGGTTGCGTCGTATCCTTCCCGAAAAATGCAAGTAAAACAGTAAACTCCTCAAGAATATACACTGGTTTCGCATTGTGCTTCGTTTATGATGGTTGCCTTCCAGAATGACAAAATGTTGGATTATTTCAGGGGTAATCGAATTTATACGTTTTATTCCATTACCATCTATATAATGAAAAAAAAGCTGGCAAAATGATATGTGCCTTTCAATCCAACAAGAACACCCAGATTTCCGACTCAGCAGGAAATCTTTGTATTCTAATGTAATTTTGGGGAACAGTTTATAAGGTTTTGGAGCAGACGGAGGAATTAACTTTTCTTGCTGAAGGTATCTAATAAAACAGATTATAGTATAGCGATACATGCGTGCAGTGCCGAAATTCTTGTAAGGCTTAATGAAATCAGCGATACTTTGGGGAATATCTGTAATATCCAATATCCCACGGGCTTGAGTAAAAAAAGCAAATCGAAGTAATGATACCAATTTTCTTTTTAGGGTTAACTTCGAATAACCTTGAGACGCCAGATGCCTTAGATAATCAGCTATTGGTTCTTTGAGCCAACATTTCTGAAATCTTTTACGACCTCTTGATAATTTATACTTGATTTCATACATAATAAATCCTTCCATCTAATTAATTTAAAGAAACGAATCTGACGAACACGATTCCATATAGCTTTGATTATAATCATAAATTTTTTGAAATTATTATGTTACATAAAAATTAGTTAAGGAGTGTGTAACAAAGAGGTTAGGGAATGAGCGCAACATAACGGCTAAAGTAACATAATCGATATGGCAGTCATAGCAGAACCACCTAAGGGTAAATACCAATGGTCGGAAGAAACCGTATGCGTTACCAAAGACGCAAGGAACCATTTGACCTCCGAAAATATATGGTTTCATCTGGGCGGCTACAATGAAGACGGCGATGGCGACAGTTTCGATACGCAGCTTGGTTACTTTGAGACAGAGCTTCAGGAGTTTTGGAACGAGCTGATAGGCCCGTATGAAACGGTAAGGCAGCAGCTTATAAAAGAGCTGTACCCGCTTTATGACAAATGGCAGAAGATAACAATCTTTTCAGACAAAAGTCTTGAGATTGTTTTCAAGGATGGCAAGAGGCAAAGAGTAAACCTGCCTACCGAGCCTGTTTAGAATCAATTCAGTATCAATCGTCAAAGCATCCCTTAGGGATGCTTTTGTTTTTTAACCACATCTTATCAATTGAAAGGAAAGGTGAAATTATGGCCTGGAGACCAAATGAGCAGTTCATCGAAGGCGAACTCGATAATACACAGCTTGGTAAAGTTACCGGTTGGATGCGATTTGCCGGTATGAAGGAAAAAGTTGTATTTAATTTGGAAGGCGACTTCCACAGGGACATCCGCGGTGCAAAGGTCAGACTTCGCGGCGATGGTGAATCTGCAAACACAGGAGAATCAGCCAAACGTATGGAAGGTTTTTCAACTCTGCAGAAAGGCAATGTCGGTGACATGACGGCGGGTCTGCCTCCTTATGATTACTCCAACAGTCCGTATTTTGAGCACTATAGCGAAGACAATGGCCGTGTTGTGCTGGAATTTGAGCCGGATCAGGTCGAGATATTGACTCCGCCGATACCTGCATGTGAGTCAGATCCAATCGACCGCAAAAAGCAGGCCGAGAATATGGCAAACTTTTTGTGCGGTATCGCGGGAGCATGCGGCATTCCTGAAACCAATGCTATAGCAATAGCGGACACGGGAGCCATTGAGCGAGCAAAGAAGGTTATTGCCAACGACAAAATCAGAGGCATGAAACTACTGCCGAAAGAAATCCGTGAAATACTCCCACCGTTGTATTCCCAGGATGGCAAAGGCGGCAAAGCTGTTGTTCATGCGAAATTCTTCACACCGAGCTCAAGCTGGACATGGCTGGTTTTGGAAGGCGAACCGGCACTGGACGAAGCACAAAAAGAGATTGACTACAAATTTTTCGGCTTGGTGTATGGCCATGAACGTGAATTTGGATACTTCCTTTTAAGCGAGCTTGAGGAAGTCAGAGGCCCGATGGGGCTGCCTATTGAGCGTGATTTGCACTTTAAGCCCAAAACCTTGCAGGAAATAGCCCCAGAAATGTTCAGGGAGGATTAAGTTATGGAAAAGAAAGGATACCATATTGATCCTCCTCCGAAAGAAAGCGGCACAGAACCACTTTTCAGGGTTGTGTATGCAATCGATGTGAGTGCATCTGATGTCAAACAGGCCGCCGAGAATACTTTTAAGATGATGCTATCGAAAGATTCGTTTGCTCCGATTCTTGTTGTACTGGATGGTAGCGGCAATCAGACTACGATTGATTTGTCCGATACCCTGGAGTTCAAAGTCACGACGGGCTTTGTCTGCCAGAAATATCAAAAAAACAAATCTGGCAGATTTGTCTGTATCCATCAGGAGTTCATTGCCGGCGATGATGTACAGTTCGAAAACCTCAAGGGCGATCCAATCGAAACTCCTGAACATGAATATCAGCCGTTCAATATGAAGCTGTAAAAAGTTGATTAACTGCGACATCTGTTTGTCTTGTGCAGACAGATGTCTCTTTTTATTGAAAGCAAGGTGAAATAATGGAGATAATTAAAACATTGCAGGAATTGGCAGAACTGTTTTCAGAAACGATGTTGTGTGAATTTGCAGACAACGAAAACGCTCCCGGCAACAGGCTGATAATCGAATATCTAAAGCAAATGAATTACACAAATAAGCAAATAGCAACATTGCGGTCAGTCATTAATATGGATGCAGAACGTAATGGCTGGTAACACGTCAAATCTATTAATACTTTGTACAGGAAATAGAAATGAGAAAAGTAACAATAAAACTGGAAATGCGTATCGTAATGTCTGTAAATGAAGGTGTTGAAATTTCAGAAGTAGTCAACGAATTGGATTATCAGGTAAATGATACTACCACTGCTGCTGATATTTTGGATACCGAGATCACCGGCTATGAAGTTGTAGATAGTGCTTAAGTGAAAGGGAAATTTATGTCTGAAAAAACTTATACAATCACCATAAAAGAACAATGCCCTGATTCACCGCCTGTTGAGATAGAAGTAAATATCTTATCCGAAAGCGGTAAAGTCTGGATTCAGCCTAAAGGCTATGGTGAGAAATGTGCTGCCGATGATGAAGGCTTTCCAGTTGGCATTGAGATTTGGCAAGGAAAACTCAGGTTGGTTGTTTTTGATGATATTAACAGCGAAGACCCGCAGATTATCGACATGGAAAGTGCCAAAGAAACCGTTCGCAAAAGATGCAGTTGGTGTGGAAAAGAAATAAATGACACATCCATTAAATGGAAAGGTCTTTTGTTTTGCAGCGAACCATGTCTTGATGCATGCAGGTCAGCACAATAGCCCAAACTGTATAAAATTTGAAAGGTAAAATTATGACTAATACAAAAAAACAAATTAATATTGCTCGCGTAATTTACGATGCTTATCCGCATTCTGACCTGCGGCCTATTGACCCTGAACAAGACTGCCGCAATCTCCATGCTTTATTGGCAAAGGTGACCAATGAAAATATTGGAGACAGTCTGTTCATGTTTATTGTGGTCGAGATAGTCGAAGGCGGCGAAAGTAAAATGATAGGCGCAATCCTGGTGATGGAGCAGGCAAAACGAGATTTGGAAGTTGTGCTGCATGCTCTACATACTAAAGTTTCTAACGGAAGTTTTGAAAACTATGGTAAAGCTGCAGATTATATTGTGGAACAGGGACGCGGAATTTTTATTGGCCCTATAACGGATGGACTTTGGAATGCCAGATATTTGGATGCTTGCATACTGTCCCAGAAGAAAGGTGACAAAGCAGCATATGAGTTATTGCTTAAATTCGGCGATGAGTACGCACAGCAGCTGCCTGAAAGCCAGAAAGTATTATGGCAGGAAATCAAGGATAAATCATCTGCGATGCTAAACCCGGAGGTAACCAACTATGAAACTAAAGCTATATGAAGTACAGGCAACTGAATACAACGGCGAGCAGGAATACTCTCAAAGTAAGCTGCTTGTTGCTAAAAACATCAAACATGCCAGGCAGATTACTTCAGACAGTGGTATGACGATGGTGATGAACCACAGGAACATAATACTGATAATCCTGACGAGTTTGAATTTATCTGTGGCTGTATCAGACTGAAGATCAAAGGGGTTCATAAAATTACTCTTGATGAATGGATGAAGACGCAAATTACGTTGCATAGCATTGCAGAGTTGCCGGATGAATTGATAACAACCGGAATTTCTCATTCGGCAGCAGAGTTACTGGAAGCCTGCAAGGTATTAACCTCTTATACAATGGATTTACTCTATCAATTGGACAATCAGGTAAATCTTGCCGATGTCGAGGAAGTACAGCAGGCAAAAGATGCTATCGCTAAATACACCGGCGTTATAACAAACAAATCGTAAGTACAAATCTCTAATTTTTTAATCTAAAGGAAACATTATGCAAATGCAGAGATTCTATGCGCGCAGTCCGCCTCGGCAATGCTGCTGACAGATTGTAAAAAAGTATTGAAACAAAAAAAACTATTAACAAATTTATCTAAAGGAAAATTACAATGAGAATATTATTCGTAAATAATGACGGTGCGGTGCGATTCGTTCATCAGAAACTTGCATAACTTATTGCTATGCACGAGGATAGATGGCTAAGCCAGACGTTAGGCTTAGTAACTTGACTTCTGTGTAAGTGTAATTCTTACCCTTCAGGTATTGAGGTGACAGCGTTCCCCCATGTCGGCGGCCTGACAATCGCTGGTGTGAAGCGGGGAACTAAAGGCGGTAACTCGGAATCTGGTTGGGAATCCCGCCGAGCATAGCTGGATATAGGCAGGAATACAAATCTGCGTTTGAACTGTCGTCACGTTGTGTGGGCTTAGCCAGATTGATAAGCCCGCTCCCAAAATGGGAATGGATGGAGAGCCGGACATGAGCTCCTTGTTCCGGAAATACCCTCGTAACCATCCCGGCAGACAGCAGGGTCTTAAGTCCAGCGACAAATGGAAGTCAGGAACGAAGTAACTCCTGTAAGGTTCTCAGGTGCGTTGCCTGAGCAGGTAGTCAGCCGAAAGCCTTACAGTGAGAAAGATTGCTTCAGAAGCTAATGCCTTCGGGAAAGCCGGAGGATATGCAGACGGAAGCACGGTAAATGTAGGATAGAAACAGTTATTAGGAGTTAAAATGCCATGAACACAGAAAGGTATGGATGGAATGCCAACAATTGGCGTCAAGTCAATGTTGATGTATTCAAGCTTCAAAAGCGTATCTATCGGGCTTCAAGTTGTGGTGACACAGAAACAGTCCACAGACTCCAGAAGCTAATGTTAAAGTCCCGTAATGCGGTATTACTGGCGGTGCGAAGGGTAACGCAGGAAAACAAAGGCAAGCATACAGCAGGTATAGACGGCTTATCGTCTCTGAAAGAAAAAGATAGGCTGGAGCTTGCAGAAAGAATCCTGAAAGACCCTTACGATACCAGAGTAAAACCATTGCGTCGGGTATGGATTCCCAAACCCGGCAAAGATGAGAAACGTCCTCTTGGTATCCCCGTCATGGAAGACCGCGCAAGGCAAGCACTTGTAAAATTGGCTCTTGAACCGGAATGGGAGGCTAAATTTGAGCCGAACAGTTATGGTTTTAGGCCTGCAAGGTCTTGCCACGATGCTATCGAGGCAATATACCGGCAAATCCGTTTAGTACCCAAATGGGTGTTGGACGCAGATATAGCTGGCTGTTTCGATAACATAAACCACGAAGCCCTTCTGGGCAAGCTGGGGACATTCCCTAAGCTAAGACGTGTAATCAAGTCATGGTTGAAGTCGGGTGTACTCGATAGCGGAACATTGTTTCCGACAGACGAAGGAACACCACAGGGTGGAGTTATCTCTCCACTACTGGCAAATATTGCACTTCACGGACTTGAAAAAGCCGTCAAAGATGCCTTTCCTGAGAATCGTTGGTTCAGGGAACAAAACCTGAACGTAAAGTGGAAACCACAGGTCATTCGATATGCGGATGATTTTGTGATTTTACACAGAGACAGGAGAGTCATTGAAAAATCCCAGAAAATAGCTGCCGAGTGGTTAAAGCAAATGGGACTGGAGATGAAACCAAGCAAGACAAGGATTGTACACACTTTGGAAAAGCATGATGGAAAAGTTGGATTCGATTTTCTTGGATTCAATGTCCGTCAATATCCGAGAGGTGAATCTTCTTGTATAAGGGTTCCCAGAACAGGTGAACCTCTTGGCTTTACTCCAAGTATCAGGCCAAGTGAAAAATCCCAGAAACGATTACTCGAAGAGATTAAGCGGATACTCAAATCAAATCGGGCAATGAGCCAGATTCGACTGATAAGCTTGCTTAATCCCGTAATAAGAGGTTGGGGTAATTATTACTCCAAGGTCGTTTCAAAGGATGTATTTGGAAGATTACATAGTTTAATCTTTCAGCAGTTACGAGCCTGGGCTAACTTTCGTCATCCTAATAAAGGTCACAAATGGGTAGTACAAAAGTACTGGTCATTTAGTGATAAATGGGAATTTGGCGTACGTGACCAGATAAAGCTGGTTTGCCTGCCAGAGATACCTATCAGACGACACGTGTGTCTGAGGGTAGAGAAAAGCCCATATGATGGCGATTGGATTTACTGGAGTCAGCGATTGGGACAGTATGCGAACATGCCTAAAAGCAAAGCGATAAGATTGAGGCTTCAGGACGGTACATGTTCCAGTTGCGGATTGTGCTTCTACCCTGATGATGAGATGGTCATTTTACACCTTGATGGAGATAAGAACAATTTCCACAGGGATAATATGACACTCGTACACAGGTATTGCGTTACCACAGTAAGAAGCGTGCATAAAGATGCAGCATTTAACTGAGGAGCCGTATGAAGGGAAACCTTCACGTACGGTTTTGAAGACGAGTACGAATCGTGAGGTTCGTATTTAGTTTAATGGATTTGCTGATTACGTAAGCGTTGCAGAAGGAACAACAGTTGAACAGTTTTTCACTATCAAGATGGAAGGCAGAGAATCTTGTGATTACCTGATTCGTGTCAATCGCCAGCCTGTTCCAAAGGACTACATCCTGCAGGAAGGCGACCGCGTAACGATCACACCAACAAAAATTGAGGGAGCGCGACTTGTTATAGCGTAACAGGCCACGCAACAGTCAATATTAACCGTAAGGCCTCTGTCTGTATTCATTATAGGCAGAGGTCTTTTTTTGCGCAAGGAAAATTTTATGAAAAAGCAAAAAAATATTATAAAGCTGTCAAACCTGCTTTTAGACGGCCTAAACGAGCTTAAAAAGGCAAAATTGCAGCAGATTCAGACAATGATGGAGGATTTTAGCATCAGGTGTTCTGAAGTGACAGAAAACTCCAATCTTTTCCATACAGCAATTGAAAAAGGCTGGCTAATTGGTGCAGAAAATATCAGGTCAAGGGTAAGCAGGAATATCAACGACTTTTCATATCACATCCAGAGATTCAAAGAATTTATTAACGCTGATGAGACATCGCTGCCAAAACTATCTGATATTTATGCAGAACTTTTGCAGATAGAGCAGGAATTCGGCGAATTGAAGTTTGACCTCAAAGAAAAAACTCTCTCTATAACAACCGAGCCGATTACTTTGGAAGATATCCCGCTTGGACCATTTGAAGTAAGACTGTCTATTGGCAGGATAAATAATCTCTATAGCGATTCTTCTTACAGGATAATTGCATTAGAGCCGAATCCTGCAAGCTGCAATGAGGATGTTACCCATCCACATGTAAGCGATGAAATGCTTTGTGAAGGCGAGGGTCATTTGCCTATAAGGATTGCCTTAGAGCAGGGCAGGCTTTGCGACTTTTTTACAATGGTTGTAAATATCCTGCAAACCTACAATCCCAGCAGCCCTCATGTAGCTCTGGGTGACTGGTCGGGTATAGGCTGCTATGACTGCGGATGTACAGTGGATAGTGAAAGCAGCTATTCTTGTTATTCCTGTGGACATGATTTTTGCGAGTGCTGCACCTCGTATTGCCATTCCTGCGAGGAAACCATCTGTCTTGGCTGTGGCAGTGAGTGTCCTAATTGTGGGGAGCTTGTCTGCCATAAATGCCTGATTAAATGCAGCCAGTGTGGAAGCCGTCTTTGCGGATGTTGTGCAGAAGATGGAGATTTATGCTCTGAGTGTAGAAATCTTG
>Ga0209417_1005451_pt1 | contig 14012 bp, 12 predicted proteins | sample RifGroF2_FD_184002 | JGI IMG/M metagenome (GOLD analysis project Ga0209417, IMG submission 184002) | Groundwater microbial communities from Rifle, Colorado, USA - Groundwater F2 (SPAdes) (version 2) | ecosystem: Environmental > Aquatic > Deep subsurface > Groundwater | place: Rifle, Colorado... | reverse complement strand
TTTGACCTTTTTCTTTGTCTCTTGTATTCTTTTCATATCTTACAATTCTGGGCCCTTGGCGAAGTTGGCTATCGCGCTTCCATGGCATGGAAGAGATCATGGGTTCGAATCCCATAGGGTCCACCACAAGAGACTTTCCAATTTGGAAAGTCTCTTTTGTTTCTAATATAAGCGACATTCTAGCGGTTCCAAGTCCTACACCTCGTGTGTAGGCAATTCCTTCAGGGAAAACGAGTTGTTGGAACCGTAAACGTGCAGGATGCGGAAGATCCGCCCATTGTCGTTCCAAATCGTCCATAAATTGGATCGCATAGCTCAGTGCAGCTTCGATATCAAACGGCTCGATACGCGTCTCACTGAGAGAAATTTTTGCTGCGATCAACTCATTCTCTATCTCAGACTTCCTTTCCATGAATTCTTCTTTTGTGTAGGAACCATCCTCGCGCATATCAAAGATGCGATTTCGTTTTTCATCAAGTTGTTTAAGATGTCTTTCGTATTTCTTTGCGTCTACTTCGAAATGGTCACGCTTTTCTGACCAGAGATCTAGAACTGTATCTTGAAATAGAGCAATGAACGATCTATTCGGATTTATCTCGCGTAATCGAGCGCGAAACTCTGCCTCCAATGCTGACTTTGAAACAGATTTCCATGCGAATTCACACCCATCATATCGACAATGATAGTAGGGGTATTTACCTCCATTTCCTCTTGAAAAGCTCCCAGTAAGATGGTAACCACATGACGAACATTTAAGGGTACTCTTTAAAGGAAACTCTGGGTTGTCTCTTTTGCACTTCTTGGCTTTCTTTTTTCTACCAGACTTGACTGCCATGATTTCAAACATTTCCTCCTCAGAGATCATAGGTTTATGAAGCCCTTTGACTTCTTCATTCTCAACCCATGGATTGACAATGATGCCAGCGTAGAATTTCAGGTTCCTTCCGAGGATTGCTTCGACAAATTGTTTGGTAGTCTTCTTCCCTCGAATTTTAGCCAATCCCCACTCATCCAACATCGTTCCGATTTCTTTCTGTGTAAACGTACCAGACTTGAACGTTTTTAAAGCACGCTGGATCATTGGAAAAATTTCGGGATCAATTGGATCTGGTTGTCGCTTCTTTTCGCCGCGTTTTTTGGCTCCAAGCTTCTTGTAGCCGCAAGGTGGCTGCCATGGACAAATACCTTCTCTAAGCTTTGCGATCATGCCATCAGTACAGCGTTGAGAACGAATTGAGTTGTCAAATTCAGCGGTACCAGCCAACACCGTTTCGATCAATTTCTCTACAGGATCATTCCCGATAGGTTCCGTAACGGAATGCAGCGTCACGCCATAATCCAACAGTGTTTTACGAACTCTAAAGTGGTCTTCTGTGTTTCTAGCAAAACGATCAACCTTTACAACTACGAATGCTTCGATTGCATCTTGATGCTTGCGACAAAACTCTAGTGCTCGAAGAAATTCGACACGATTTGCTGTCTTCGCTGATGCTCCTTCATCACGAAATAGATCAGCAACTTCGAATCCACGATCTTTACAGTACTGTCTACACTTTCTTTCTTGATCATTTAAGGAGGTACCGTCGACCTGTTCATCAGAACTCACTCGGATGTAGATAACGGCTTTAGTTTTTTTAGTAAGATTTTTCATATAATCAGTTATATATTAGCATTTTTTTAAGTTTTTCTCAATTAAATCTCTAATTTGACTACAAATGGAGACACGTGAATGACTGACAATTTCTGACAGTCATCTGAGGATTTCTTATGTCCATTACTGGGCACAGACACTTACCAAGGGATGTCCTTATAATCCGTTTCATCAATCTGGTTGCTTCCCCCACCACGTGACTCACTATTTATTTCTCCAGTATCGGGGATAAGAGAATTCGGACGTACAAGCCTTTGACGCTTGTCGTTCAGATCATCTTCTTGAGTGATGAGGCCTGCAGTCTCAAGCATTGGAAGTATCTGTTGTCGTAGTTGTGTTGCGTCTAACATACGACCATAAACTGCATAGTGTTTTGTGAGAATATCTTTGCGTGATAATCCTTTTATATTCTCAAGCAGAACACCGCATGACACAGAGTTTTGAACTTTTTCCTGCCATGAAGCCAATATCACTTCGTGATATAGCTTGTAGATATATGGGGGTAAATTTAGCTCCTGACTCACAGATATCTCATCCCATAGCCTAAACGCCGCTTCGATGTCCTCATCGTTTGCTTTTATCAAGTCACCTTCGCGCTCTCGCCACCAAAAGTTCAGTAGGGCAAGAACCTTCACGATTGATAGCAGTCGTTTGATGTCGCGCTGGTGTCGCGGTTTCAACATCTTGTTGTGTGCAAAGAACCTTTCCTCTATCTTTTTTGAGTCCGTAATAATGATGTCTTCTATTCCCGCTTCTTTTATAGCGAGAATGCGCTGTTTCAACGCTGTTCGTTCAGGATTCGCCTCAAGATATGCGTCGTAAAGTTCTTTGTTTGCTGATCGTTTGATGGTTTCTAGAATGCCTTCCCTGAGCTTCTCCTGATTCACTTCAGGGGAGAGTAAGAGGAATCGGGTCGCTTCCTGCTCATCGATCGCTAGGCCAGCAGTGCAGAACACGACGGCTGGAAAACCTCTCAACACAACATTTTTTGTGCGTAATCCTTGTTTTTGACCTTTATCCGTGATTTTGATCTGGATCTCTTTCTTGTCGTGTGAAAGAAGAGGTCTCAGTCGCTCTAATAGCTGATTATGTGGCTGATCGAGGAATATCAGCAGTTTCTTTGACAGGTCGACAATGATCTCTCCTTTCCTCTTTTCATCTTTCTGACCTTGGTCGTGGAAGAATGCGGTTGGGCTACAATAAGCAACTTCGACAACATCTTTTGGAGGAAACAGTCGTGCTATTTCAGTTGGGATAAACGACTTACCAGTAGAAGATGGAGCATTGAAGCTAATATTGAACTGAGCTGATTCGGTGTAGATCGACAGTCCACAGAGGAACGTCACGACCTTATTTACGGAATCTTGTTTGATCGTAAGCTCTAAAATGTCCGTCAGTTTAGAGATAATCATCGGTTCGAATTGGTCACTGTTCTCTGCTGTTTCCTCCACAAAGGTTGTTGTGAGTAAATTCTGCTCGTCTGGAGCAGAGGTGTTAATCATCATATCTATCATGAGTATGGCGACTCTGTTTGTTCGCCAGTGTTAGTGAATAAATTTTCTTAAAGACGATCGAGTCATGGAGGTTCACGTCCCCTGCGTAAACTTCGATTCCTTTTGTACAAGATTTTTGGTTTCATATGTGTTGTCATGTGGTTTAGTCTTGGCGCTATCCCATTCTTCTTTCCAATTCTGGAAAATGAGTTCAGCAAATCCGCGAACGACATCTCGAATCTGCTCAGCTTCCTGATCAGAAAGCGAGCCGTCTTCGATGAGTTCCTTTGTTCGCGAGATGCTCAACACAATTTCTAGCCCCAGATTCGGGCTTTAATTGTACGATGGGCATCTGCATAGGCACGCGGATCGACCTTGAGTCCCCGTCGCCAATAAGCCTCGACAAGAGCGTCGAGTTCTTGATCATGAGTAAATACAAACTCGTACCTACGGAAATCGGAGGTTTGATCAACTGCCTCAAGCGGTCGGAATAAAGAGATGGCAGCGGCAAGTGCCAGATCTGTCGTCCTGTAGAACGAACTTTCGTTCAGATGTGTGGTCATACTTTTTAATAGTTATCCACACGTCTTTTGCTGCTCTCGCTATCAAAAAACGCTGTGAACATTGAATTATGTTCACAGCATCTCAAAACTCTCCTGTTTGAAATAAGATCTAAGTGTGCTCACTTATCTTCATATTTTCTCCTCTTCTTCTCTTCCGAAATGATTTTCCCAATCGTTCCGTAGTCAGGAGGCCACTCAAATGAAAATTTTCGATCAGTAAAATGTTCACGAACAAAGGTTGCAAGCTTCTTATGCTTCATGGATCTATGTTCCCAGATGAAATCTACAACTTCCAAGTACTCTGGATTTCGTTCTCTACCTGAACCCAAACTCAATTCGTCCTTCCTATATTTTATTTGCACGTCCAAAATCAATATGGAATACATTTTCTTCACATATTCCACGATATCTCTCTGGCTTGCGTAGGGACTTACTCGAATGGAGATTGGATACTGTTTCAAATTTTCCGTTTCTTCTGACGGAATCCTTGTGACACCCTCCTCGTCTAGATCTTCAACGAAACATAATCCGTCTGGCTCGATCGGAAGCACTGTTTGATTAAGATCGTTGTAGAAGAAAAAGCTCCACATCGACCAATGTCGTGTATTTAGGTTGTGGGATTCAAACAAGTCACGCAAATGTCCTTCAGAGAAAATGAAAGCCAGATCTGAGGTGTGTTTTGTTTCCAATGACCACTTATCCAGCTCGTCTCGATTTGCGAACCCTTTTGCAGGTATATTCCATTCAGCCCGAAGCTTCTCCAGCTCTTCAACGAAGCTTTCTTCGCGGATAACACGCTGGGCAAAATTCCAAATTTTTTTGTGGCTTTGAGACGATTCCAGCTTTTGTTTGAACTCATCATACATGACGGGTTCTTGTCTTTTTTTCATAGTCATTTGTGTGACAAAGGTCTGTACAACAACAGTATTTAAATGGTAATTTGTGAATCAAGCTATGAGGCGAGTCTATTCGCCAGCATGGTAACAATTGCCTAAACCGCCATAAGCGGCATGGCAGAAATAAATCCTCAACGACAGAGATGGTCTCCTGGCCAGCACTCGTCGTTGAGGTTCATCCGAAAGGATGAGGCAGTTCCCGAAAGGGGCTGTCGCTGCGTTCAGGGGGCCTTTTGTGTTCTGGACGCGGGATCAAAAAACATATGTATATCCCAACATGGTTCCTCCTCGTCTTTTTGGTGATCGGTTTCTACATATACCTGAAGACAGGTCGAAACCTAAAAACCCAAATAAAACAGAAAGATCTAAGTTCGTTGTATTCATACCAGCTCGATATTCATATTGAGCCAAATTGGTATGGACTGTACAGAGCGTTGCACAAAGACAAAACGGACGAAGAGTTCGAAGAATTTTTCAAACACAACCCCTTCGCATCAGGCAAAAAAGAGAAAGAAGGCTTATGGGGTCAAAGATTTTTTTTCACCGAGTATTATGATTCATCAACAGGTCTAACAACAAAGTTACAAAGAATTGTTGACCAAGAAGGTGGTCAGCGTTTCTTTCCTGTCGATAAATTTGGGAGCGCAGGATATATTCTCGATTCAGACAAGGAAAAATTCGATAGAAATGAAACAGACGAGGATAGACGGAAACGCGATGAACTCACGGTTGAGATTGGTGAAGACTTTATTCGGAATGACATTTTTGAACACTTGATCGGTGGACTTAAGAACGATTTTGAATACACAGAAGATAATTATCCCTTTAGATTTCCACTACGAGATGTTTTTAATTTCCTTTTTTCTCTCGGCCAACGCTTTCACGGTCTGGAAGAGTGCACGGTTCTTAAATGGCCAGACCATATCGAGGACAAATTCAAACAATTCGGCATAAAATACGATAAATTTTTAGAGTTTGAACCTCCAATCTTTGATCTCGAAAAACAAGACCAAGACTTCTTTGAACGGATTGGCAGGCCAAAAGTTTCCTCTTCTGATCAACGTGATTCGACTTTTTTGAAGGATGAAATAGGTACTCATTATGGAATACGGCTCAAGTTGTTTCGGCCAGATGAAAATCCAAGAATTTCTGGAAATTTAAACATATGTTCACGAGACAAGACTACTTCCTAAAATTCCAATTCTCCTGGACTGATCTGCGTCCAATCCTTGGTTTTACTGATGTGGTGTATCAAGAATCAAACCCCAACGAGAACCATAATGATTCATTCGACTCAAATAGCTGGGTCCCTGTTGCAGATACAGAAAATTGATAATTAGCCTATTTTTTGGTATACTTTGAATGTAAACATGAGGTGAGTTCGTGGCCTTCACGAACCCCGTGTCACTCCTGCTTTGAGCAGGTAGGTAATCAGGGAAATCTGCTGAGAGCCAGATGTGATGCGTGGACTAGCGGCAGGAGCGGCTGGGAGATTTCATTCAAAGTTCGTCACTTTGGATCAAACCTTTCGGCCGCTTTTAAGTTTTTATGCTCGATTCTATGAACACACGAAGTCTATACAACGTATACATGGAGGATCATTGGGACTATTTCAAAGACCCGCCAGTTCGTCCTATGCTGGCGCAATTTGAAACGTATGATGAGGCAGTGCAATTTGCAAAAAATAAAGTTGCAGAACATCTTGAGTCTCTTATATTTGATCCTGCTAGTATCTTTATAGTTCCAGAACCAGACGGGGAGCGCTTTGACAGTCATGTGTATGAGACGGAACTACGCAAAGCTGCTGAAAGTTTCGTACAACGAATTCCTGGAGCCAGGAAAGGCAGAACGACTCCTGCCTACCAGCACTCCTATCACGTCCGTGATCTGTTGAGGGAATACGGATATACTGGAACCGTAAGCTTGGCAGCATTTTTGCATGATGTTGTTGAAGATGCAGGTGTTGAATTGGAAGAGCTGCGAATCTTCGGGGATCGAGTCGTCGAGCTTGTCGATCTTTGTTCCCATGATGTTTCCATTACAGACAGGAACACTCGATGGAGAAAGATGATCGATCGGCTCATAGACGCGAATGATAAAGACGCATGGACAATCAAATTGGCCGACGTCTTCGACAACTTTCGCGACTCCCATGCCATGCCAAAAGAGCGATCGGACTTTATGAGAGACGTGAAGATTCCTGTCATGCTCAAAGCAACTGAGGAGCTTTTGGGAGACATCAAACTTCGACAGGATCTGATAGCCATGCAAGCAAAAAGCGTTGAAGTTAAGCGAATAGTTGATTCTGAAATCGGTCGTATTTTGATCGAAGTAAACAAAACACTACAACTCCCAGATGATGTAAGGAAAAGCGTTTCTGAGGCCTGTCAGGCGGTTCTGGACGTAAATTACGGTTACAATAGCTCCCGACTTTCAGAAAAAGTTACCGAACTCCTTCATCTGTTGAAACAACGCTCTGGCTCGTATCCTTGCCTCCCATATGCACAGAATTTGTTGAATCTTGGAATTGGTTAAAATATCTTTCCATCTTGATAATCATCCAGACCACATTGTTAACGATTTCATACAGGGAAAAGGTGAAGTTCATGGTGGGGTACAACATGGAAAATTCTGGTAGCATATTCTGGTATGACCAGTAACCTCACAAATGTCGATAAGCTTTGCGACGACTACCGTTCTAAACAAGAGCTATATCGCCAATTTGCCCATGCAATGAAGGAAATCGTGAATCAAGTTATCACGGGATCAACCATCAGAGCCTACATTGTGACTTGTAGAGAAAAAAATCCAGCGCGATTACATGAAAAAATCAAAAGGAAGGCTGAGGACGGTGTGGCTTATGAATGTCTGGATGACATAGTGGATTTGGCTGGAGTTCGAATTGTCACGTATCTTGATGAGCACAAGCAAGACGCCGTTCGACTCATACGAGATGCATTTGATGACGGTATTATAGAGATTGAGCCAAAATATAATCCTCGAGGGTATAGGGGGGTACATTTAGTCGTGAAGTTGGGTGGGTCTCGTGAAAGTTTGCCTGAATACAAAACCTTTCAAGGTTTGAAGTGTGAAATTCAAATATCATCGATTCTCTTTCATGCGTGGTCTGAAATAGAACACGATGTTATCTACAAGCCACAAGCAAACAAACAACGTTTGGAGATTCTTGGTCTGAATGAGATACAGAGGTCTTTCGAGGATGTGATGGCTCGACACCTTGAAGAAGCCACAATTCAATTTGATCTTCTCAATAAAAAACACCGAGAGATGATAGAGGCAGAGAAGGTCTGCTTCGATTTCTCTGAAAATCTACGGCAAGCCAAATCAAATGACGAGATCTTTTCAATTCTGGAGATTGTGAGTCCTTTTGCTCATAAAGTACCCAATGAAACCGCTAAAATGGTCGAAGAAATCTTGTCATTTACTCCCAAGGAAGCACAAATCATCCATCGATTTACGGACAAAGACTTGTACGGGAAAATTCATTCCGATTTACTTGAAAAATGCGTGGATCTGTTGGACATCATTCGTTACTGGGACGTTAAACAGGTTCTGTCTTTTCTTTTCCAATTGGCTGTAGTGGATTCAAAAACAGTGAAAGGAAAAGCGCTCTCAACTATCGAAAGAGTGGTTTCCTATAACTCAGATTTTTTGAAACAACACGGAAGTCTTTATCCGCAGATAGTTGCTTTAGAGTTCGTTAAAGAAATTCAAGTAGAATCCTCAATGAAAAGTTTTGACTCAATAATTGCTGTGACAAAGGGACTGTTGTCCTGTTCTGTTAGTGGGCACGAACAGACGGACGTGGATACTTTCACTTTCCGCCATGGAGCTCTGGTTCCAAACGACAATTTAAAAAAACTTCGTCAAGAAACGATAGGTTTCTTAGCAACACTTTTTCGAACCACAAGAGATGAAGCAAAAAGATGTTCCATAGTTCAAGTCATGCTTTCGTTACTTGAAAGACCAAATACGATCAACTACAGTGACGAACTGGTAAAAATGCTTTTTGAAGACTCAAAGACGTTGTTCGCTCTTCTCAAGAGCCTCCTATTTTCAAACGATGGAAACGTGGCCAACTATGCAATCGCTCAAGAGGTAGAGGATACTCTGCTGTTCCTTTTAAGGAACGAGGAATTTGTCTCAGAGGAAGCACAAGAGCTGAAAACAAAACTATACGCTGATCAAGCGTATATGAATTATTGTACTCTTGTCGGAGACATTTACAGCTCACGCTTCATTGAAACTAGCTGGGATGAGATACAGAACCGTAGAAAGGACGATCTGAATGCGTTGGTCGAAAGCATAACTTCCGAATCACAAGAGGAATGGTACACCCAGCTCAATAATTTTGTTTCCTTTATAGAGAAAACAATTCTTGACCCTTCTAAGTATTGGAGTTTGAGACAATTCTTGTTTCGAATTACATCTGAAAAACCAGAGGTATCAAAATATTTTTTCCAAAAAGCACTACAAGAAGGACAGGCCCTTTCTCATCCTATCTGTCTTGAAATATTCTTAGCGTCACTTCGTAGCAGACGCGAATTTGATGAATGGAAATCTTTGATACAGTTGATCGTGGATCAGAAAAATGAACGGCTGGTTCCTTCCATAATTTCTTCTTTGGAGCCTAGTGATAATGAGGATCTCCAAACAACCGTGGGAGAGCAAGATCTCGATTTGATATCACAAATCGTAAGACGAGATGCTCCATTCGATTTCATCAGCAGCCAAGACGTATCAGGGGAAATCCATCATAAAACAATTACTACACTCCTTCATCTTTTTCCAAGAGACCCACAAAGAATCGAGGCTTTGATTATTGATGAGATATCTAGCAATCCAAATCTTCTACAAATCTATCTCCACTCCTCAACAACTGCTATAGAGTTGAATTGGTTTAAATTTCAAGATTGGAGTGAGTCGGGCAAAAGTTTTCTCATTGAAAAGTTTGTAGAAATCAAAGACCTGGAATGGGGTATGCAGGGTGTACTCTTGAAGTTCGAAGATGATCCTATTGATCAAATTCTGAACATATTCAAACGTCGCATATACAAAGGTGATCAAGGTGATTCAGAAGAAGGCTATGACGCAATTCCTCATAATTTGCATCCAGGTTTAAGAGATTATCTTGCTAAACACGAGAGGTTTGTTAGCCAAATGCTATATTGGCTTGAAGATATGACCCCCGAATGGAGCAAATACAATTGGGATGTTTCAGAGTTTGTACAAAAAATAGGTGGAGCGTCTTACCGAGATATTTTGATTAAACTTATTGAACGCGATGATCATGAGAGTCTTCAAAAAGCATCAGAAATTCTTCCTAACATGAACGGCGCTGATTACGATATCTGTTTTGAGATAGTAAAACGAACCGATAATGAGGGGATCCTATCTCAAGTATCTGGTTGCATGAGTGGAATGGGAGTCGTCTCAGGATATGACGGTTTTGTTAGAGGATACCAAGCTAAACTGGCGGATCTGGAAGCATATCTAGAATCTAAGAATGAACGGGTCAAAAAATTTGCAGATAGAATGAAAGATTTCTTTGAGAGTCGTATTCGTACAGAACGGATTCACGCAGACACTGAAAGGAATACTCGTCGTGTTGCGTTTGAGATGGAAAGTCGTAACACGTCACACGACTATGACGAAAATGAAGACGAACAAGATTAGCAACCTTCCAACACTCATGACTGTGGATGAAGTAGCGGAACTGTTTCGTGTTTCAAAGAATTCCATTTATCGCATGGTTCAAAGCGGAATGCTACCGTTTTACAAAATAGGTGGCGCTATGCGTTTTGCAGAATCAGACATTCTTGCTTTCTTGGAACACGTCAAACACAAACCTTGGAACGAGAAGTTCTACATCGAGCCACATAAGTCACATCCGCAACCGTGATAATATCTATGAACCTTGAACAACTCATGCAAAAAATTCAACAGGTCGCTGACCAGTATTCAGAAAAGTACGGAATCGAATATACAGATGATTGGTTTGTTATGAAATTACAGGAAGAGCTAGGAGAGATGGTGCAAGCACACCTCATCTCGTCAGGAAGAACGCGCAGAAAAGCTGAGACGAATGACCAAGCCCGCGAAGCTCTCGCACAAGAAATAGCTGACGTATTTTGCTACACGCTGTTGTTTGCGAAACGTTTGAACATCGACGTCGAGAAGGCTGTAAAAGATAAGTGGTTCGCTTACCTTGAAAATGAACAGAAATAGTGAAATGCACTGTGGGGTATTTCAAAAAATTATGACACTTGATTATTATTTTCTGATTTTTCTGTTGTTACAGGTTCTCCACTCAGTTGAAGAATCAGTAATGGGTTTTTATAAAAGATTCCCGCTCACACAGATGAGATTTCGAACATTTCTCCTATTTGAAGTTGTTTTTATTGGTTTTTGGTTCTTTGTGTACTTGTTCCAACCTTCTGATATGAAGGAAATTTTGATGCACTCCTTCATCTTACTCATGTTTGCAAACGGTCTTTGGCATCTCGTCTGGTTCGGATTCTTTGAGAAGTTTAAGAAATATGTTCCAGGTCTTGTTACGGCTTTTTTTCATGTATTATTGTTTCTGATCTTCTACTTCTCGCAGGTTGCGTTTTAGACAGGTAAGCTCAACGTTTCTCCAGTTTGATAACACATCTGTCCCAGTGCCATCCATCCCCTCAATTCCTCCAACAACTGGTTCCAACTAAGACATCTAAGGTCCACCAAAAAAACCCGAGTCGATCTCGGATTTTTTTATTGTCTATGTTAAAGTAACAAAGGACCAAAAATCACGTAAACACTATCTCCTTATGAAAATCTTTCTTGATGATCAAATCAATGAACCTGGGATGCCAAATCGACAAGTCCCTGAAGGATATATTGGTGTACGTAACTTTGAAGAATTCAAAGAAATCCTTGAAGAAGCTCTTGCTCGAGAAGAACCCATTGAAGCACTCGACTTTGATAACGATTTAGGAGATGGACAAATGGAAGGTTGGGAAATTGCCAAATGGCTCACAGAAACTCACCCAGAAATTTTTGAAAAAATTGAAGTGCTCCGTGTTCATTCTGAAAACAGAGGTGGAGGAAGAGACCGAATCGAACACTATTTTAATGATGGAAAACAACACTGGCGAGAAATGGTCGAGGCAAAAAATCTGCCAAGTCCCTGGGGAGAAATGGAAAAATAAACTGGCTATCAATATCATTCAATATCTCGGACAAGCCGAGATATTTTTGAAAAAGAAAAACACCCCGAGGGGTGTATGAGAACTCAATGAACCATTTGACTACCACGACCAAGTCTTAGATTTCCCACCATATGCCGAATAAGATCAAAAGTCTTTGAGGAAAATGCAAAGCCGAAATCGATATCATCCATTGTGGCAACAAGATCATCCAGACAGATATAAGTACTGACTTTTCCATCGATCGTCAAAGAAACAGGCCTTCCTTCAGATCGATAAGTAGAAAGATCCGCACTCATCTGAAGACTAAAGCAATGTCGCTGAGGAATTACTTCTTCTGTCTGTTGCCAACACGTCAGCCCTCTTCCACGCAATGAAATATCTGGATGTTGACTTGCCTCAGGATCAGAAGCGTTGTCTTGGACAAAACGCAGAAATGCCTCCGTATTCCATGGCTTATAACCCTCAGGCTTGTCGAGCATGAACTCAATAAAGGCCTTAGACTTATCATAATGCTTTAGAGCAAAATTCCATGGAACATGATACTTTTCCTTGCATCTGCGTGCGGGCAAGATGATATTACGGACAACATCAGAAGTGATAGAAGCGGTTGCCCATCCAAACAAATAGGAAAACAGACACTGAAGCATGTTCAAAAATCCCACTTGCAGGAAAATGGCGTTCACAGGAATATAGAGAATAATCGTGAGGACAAAAGCAAGTCCTAAAGAAGGAAAAAGACTCCAAAAAATGCGTTCAAGCCACATGAAAAAAACCCTTCTCATGTTCCCTCCAGTTCTCGGTTTTGGTAGTGGATGTAAAGATCGACTCAATAACCTACTAAAAAACATTCAAATTGTCAACCAATTCAGCTATACTTCCTTTATATGCTTATTATTTACGCACATCCAAATCATCTAGGCCACTGTGGCTTTATTCTCAATCAAGTCGAAAGACAACTTACAGACAAAGGAATAGGGTATGAAATTCTTGACCTTTATGCCATGAATTACGACCCTATTCTTCATCAAAATGAACACTATACTTCTGGAAATCATGTTATTTCTTCGGAAAATCAACAGCTCCAAGAAAAAATTAAACAAACAGATCAATTTATCTTTATTTACCCAAGCTGGTGGAATAATATGCCAGCCATCTTAAAAGGATTCATTGATCGTGTGTTTACCAATCACTTTGCGTTTGAATATCGAGGGAGATTCCCTGTTGGATTACTGAAAGGAAAGGCAACTATTTTCACAAGTACAGGAGCAAAACGGTGGGTGACCCGATGGATACAAGGTGATCGTGTGGTAAAAATCCTTACAAAAGATACTCTCAGATTTTGTGGAATCAAGACTAAGGCTTATTTGATCGATAATGCCACCAAGCTCACAGACAAGCAGAAACAAAAAATTCAACACAGCGTCAAAAAAGGATTACAGAATATTATGTAAAAATAATCCCCGACCAATACGAGGATTTTAAAAATCAAAAACCCGCCTTTTTTAGACGGGAATAATTACTAGAGCATCTGACTGTTGAGACGTTCCTTTTGCTTGGCTCGGCGCTTTTCATCAGCTCGTGCTTCCTTAATCGCACCAGCCTGACTGGTCAGCTTGGAAGTAATAGCATTTCGAACTTCAGCACTCAGCCCTCTCAGTTTGAGGACAGTGCGAAGGAATTTCTCATGCTCTGCAAAGGTAATAGGATTCAGGTGTACCCCTGCGCGCACAATGTACTCAACAAACTCCACTCTAAACGGATGTCGTTTGGGAATCTTTTTAAACATTTCAATGAAAGCATAATCCTTGACGACCAAACCAAATGTCATCACAAAACGCCACTGATCGATCCAAAACTCAGACTCTTCTCGACTAGGGAATGGTCCCGGTGTCCAAATGGAAATCTGCAAGCCGTGAAGATAGCTACGGAACTTGTTTCCTAGACCGCAAGAAGACATTGCTTCCTGCTGAATCTCTGTTTTGAGCATCTCAAAAGCACGCTTTCGCAAATGCAAAGGGATCTGTCGATTACGAAAAAACCTTGAATAAACAGGGAGAGGTCCGTTTTCACACATTCCGGAAAGATCCTCGCCAAATACATCGCCCCAATCAGAGAAATTGATCAGAGCAAAAAGGGCATCTTGATCGACTTCACTCTTGACTGTCTCGAGCAAATCTGTGGCCACATGTGAAATCGAC
>Ga0209417_1005448_pt1 | contig 14016 bp, 14 predicted proteins | sample RifGroF2_FD_184002 | JGI IMG/M metagenome (GOLD analysis project Ga0209417, IMG submission 184002) | Groundwater microbial communities from Rifle, Colorado, USA - Groundwater F2 (SPAdes) (version 2) | ecosystem: Environmental > Aquatic > Deep subsurface > Groundwater | place: Rifle, Colorado... | reverse complement strand
AAATTATTTTAAAAATCAACAACAAACCGAGAAAAATTTTAGGGTACCGTTCTTCCCTTGAAGTCGCAAGGGCAAGTGGTGTATTATTAGAAATATTAGAGTGTCCTAATTCAGGGGTGAATTAAGGAAACCGAGAAAAATTTTAGGGTACCGTTCTTCCCTTGAAGTCGCAAGGGCAAGTGGTGTATTATTAGAAATATTAGAGTATCCTAATTCAGGGGTGAATTAAGGTTGTTTCCATAAATTTAATTATATCACTTATTGTTATTCATTATTTTTTAACCACACGAGACTATCATAACCGATTAACACTCTGTCTTCATCCTCTATTCCAAGTTTTTTAAGAAAATCAAATAGCTCATTTTGTACTTTTTCGCCATCTTCATCTGACATTTTTTCTACTTCTATAAAAAATCCGAGTCCATCTACCTCATCTAGGCAAATTTCATAATCACCGTACTTTCCTCTCTGTCTTTTTTTGTGAACTTCAACTGTTTTTTGATAATCGAGTAACTCTATGATTTCTTCCAAAGTATTTTTATCAGTTACTTCAATTTCTTTTTCTATGCAATCAAGATCATTGCTCCTGTTCTTTTTTAGAGTAAAAACTATCCGCCCTTTTTGTTCCCTGATACGTAAAACCGAAGTGCCGTGGCTATGGTCTTTTGGATCAACTCCTTTTTTATTATAAACACAATCATCTTGAACGACTGGCTCATTCAAAACACATCCAAGTTCTCTAAGTTTGGATACTAAAACATCTTTATTTTTTACTTTCGCTTTTACCTCTATTTCTGACTTCATAATTTTTTTTATTGCTTCTTTTCGCTAGATGCTAGGCGGAGAATGATTTCATTAGTGACGGGCTCTGAGCCCGTGATAATCACAGAATTTTCATCTGCAAATACATACATCAAGACTATCCCCCCATCTTTGTCACGAAGAATTCGTGCATTTTTATTTTTTACTATACCGTCTTCAAAATCTTTTGTAAAAAGATAGTTTGTCTCGGCAGATAAATTAATATCCATAAATTTATGTAAATCAGTAAACATCTTTTCTTCCCAGGCGCGCATAGAAATAAAAATATCAGAAATAGAACGAGTCTTTAATAAAATAAAAAAATCTCCAGCTGTAGGTGAAGAAGATTTGAGTCCTGTCAGCATTGAACCCATTAAAAAATTATCATCTACTAAAAGCTTGTTTTCATCCGGAACAAAATTACTTTTTATGATAGAAATAAATCTTCGAAGTCCGACAATCTCTTTATTTTCTGTGAGATAGATTCCTTCTATGCCTCCAATTTTTGTTTTGTTATTATTTATCTGACTCAAGATAATCTGTATCACCTCTTCCCTGTTGAAAGTAGAAACTTCGATAAATGTACTCTTATCATTAAAAATGATTGGCACAAATTGTTTTTCTACTACTACAGAATTTGTATTTCCTTTCTTTAAAAGAAAATATGACAAGACTAACAAAGCCAAAAAAATAAGTATAAAACCAATAAGCATAAAAAGCTTATTCTTTTTTGATTCAGGAGATAAATTTTTTTTCTCTTGTTCGTGTTCCTCTTCTCCATGGATTATTTTTTTCACCAAACCTTCTTTGTCATTTTCAAGAACCCTAGCCATATCTTCAGCATAAGTTTTTACAAATTTATTATTATCTTCATTTATAGTAGATTGTTTTTTATTGTCCTCCATTGTTATTTTTGAAAAAGTCTTTATCTGCTTCTTTGATAGAGAGCCCGATACGTCCACGCTCAGGATCAATATTTATGACTTTCACTGGGACTATCATCCCTTCCTTTATTATATCCGAAACACGCTCTACACGAAATGGGGCAATTTCAGAGATATGCACCATGCCATCAGAAAAATCATTTAGCCTGACAAAAGCTCCAAAATCCGCGATCTTTACAATCTCGCCCTTTAACATTTCTCCGACTTTAAATTCATGAGTCATCTCTTCTATAATTATTTTTGCCTTCTCAGCAGAACCATCCTTTCCAGTCAAATATACTGTACCATCATCTTCTATTGTTATCTCAGCACCGGACTTTTCTTTTATCTCTTTAATGGTCTTTCCTCCTCCACCTATGACCATGCCGATCTTCTCTGGGTTGATTTTGATAATTAATATTTTTGGAGCATTCACTGAAATATTTTCTCGAGGTTTTGCAATTTCTTTTTCAATTCTATCTATGATAGCGACTCTAGCTTTTTTTGATTGTATCATCGCTTCACCTAATATTTTTATCGGCACTCCTTCTACTTTCACATCTAGTTGAATAGCAGTGACTCCCTCTCTCGTTCCTGCAATTTTAAAATCCATATCTCCATGATGATCTTCTGGTCCTTGAATGTCAGTAAGTATTTTATATCTATTATCATCTTCATACATGAGTCCCATAGCGATACCACCGACTGGAGCTTTGATAGGCACTCCTCCATCCATAAGTGCGAGTACACCAGCACAGATTGAAGCTTGAGAAGTAGAACCATTTGATGCCATTGATTCAGAGACTACTCTCATCGTATAAGGAAATTCTGCGACAGAAGGCAATACCATAGCAAGTGCTTTTTCAGCGAGAGCTCCGTGTCCTACTTCGCGACGATTGGTCATTCCAAATCTTCCTACTTCTCCAGATGAGTATGGAGGAAAATTGTAATGATGCATAAATCTTTTTTCTACTTTCAATTGCAAACCGTCCACCAAGTTTCTTTCTTCCGGACCACCTAGCGTCAAGACTGAAAGCACGTGTGTTCCTCCACGATAAAAAATTCCAGACCCATGAAGCTGACTAGAGAGTCCTCCTGCTTGTGCATATAGATCACGAAGTTCGTCCATCTTTCTACCATCTGCACGCTTGTCTTCTTCTATCGCTTTTTTGTGCAAAATTTCATTTTCTGTATCATCAAATAAATTATCTTCTAAACTAAAATCTTCTCTCTCGGGAAATTTTTCTTTTACTAAATTATTCCAAGTAGTGTGAAGAGCGTCAATTTTTGTTTTGCCCGGACCTTCGAAGATAGCCTCGTCCATTTTTGGTAAAATATTTTCATTAAATAAAGCGACTGCTTCAGGCGAAATAGTTCCCTTTTCTATGACTCTTTTTTCTTTACCGATTTCAGATGCTATCTTTTTCTGGAAATCTTCCAGCTTCGCTATCTCTACGCTTGCGACCTTAAGTGCATCTTCCAATTCTGCTTCTTTCGTCTGTCGAGCTGAAGCTTCAATCATATTTATATGTCCATTTTTCCCACAGACAGTCATATCAAATTTATATTGTGTTTCTTCATTTACTCGCAGTGATTGTGCAGGATTAATTTTCAAATCATCGTTGTCATATTTCCCTATGCGAACACAACCGACAGGTCCGTTCCATGGAATGTCAGAGACGAGGAGAGCGAGAGACGCCGCGTTTACAGCCAAAATCGTCGGATCATTTTCATCCACCGAGAGAACAGTCACTATCACCTGCACAGCATGACGAACAGATTGATCAAATAAAGGACGCAAGGTACGATCTATCACCCTACTTCCCAACACTGCTTCTTCTGAAGGCTTGCCTTCTCTTCTCACAAAACGTGAGCCCAAAATTTTTCCAGCCGCGTAAAATTTCTCTACATAGTCAACTGTCAAATTAAAAAATCCCAAACCCGATTGACTATCTTTAGACATACAAGCTGTAGCTAGTACTATAGTCTCTCCATATTTTAATATTACTGAGCCATGTGCTTGTTCTGCCAAATCACTAAAAATAGCGGTCATTGTTTTACCCCCAATTTCTACACTATATTCTTTTTTTTGCATAATTTTAGGCTCCTCTTCAGACTAAAGTATTGTTCTTGATTAACGTAAAAAGAACAAAACTACATGTCTGAAGACGAACGGATTAACTTATAATTAATCACACTTTAACACGGATTAAATTAAAAATCAAAAAACCTGTCCCGTAGGAAGCTTTGCTTTCCTTCGGGATTTTAAAAATTATTTGCCACCCATCAAATATTTTCTTGGGTTGAGAGAGAGGTCCACAAAATCATCTACAGCTTCACGAAGTTTCCCAGAAGTTGATTTACCAAATGAAACTACTTCCACTTGCACACCAATAGACTGCAAATATTCTACAAGAGGAATAAAATCTCCATCACCGGACACGATGATGACAGAATCTAGACGTGGAGACATCTTGATAGCATCTACTGCGAGTCCTACATCCCAATCTGCCTTCTTTGCTCCACCGGCAAATATTTGTAAATCTTTTGTCTTGGTTTCGATACCGAGCTTTTCCAAAGCTTCAAAAAAATTCTTTTCATCTCCTGCTTCTGTCGTAATTACATAAGCTACAGCACGAACAAGTTTTCTACCCGCCACCGCATCTTTCAAGACCGCACCAAAATTTACTCGCGCCTGATACAGGTTGCGAGCTGAATGATATAAATTTTGAGTATCAATAAAAACCCCGACTCTTTGTTCTTTATGTTTTATTACTGTCATGTATTAAGTATAGCACCTATAAAAAACTAGGCGAGTTCCATCTTCTTTACCAAAGCACTATAACGAGATTTGTCTTTCCTTTCTAAATATTTCAAATGAGTTCGTCGATCTGCAACCATCTTTATGAGACCACGACGAGAGTGATTATCCTTTTTATGTTTCTTCAAATGTTTTGCCAAAGCATCGATCTGTGTAGACAAAACGGCTACTTGCACCTCTGGAGAGCCAGTATCCTTATCATGAATTTGATTTTTCTTTATAACTGCTTGTTTTTTCTTTGTAGCTAACATGTTCAATATATTAGCATAAAAGACCAAAAATTGCAAATTTACCCACGTGCTATAATAACCTGATGCGTATCATCAGCTGGAACACAAATGGGTTACGAGCGACAGCCAAACAGGGATTTTTTACTCCCCTATTTCAGCAATATAAGCCGGATATTTTATGTTTACAAGAAACAAAAACGACTCCGGAACAATTGCCTGAAGAAGTACGCAACGTCTCTAATTATTATTCATATTTCACACACCCAAAAGAAAAAAAGGGCTACAGTGGTGTCGCCATTTATACCAAAGAAAAACCAAAGGAAGTTTTTTATGGGATGGGTGTGAAAAAATTAGACGATGAAGGCAGACTTCTCGGTATAAAATTAAAAAATTTTACAATTATAACTTGTTATTTCCCAAATGGTGGGGCTGGACCACATAGATTAAAATATAAATTAGAATTTTATGATGCTTTTTTAAAATTTATTTTAAAACTCCGCAAGAATGGCGAAAATGTAATTTTCTGTGGAGATATAAATACCGCTCACGAAGCGATAGATCTAGCTCGGCCAAAAGCGAATGAAGAAAATACTGGTTTCTTGCCGATAGAACGTGCTTGGATTTCTAAAGTGATAAAAAATAATTTTATAGATGTGTGGAGAAATTTCAATCCTGACAAAAAAGATGTCTACACATATTGGGATCAAAAGACTCGCTCTCGCGATCGCAATGTAGGCTGGCGTCTTGATTATTTTTTTGCAGATAAAAAAATCATTTCAAAAATCAAAGACGTCGGAATGATGGGAGATTATTTTGGCTCAGACCACTGCCCTATTTATTTAGAGATTTAACTCAAAGAACCTCACCCGGCCTTCGGCCACCCTCTCCTTGCCAAGGAGAGGGGCTGGGGGTGAGGTGTATCAATTCTGGCTCCACCTTCCCAAACCACTTTTTGGTAAGTTTTTCCACGCTTTTTGTCATATCTGTCACAAGTATTCTTGCTGTATGATTTTTAGAAAGTTTTTTTGTAACTTCTTGATGCCTATGTAAATAATCTTTCAACTTTTTTGGAATTATCTCATCTTGCGAAATTAACGTTATCTCTTTTCGCAAGGACTGTCCTTGCGAACCATTGAGGATTTTTTTAATTTGTTTTTTAAATATTGGATAATGCGTACAACCTAAAACCAGTGCATCTAATTTTTTATTTTTAAAAGGTTCTAAATATTTTTCAATAAATTGCCCTGCGTTTTTTGTCTCCCCTTCTTCTGCAAGTGGCACGAGCATCGGTGCAGAATTTTGAAATACTTTTGCTCTCTTATTAAATTTCTTTATTTCAACAGGAAAAGTATCTGAATCCACGGTCCCACGTGTACCCAACACCCCAATATTTTCAAATTTTGCACACTCCTCTACTGCTGGAATTAAAACTCCCAAAACCTTCCGCTGAAAGACCCCCTCCGCCTTCGGCACCTCCCCCTTGGCAAGGGGGAGGCTGGGTGGGGGTAAGTATTCTTTCTGCAATCTTCGCAAAGCCCGCGCCGAAGCAGTATTACAAGCGACGATGACTATAGCACAATTTTCTTTACGAAAAAGATAGTCCACACACTCTCGAGTAAATTCAAAAACTGTATCATGAGAACGATTGCCATAAGGCACTCTCTTTGTATCGCCCAAATACACATAATCATATTCTGGCATCATTTTTCTTATAGCTTTCGCTATGATAAGCCCTCCCAATCCGGAATCAAAAATACCAATTTTCATATTTATAATATAACACAAACGGGCATGAATCCCGTTAGAAGTTCCCCAGTTAGTTAAAGTCAAAGAAAGTGATATAATAGGTTTGTGTTTTTAGTCGCTATTATTATATTAACTACGGAAATCTAAAGATTTCCTACTTCTAACGGGATGAACCACACAAGATTAGACCAACTATCCGATGGAATTTTTGCGATAGTTATGACGATTCTCGTTTTTGAGATTAAAGTGCCCGTAGTCTGGGGACCAATAGACAATATAGCCCTTTGGTCTGAAGTCAGAGGTTTATTGCCAGTCTTTTTGAGTTATATTCTTAGTTTCGCTCTACTCTTCACTTACTGGAGAGCACACCATTTTTTTGTTTCCATTTATGCAAAAAATGTAGATTCAATACTCACAAATATCAATGCTCTATTTTTTATGTTGATAAGTTTGGTACCTTTTTCTGCAGGCTTTCTCGGTCAATACAGTAAAAACGAATTATCCGTAATACTTTTTGGTATACATACTATTCTCATAGGTCTCACGCTGTATTGGATACGAAGATACGTGCTCTATTCTCCACATATTCAAAATCCAGAAATCACTCACAGAGAAATCCGTGGTAGCACTGTCCGCACTATGGCCCCGGTCATCTTTGCTATAATTGCGATTCCTCTTTCATTTTTTAGTATAAAACTTGCTCTTGTAATGTTTACCCTAGCAGTAATCTTCAACCTCTCTTCTTATAGCACTAGACTCTTTGAGAGCATCACAAAAACAATTCACCACGCAATGTTTGGCGAAGACGTAAAAGGCCACTTTGCAGATTAATTTGTTAAATACTCAGTTTTTAAGATGTTTAACTCTTCAACAAATATAATATGCAAAACGTTTGTAAAACCTGTAAAAAAGATTTTGAAATAAGAAAAGAAGATCTTATTTTTTATGAGCAAATAAAGGTACCACCACCAAACCACTGCCCAGATTGTAGAGTAGAAAGAAGAATTTCTTTTAGAAACGAACGTACATTATATAAACGTGCTTGTGATCTTTGTAAAAAAGACGGTATTTCTTTGTATCCAGATGGAACACCCTTCCCTGTATATTGCCATAAGTGTTGGTGGAGTGACACATGGGACCCGACAATATATGCTATGGATTTTGATAAATCAAAATCCTTTCTAGAACAATATGCTGAACTAAAAAATAAAGTACCGCGCATTGCCCTTCTTGTTATAGACAGTATAAATAGTGATTACACAAACAATAGTGCTGAAAATAAAAATTGTTATTTAATATTTGCTTCAGAAAATGATGAGGATTGTATGTATTGCAGGCTTATCCATCATTGTAAAACGTGTATCGATTGCGTTTCTACATATGAATCAGAACTTTGTTATGAGTGCACTGACTGTAAAAAATGTTTCAAATGTTTATTTTCAGAAAAATTACAAGATTGCATTGAAGTGAAGTATCTTTCTCTTTTGATATGCGCAATTGTCAAAATTGTATTCTCTGCTCAAATGGACGTAATTTAAATTACTGTATAGAAAATGTTCAATACACAAAAGAAGAATATGAAAAAAGAAAAATAGAAATTTTTGCTAATCATAAATCTTTGGAGCAAACAAGAGAAAAATATAAACAAGCGAGGGCAAAAGCTATCGTAAAGTATGCTTCTTCTGTAAAGTGTAACAATGCCACTGGTGATTATATACACAATTGCCATGACGGAGTAAATCTATTTGATGTTCGTAATTCAAAAAATTGTTCCTATGTGGCTGATGGTGAAGATCCGACAGACTGCCAAGATGTAAACAATATGTATTTTAATGCAGAACGTTGCTACAACATAATGGGTTCACTGCAGAGCACCAATTGCATCGTCGGTGTCTTTATTATGTATTGTAGTGAAACACATTATTCTGATAGTTGTTACAATTGTACAAATTGTTTCGGATGTGTAGGTCTAAATAAAAAAAATTATTTCATTTTAAATAAACAATACACAAAAGAAGAATACTTTAAAGTAAAAGAAGAAATCGTCACACAATTAAAAAAAGATGGTATATATGGTGACTATTTTCCTCCTAAAATTTCTCCCTTTGGGCACAATGAAACTTTAGCACAAGAATATTTCCCAATTACCGAAAAAGAAGCGACAGAGAAAGGTTTCAACTGGCAGACAAAAACTTCTGGAACTTATGACAAAGAAACAATAAAAGAGGAAAATATGCCAGAAACCATAGAAGAAGTGACTGAAGATATTTTAAATCAGATCTTGGTCTGTAAAGATTGCAAAAAGAATTTTCGTATCACAAAAGGAGAATTTGATTTTTATAAACGAATGAATATTCCCTTGCCACACAAAGACTTTGAATGCCGACATCAAGACAGAATGCGAAAACGTAATCCGCGAAAACTTTGGCATCGAAAATGCATGAAAGAAGGATGTCAAAATGAATTTGAAACCACCTACTCCCCTGAGAGACCAGAAGTAATTTATTGTGAAACTTGCTATCAACAGGAAGTGTATTAATTCTGTGCATAACTCTACAGACGTTGGACGTCTGTAAGTTTATTTATTTTTATTCACTCCATGTTTTTTGTGAAGTTTGGAAACTTCCTCTTCTTCAAGTTCTTCTTTTTTCTCTTTTCCACGAAGTCCGAGAGTTTTGAGTTCAGCATCTCCAAGCATATTCAAGGACATCACCAACTCTGATAAATGTTCTACAGTATTCTTTTCTGGAGCATCCAACACTTCTTCAAGTAGTGCACTCAAAATCCACCCCATTCTTGGTCCAGGTGTAATTCCAAGCTCTTTTTGCATAAATTCACCATTTATTTTGAGTTGTCCGACAGAAATAGGGTCTCTCAAAGCTTCTTCAATCATTGCAAAATATTTTCTTAGTCTATATGGTGCTTCTTTTTTCTTCATCCCTACCCTATCGCACTCACGGACGTCCATTAGAGACCAGATATTTTCTTTTCCTACTTTTGTTATGATTCTTCGCACTGCAGAAAGTGTGATCAATTCTGTATCAGAAAAAAACATATGCATACGTACTAATTTTTCCACTAATTCAATTTCTTTATTTGAAAATTTTAATCTCTCCATTATTTTTTTTGTCATTCGTGCACCCACAACTTCATGACCATAAAAAGTAAATTTTTTCTTTGATTTAGTAACTGAACCTGTATGCTTTTGTGAAGGAGTGGCTGAGTGAAACGAAGGACCGAGCGACTGAGCAAAAGCATCAGGTGAAGTTATGCTTCGTCTAGAACGTGGCTTCCCAATATCGTGAAAAAGTGCAGAAAGCCTTATTTCTAAAGGCCAATTTTTGTCTCCTGCATGTTGCAATGCAGCGAGTAAGTGGTTCCAAACATCATAGATATGTTCTCCTCCCTGTTCGCATCCAATTCCCTCTTCTAATTCTGGAATTATATTTTTTAACAAATTAAATTTTTGCAACATTATCATTCCACTCGCAGAATTTATTGACATAATTATTTTTACAAATTCATCACGAATTCTTTCTGCAGAAATTTTTTTTATTAATTCAGAATTTTTTAAAATACTTTCTGTTGTTTCATACGACACAGAAAAATCAAGTTGGCAAGCAAAACGGACAGCTCTCAACATACGAAGTGCATCCTCTTCAAATCTTTCATCTGGGTTTCCGACAGCCCTCAGTGTTTTATCTTTCATGTCCTTTATCCCACCAAACAAATCAATTAAATGTCCTTTAGGACTTAAAGCCATAGCATTGACAGTAAAATCACGCCTTTTTAGATCATCTTCTAGATTATCACTAAATTTTACCTCATCTGGATGTCTAAAATCACTATATTTTGCCTCAATTCTATAAGGTGTGACCTCCACTATAGTAGTTTCATGTGAAACATCACCTTCTATTGTTTCACGTGGAACTACTACACCAACTGTGCCAAAAGTGTTTTCATATATAGTTTTTTCAAAAAGACCAACAATCTGCTCTGGCTTCGCATTCGTAGTGACATCCCAATCTTTTGGTTCCCTATTCATTAAAAGATCACGAACACACCCACCGACTAGGTACACTTCAAAACCACCTTTTTCAAGTGTACTTGTTACATGTGAAACCTCTTTAGGTATTTTTTGTATTAAGTTTTTTAGTTCTTGTTCCACTTTTATTTTGTGCACCCGGCAAGACTCGAACTTGCAATAATAGTTCCGAAGACTATTGTGATATCCATTTCACCACGGGTGCAGAATTATTTAATAATACTGTATTATTTTACACTATTTTAAAAATATTGGCAAATAGTGCTTATTTCCTAAGCTATTTTTGTAATTGCATTAGTTTTAATAAAATATTATAATCAAATAGTTGTTTAAATAGTTAGCGGTCATATTTAGTTGTTTTTTATACATAGTTAATCAGCGGTCATGGTTTAGTGGTAGAACACGTCCTTGCCAAGGATGAGACGAGAGTTCGATTCTCTCTGGCCGCACAATTCTGTCCTTTATGAAAGCTTTACGATATAAAGGATTCTATCTAAATTTAAGCAAAAAAGACAGAAAATGTGGATAACTATGTGAGTAATGTTTATAAAGGACAGATTTAAAAATTGTCTTTTGAATGCATTTTAACAGAAATACGTTGAAAAATAAGGGTTTTATGATAAAAGACAATAAAATCTAATAATATGTTTCACGTGAAACATATATAAAGATGTTACACATGAAACGAACTAATAAGACTTGTCCCGTACTAAATTTTTGATTAAAAACAATGACCACTATTAATAATAACTTAAAATTTTAGTACCGGGATGCCTAAAGTATTTACATCAGAAACACAAAAGATAGGAGAAATCGGGGAAGATATAGCTAAAAAGTTTCTCGTGAAACATGGTTTCTCAGTATTAGATAGAAATTACACTAAAAAATGGGGAGAAATAGATATTATTGCTGAAAAAGCTAATAAGTTATATTTTATAGAAGTTAAAAGTGTTTCCCGTGTAACACTAGATAATGTTTCACATGTAACAAATGACACCTACAGACCAGAAGACAATATGCATCCTTGGAAACTAAAACGAATGTCACGGACAATTCAAACCTACTTACTATCTGAAAAAATTCCAGATGAGAAAGATTGGCAAGTGGATTTGTTGGTAATATATCTTGATTTAAAAAATAGAAAAGCGAGAGTAAAAGTAGTCAGCGACATCATTTTATGACCTGCCCCGTAGTAAATTTTTGCTAAAAATTTCACTTCGGGGTATAATCAAAAAGTTTTCCGGGCCGTAGTATACCGGTAGTACAAGTGCTTTGGGAGCATTTAGACTGGGTTCAATTCCCAGCGGCCCGAACGGATAGAAAAGAACAAAGAATGTATAATTTATGTTAAATAACATCTTTATCTTTATTGTTTCACTTTTTATGGTTATAAAAGGTGCCACAATGGCTACAAAATATGCTGCACAAATAGCAGAAAGTTTTAGACTTTCCAAATATACTGTCGGTTTCATTATCATCGCTGTCATTTCTATTTTACCTGAGACTTTTATAGCAATAAATTCTGCATTAAAAGGAATGCCGTCTTTCGGACTAGGTATGCTTTTTGGTTCAAATGTTGCAGATTTAACTTTGATTTTTGCTCTATTAATTTTATTTACCGGAAGGGGATTAAAAATTGAAAGTAAAATTCTAAAAAATTATAACGTCTATCCATTCTTACTTTTATTACCACTCATCCTCGGCCTAGATGGATATTTTTCTCGTCTTGAAGGTTTATCTCTCATCGTCACTGGAGGAATATTTTATTATTTAGCACTGAAAGATGGTGTCGATGGAGAAATTCCTCTAGAAAAAACAAATAACTATCGTAAAAATTTATTAATGCTCATTTTTAGCATGGCTATATTATTAGTAGGATCACATTTCACTGTTTCTTCAGCAGTATCGTTTGCTTCTTACATTGGAATAAGTCCGATATTAATCGGAATGTTTATCGTTGGATTGGGAACTACTATGCCAGAATTTTTCTTTTCTCTAAAATCTGCACGAAAGAATGATGATTCTCTTGCGGTCGGAGACTTGTTAGGAACAGTTCTAGCGGATGCGACTATCGTCGTCGGAATCCTCGCTCTGGTAAGTCCATTTTTCTTTCCACAAAAAATAATTTACGTAACGGGAATATTTATGGTAGTGGCTTCATTTATTTTATTTAGATTTATGCGCTCAGGTAGAACTATTTCAAAAAAAGAAGGATATTTGCTTTTTATTTTCTGGCTGGTTTTTGTATTGGTAGAATTTATGGTAAATAAATAATAAAAATCTACATTCTTTTTTATATAGAAAGTAAAATGTAACTTTTGTGCGGGATGGGAGAATCGAACTCCCACCAATAGATTGGAAATCTATTGTTCTACCATTAAACTAATCCCGCTTTTTCATGAACTATATCTATCCACGACAATATTCTCCTAAAAAGAAAAACTCCGGCTTTCTTGGTACCAGCACTTTTTATTGTTAAGTGTGCTGTCCCATATGGAAGTTTACCAAAATTTTTTCTTTTCTTATCAGTTCTTACGTCTATCCAGGTTTTCAAAAGAGAATCTCTTGGTAACCCTATCTCCTTAAGCCAAAAAGATATAGCTTTTTCTTGATTATTATCAGGATATAGATGAATTCTAATAGAAAAATTGATATTTTGCAAATTACATATTTTTTTAAACCATAATATAGTCGTCTTAATTATTTTTGGATCGGAATTGGTCACACGAATAGATGAATTGCGAATAGTCTTTGAACCTTCACCTATATATATTCCTATACCCAACATAAATAAATCTCTCTTCGTAAATCTCCCAATATCCCTTATGGATAAATTTTTTGCATCTTTAATTGATTTTACTTTCTTTTCTTTTTGGGTTTCTATTGCAGAATTTCTGGCTTGTTTAATTTTATTAACAGTTTCCTTGTTGGGTATATAAACAATTTTAGAAAGCCAACTGCTTAAAGTACTTTTAGATACACCAATTTTATTTTTTATATAGGTATAAGAATAGCCAGCTTTTCTCATTTCTATGGCTCTTTTTTGTAGTAGCAATTTAACCATACTGAACATCAGTATATACTATATGGTACGATATAGCAATGTTCATATCTTAAATTTTAAGAGGTGGTGCCAAGCTATTGAACCTATACGCTAACCTTGACAAAAGGCTTTTTAATTGTAATATACAAATAGAAGGAGGCACCTTGTTGAAGAAGAATCGTTTCGGCCACGGAGTGTGGGTAATACCCACACTGGTCGCCACACTGCTCGTCGCGGTTGCGCTTTGGCGCAGCTAAAGGAGAACAATGATGCTCGGACTCAACGACGATCCCGTTCAGCCGCCGAAACTCGAAGAGATCAAGAAGGAGAGAAACTATCTCCCGATGCTCATCGGCCTGATCACTGCGGCTGTCGCAACCGTCGCGTTGTACGCGACCTACGTCCTC
>Ga0209417_1005447_pt1 | contig 14016 bp, 15 predicted proteins | sample RifGroF2_FD_184002 | JGI IMG/M metagenome (GOLD analysis project Ga0209417, IMG submission 184002) | Groundwater microbial communities from Rifle, Colorado, USA - Groundwater F2 (SPAdes) (version 2) | ecosystem: Environmental > Aquatic > Deep subsurface > Groundwater | place: Rifle, Colorado... | reverse complement strand
GCGCCGTCCGGATGTCTGCCTCCGACTCCGGTGAAACGGGTGTTTTGAACAAAAAGCTGACTACCGCGGCGGTGTTGTTGAAACGCACTTCGGTTACGACGCCGGCTTCCCGTCCGTGGATGGTGCCGTATGCGCCTGTTCGTTCGACGGCGAGTTGGTAGAGACTCGCGATCTGGGTATGCATCATGTCATATCACGCTCCTGAAATTCATTATATCACGTCGCTTCCGGATCGCGATACCGAATTTCGGTCCGATCATGCAAAAACGTTGCGTTCCTTTTCACTCGCGGCGCCCCGGTTCTTCGAAACAGATACAATTATCGGTTTCGGTATGTTAAAATACTGTTAGGTGATTTTGTGGAAAAACGGTTCATGGAGCTACTCGCTCCCCTCGGCATCGTTCCCGACGCCCGGATGCTCGCTCGCTTCCGGACGTATTTCGACTATTTGACCGAGCAGAACGAAGTCATGAACCTGACCGCGATCAACGGCGAAGAGGACGTTTACCTCCGCCATTTCTTCGATTCGCTTTGCCTCGTCAAGGCCGGTCCCGTGTCGGGACTGACGCTGCTTGACGTCGGCGCCGGCGCCGGATTTCCATCGCTTCCGCTCAAGATCGCCTTTCCCGAACTGAAGGTCACGATCGTCGACGCGACCCAGAAGCGGATCCGATTCCTTGAAACGTTGATCGCCAAACTCGAACTCGACGGCGTCGAAGCGGTCCATGTCCGCGCCGAGGACTTCGATCGGAAGAGCGGCTATGATCTGGTCACGGCGCGCGCCGTCGCCCGGATGAACATTCTCGCCGAATTGTGCATGCCGTTCGCAAAGGTCGGCGGCCGCTTCATCGCGATGAAGACCGGCGACTGCGTCGCGGAAGTGGCGCAAGCCGAAAGCGCGATCAAGACGCTCGGCGGGACCGTCGAGAACATCCTCCATTACGACGTCGGACCGGACCGCGACCACGCGCTCGTGATCGTCCGCAAGACGGCGTTCACGCCAACCAAATATCCCCGGGCGTTCGCCCAGATCAAATCCAAACCGCTCTGAAGAAAGGGGGTGCCGCAATGAAACGAGAACCCGCCCGCGTTTTTCCCGAAATCGAGGAATACCGGGAGATGCTCGAAATCAAACACCTGCGTGCGAAGAACCACTTCGTCCTGCTTTTGCTTGCGCTCGGCGGGATCCTGACGATCCTGTACATGGCGATCACCCATTACCAGCTCGCCTATACCTTGTCGCTTGCGGTCGCCTTCAGCGCCCTGATCCTTTTGAACCTGGCGTGTCTCGCCTATGGCCGGGAAAACATCCGCTTCAACCAGTTGAACAAGTTTGTGACCACGCTCGGCGTCTTCAGCGTCGCCGTCGCGATGATCTTCATCTTCCAGTCGCCGTCGATGCTCTCGCTTCTGTTCATCGCCTATGCGATCGCCGCCTTCTACCAGGACCGCAAGGTGATGCTCATCTCCAATGTGTCGCTGCTGTTCATGTTCCTCGCCCTGATGACCAACTTCCGCGACTTCTTCAAGGTCGAGAACACCTCTGCCGAAAACGACTTCGGACTCTACTTCTTCGTGATCATCTTCATCTCGCTGCTCACGATCTCGCAGTACATCATGATCAAGCAGAAGGGGTTCTTCTACAACCAGATCGCCATCTCCCGCGAAACCGAATTCCGCAACATCGACTTCATGATCGACATGTGCGAAAAAGCAACAGGTTCGAAGATCGACACGAAGGGCTATTTCGCCGCCGCCGAAGCGTTTTCGAAGGCGCTTTCGGAAAAGATCGGCGTCGACGACGCCTTCGCCGGGAAACTCGCGGTCCTCAAGGACCTCGAAGCGGGAACGAAGTACGAGCGCATCATCGAGAAACATCCGGAAGTCGCGGCGGACGACCTCGACCGGATGTCCGAACTGCTCTTCACCGGACGGCACAAGCTCCGCAAGGTCGCCATCAAGATGAGCCGCGCCCGGGCGGTCGACGTACATCGCCGCGAGATCTTCTCGGAAACGCAGTTCAAGACCTTCAACCATCCGTCCGACACGCTGGAAATCAAGATCATCGCCTTCGCCATCTTCTATGCCGCGCTGAAGCGGGGATCGGCCGGGATGCGGCCGCTCTCGGAAGCGGAAATCTATGACGCGATCGTCCATACCGACTATTATTTCTACAACGATCCCGCCGTCATGCGCATCTATCGCGAGAACAACGCCGTGTTCGACGCAATCGTGAAGGACGCCTTCGCGCCGGAGGGCGGCAAATGAAAAACTTCCTCCGCCGCGTCGTCAATACCGATTTTCTGCCGATGAACGAGGTCCGCAAGATCAAGGTCGTGCTCGTGATGACGTTCCTCTTGATCGTCACCGCCGCCACGATCGGCTTCGCGTTCTACTTCGACTACACGAACGCCGTCAAGATCGCCGTGATGGCGGTCTTCCTGTTCGGCTCCGGACTCATCTACCTGTTGATCCGCTTCAACCGCATCATGGCCGCGATCCACGTCACGATTATTTATACGATCGCCCTGACGATGTTTTACACGCAGGGAACCGACAGCTTCTACGCCTATCTTTTCTTCTATATCTCGCTCACCGTCATCGTGTTCTACCAGGAACTCTACATCTTCCTGTCCTATGGCACGCTCGTCCTCGGATACGGGATTTTCTATATCATGTTTCACGAGGCGAATCTCATCGCTCCGACGGACATCCTCGGCTCGGTCTACGCATACGTCGTCCTGCTCGTGCTCTTCTATCTGATCTTCCTGTTTCAAAGCATGAACAACGAAAAGCTGTACACCGATCTCAATCTCGAATGGGTCAAATTGAACCAGGTGATCGGCTCCTACCAGGACTTCACGCTCTTCCATCTCGAGGAAATCCGGAAGAAGAGCAAGGGCGTTCCGTTCTATGAAGACCGCGCCTTCCGCAAGGCCGTCGACGAACTCTCCGTCTTCGTCTGCGAACAGCTGAAAGACCGCGGCAAAGAGATCACCAACGTCCTCGACCTCTACATCTACATCCACGAGCGCGGCCTCGCGAAGATCATCGAGAACGAGGAACTCTCGGTCTCCACGAAGAAAATCGCCAACCGGCTCGACAAATACCTTCTCAACCGCCGCACCGACATGGTGTCGATCCTGATGAACTTCTTCACGCGGTTCCGCAGTACCGACGGCTATCGCCCCAACCGCTACGAATACCATCTCGGCCGGCTGGCGCCCTCGACCGCCGAGCAGGTCATCGCGCTCGCCTTCGTCTACCGCTACCTCGCCAACGAACCGACCGCCTTCGACCATTACGGACAGCCCGACAAGATCATGAGCCACGAAGAGATCTGCCAGCTCTTCGCCGCTCCGGAGATGGACGAATTCCTCTCCGACGGACAGATTGCGTTCTTCAAGGAGAACGCCGACCTGTTCCGCGACCATCTCGGCAGGAAAGGATGAACGCGATGAGCCTCGTTCTCTCGATCGCCAACCAAAAAGGCGGCGTCGGCAAGACCACCACAGCGATCAATCTGGCAAGTTCGCTCTCCTACCTCGGCAAGAAGGTGCTTTTGATCGACCTCGACTACCAAGCCAACGCCACCACCTGCATGGGCATCAACCGCGGCAGCTTCAAGGCGAGCGTCTTCGACTGCCTCACCGAGGAAGCCTCGCTTCCCGAAGCGATCCTCCATACCGATTCCCCCAACATCGACGTCCTGCCGGCGCGCACCGTCGTCGAGGGCATCGAGGAGAAGATCATCCTGAACACGAACCGCGACTTCATCCTGCATACGCAGCTCCAAGCGGTCCGCAAGAACTACGACTACGTCCTGATCGACTGCCCGCCGTCGCTCGGCTTCGTCACGATCAACGCGATGGTCGCCTCCGACGGCATCATCATCCCGGTCCAGTGCGAGTTCCTCGCGATGGACGGACTCACCCAGCTGCTCAACACGATCCGCGTCGTCCAATCGAAAAAGAAAGTGAACATGGAAACCCTGACGATCTTCGGCGTGCTTCTGACGATGCTCGACACGCGCTCGAACTCCGGGTTCCAGGTCGTGAACGAAGTCAAGACCTACTTCGGCGAGAAGGTCTTCCAGACCATCATCCCGCGCAACGTCAGCTGTTCGAACGCGACGTTCTACGGCGTCCCGGTCACCGAATTCTCACCGAAAAGCAAATCGTCGCTCGGATACCGTCTGCTTGCGAAAGAGGTGATCACGCGCCATGACGAAGCCTAATTACGTGAAACGGGGTCTTTCGGACCTGCTTCAGGAAAACACCATCGCCGATCTCGAGAAGGAAGAAGTGATCGAAATCCCGATCGACCACGTCCAGCCCAATCCGTACCAGCCGCGGAAACATTTCGACGAGGCCGCCATGAACGAACTCGCCGAATCGATCCGCATCAACGGCATCCTCCAGCCGGTGATCGTCAAGAAAATCGCCCAGGGCTATATGCTCGTCACCGGCGAACGCCGCTGCCGCGCCGCCAGGATGGCCGGCTTTTCGACCGTTCCGGCGATCGTGCGCGATTATAACAACCAGTACCTCGCGGAACTCGCGCTGCTCGAGAACGAGCAGCGCGAGGACCTCACGATCATCGAGGAAGCCGAGGCGTACAAAAACGCGATCGACTCGCTTCAGCTCACCCATCTCGAACTCGCCCAGAAGATCGGCAAAAGCCGCTCCTACGTCTCCAACACGCTCGGCATCCTGTCGCTTCCGGAATCAATCGTCGCCGAGATCAACCTCGGCAACATCTCGATGGGCCATGCGCGCGCCCTCTCGAAACTGAAGGACGCGGAACGGATCCGCACGATCGCCCGGATGATCGTCGAGAACCGGCTCACGGTCCGCGACATCGAGGCACTCGTCAAAAGCGAAAAGAAGAAAAAGGAAATCAAGCGCAAGGACGTCCCGCCGACCCTCGCCGCCGGCCTCGCCCGTCTGAAGTCCTCGCTCGGACTCCGCTTCGCGTTTGCGAAGCCGGTCCGCGTTTCCGGCAACAAGATCGTCATCGCCTTCGAAAGCGACGCCGAAGCGGCCCGCTTCGCCGCCTTCGTCGACGGCGAAAACGACGCATGATGATCGCCGGCCCCGGCGCCGACATCAAGCCCGGCAGCGTCGTCGTCTTGAAGAAGGGCCATCCCTGCGGGGAGAACAAGTGGGAGATCGTCCGTTTCGGCGTCGATTGCAAGATCAAGTGCCTCGGCTGCGGGAGAATCGTCCTGATCGACCGTCTCGAACTGAAGAAAGCCGTGAAGAAGATCCTGGAGGTGCCGGTCCATGAAGGAACTGATGCAGAAAATCATTGAATTCCGCGACGAGCGCGGCTGGCGCGACCACGACACGCCCGAGGCGCTCGCCAAGTCGATCGTCATCGAAGCGGCCGAACTGCTCGAAAACTACCAGTGGCCGGATACGTTGCCGAACCTCGAAAACGTCGCCGACGAGCTCGCCGACGTGATCATGTACGCGCTTGCGATGGCCTCCGACCTGGGACTCGACCCGATGAAGATCTGCCTCGCGAAAATCGCCAAGAACAAGATCAAGTACCCGCTTTGATCCCCCGTCGAGCGCGATAAATCGCGCGTTTCCGGACCATGCTTCGCATCCCGTCCGCGCGGGCAGTCATTATGATAAATATCATTTGACAAACATGTGCATAAATAGTAAAATATAACTCGCACTGAAAAGTGTTGGATGGGCCTATAGCTCAGGTGGTTTAGAGCGCGCGCCTGATAAGCGCGAGGTCGATGGTTCAAGTCCATTTAGGCCCACCACTTTTTTTCGGGGTATTAGCTCAGTTGGGAGAGCGTCTGCTTTGCAAGCAGGAGGTCGGCAGTTCGATTCTGCTATACTCCACCAGACTGTTTTTGTTCGCGTGGCGGTGTAGCTCAATTGGCTAGAGCGTACGGTTCATACCCGTGAGGTTGTGAGTTCAAGTCTCACCGCCGCTACCATTTCATCTTGAGAGATCACGCGCATCGGACCCGTAGCTCAGTTGGTTAGAGCTATCGGCTCATAACCGATTGGCCGCAGGTTCGAGTCCTGCCGGGTCCACCAAATAGGATTCCCGGAGAAATACCCAAGCGGTTGAAGGGGTCGGTCTTGAAAACCGATAGGGCGTGCAAGCGCCGCGGGGGTTCGAATCCCTCTTTCTCCGCCAGTAACGCCGACTTAGCTCAACCCGGCAGAGCAACTGAATCGTAATCAGTAGGTTGTAGGTTCAATTCCTATAGTCGGCACCATCGTTTTCAAGAGCTCGTGCGATCGGGCTTGTTCATATGACCCGCTAGCTCAGCTGGTAGAGCATTTGACTTTTAATCAAAGGGTCAGGCGTTCAAGTCGCCTGCGGGTCACCATCCGAATTACAAATGCCTGAGTGGCGGAATAGGTAGACGCGTTGGACTTAAAATCCAATGACAGCAATGTCGTGCCGGTTCAAGTCCGGCCTTGGGTACCAGAACGGGGTATTAGCTCAGCTGGGAGAGCGCCTGTATCGCATGCAGGAGGTCAGGGGTTCAATCCCCCTATACTCCACCAATCGGAGGTTTAGCTCAGCCGGGAGAGCATCTGCTTTACAAGCAGAGGGTCGGCGGTTCGATCCCGTCAATCTCCACCACGGCAAAGAAAAAACGCCGAATAAGTATTCGGGGTTTTTTTAAAGAGTGACAATAGTGTGGAATTACGCTGCGGCGCTGCGCGGCGTGCGGTTCGTCTTGACATTCGGGACGCCGTATTGTATTATTAAATAGCGCTAAATACCAAATCGCGGGGTGGAGCAGTCCGGTAGCTCGTTGGGCTCATAACCCAAAGGTCGAAAGTTCAAATCTTTCCCCCGCAACCAATGGTTCGGTAGCTCAGTTGGTAGAGCAATGGACTGAAAATCCATGTGTCGCCAGTTCAATTCTGGCCTGAACCACCATAAGCGGTCCTGTGGTGTAGTGGTCTAACATGCCTGCCTGTCACGTAGGAGATCGCGGGTTCAAATCCCGTCGGGACCGCCATGAGGGAATCCCAAAGGCACGAGAAATCGTGTCTTTTTTGTTGTCTCCGGGAGATCCGGGGGGTTGTGAGGATTGTATTCCTCGACCGTTCACACCCGTATACGGTATAGGTCAAATGTTAACACTCTATTCAGTTAGGGTGTTTTTTGTTAATCTTGGGGGAGATTATTTCAATGGGAGGGGACCAAGATGGGAAAACATTATACGGATCGAGAGCGGCTGGACGCGGTGAAGAAATATCGGGCGTCGGGGATGAGCGCAAGCGAGTTCGCAAGAACAGAAGGGTATGTTCGAACGACGTTGAAAGACTGGGTCAGTGCGTACCAAAACCTGCAAGGCGACTTCATCCGGATCGATAATATCGATGATCAGCCTGGCGCGTTGATCAATCAAGAAAACATCAAAATGAATGTACTGAAGGACGATGAGATCACGAGGGCGTCGGGACACTACTCGCGGTTCGATCATTCGATCGTGGTGATCGAAACGAAACAGATGAAGATCACGACGTCGCTCGACCAGGCCCTCCGGATCGTGGATCTGATCTATGATCGATTATAGAGAAGTTCAAAAGATCTATTTCTACGGACAGACGATCGACATGCGGGCAGGAATGCAAAAACTGCAGATCATCCTGTGCTGCAATTTCTCGCCGATCGCGATGATGAACACCTTATTCGTGTTCTGCGCCAAAGACCGGAAGACGATCAAAATCTATTACGAAAACGAATACGGTTCGTGGCTCCTCATCAACAAACTGAACTTCACGAAATATAAATGGCCGGAACTCGAGAAGGGAACAGGGTATCGGGTTGCGGATCTGAAAGCAATTTTGAAAGGGCTGAAGGTGATCGAGGAAAAAAACAAGGAAATCGGGTACTAAAAAGTTACTATATATAAAATATATAGTAAAAACATATTTCATGTGATATACTTAGGTTATGGACCTCCAAGAAGCATTACAAGAGATTGAACGGTTAAAACAAGTTAATCAAGCTTTAAAAGACGAAAACGAGATCCAAAAAGGTCTCCTTTTCGACTTGAACAAGCAATTGAATCAAATCATGAAAGAAAAAGCCAATGTCATGGAAAAATATCAGATTGAGCGCATCAAAACGTTCATTCCGAAGACCGAAGTGATTCAACCGACGATGCTCAATGAGACGGAACAAATTCTCAAAGAAACCAAAGTCAGAAAAGCGAAATCGCCGCATTTTTCGACATATGATTTCGAACGTCACGTGACCGAGGTCGTCTACGAACAAGCCGATATGACCGATTGTCCGCACTGCGGCGAAGCGCTCGTGGTGGCCAGTGAAAAAGTGCGGTACGTCGTTGAATCGATTCCGGCGACACTGAAAGTCACGAAAATCATCAAACAGAGCTGCAAGTGTCCGCGGTGCAATGGCAAAGACAATACGCTGTATTATCCGGTCTCGCACTCCCTGTTTCCCGGCAGCATCCTGACCGCTTCGTTTGCGGCCTATATCGCTTATCACAAATATGAACTGGGGATCCCGTTCGAACATCTGAGCCGGCATATCCATGAAACGCTGCAGATCGAGATCTCGAAACAGAACCTGGCGACGTACATGGCGAAAACGGCAAACATCCTGCGTCCGCTATATGAGCGGATGAAGTCCGATTTACTGCATACGAGCACGAAGGTGATCTACGCAGATGAGACGACGCTCTCCGTCAGCAAGCGTCCCACGGAAGACCAGGATCGTAAGAAAAGCTACGTTTACGTGTATACGTCCAGTTATTATGACGTGCAGATCGCCATTTATGACTTTCACGAGTCAAGATCGATCGACCAGACGGCGAAATGGCTGAAAGACTACGAGGGCGTGATCGTGTGCGATGATTACGCGGGATACACGAAACTCCAAAAAGCGAACCCGAACATATCGCTGCAAAGGTGCTTCGCCCATGTCAGGCGGCGCTTCATGGATATCGTCAAGGTGCTGCCGGAAGCGAAGAAACGGGAAGGACACGCGTTCAAGATTTTAACCGTGATCGGGAAACTGTTTCATTCCGAATCGCTCTATCGGGAGAAAAAGCTTCTACCGAGCGAAATCGTCAGGCGCCGGAACGCAGATCATCCCAAAATCCTGAAGGAGCTGGAATCCCTGATTTTTGACCACGTCTACAAACCGGGTTCGGCGATCGAGCAGGCGGTGGCCTACACGAAAAAAGTGTGGCCCGACCTATCGACCTATCTTTCTTCCGGCTACGTGGAGATTTCAAACAACATCGCGGAACGTGCGGTGAAGCCCTTCGTCATCAACCGAAAAGTGTTCATGACGGCGGGATCCTATGACGGAGCGCGTTACAGCACTCTTTTGTTTTCCATCATCCGCACCGCGAGGATCAACGATCTGAACGTCTCAAAATACCTCGAATACGTCTTGGATAACATTCATAGTAAAGCGCTGGATGATTTATTACCGTATTCGCCATCCATCATCAGAACCTTTTCTAACGTTTAAAATCCGTCATTTTCCGTCAGTGCGGGATTTCAACCCACCATCAAAAGAGCGCCATTTACCGCATCCGGTAAATGGCGCTCTTCATATCCCGTGTTAACATTTGACCTATACCGTATACGTCAAATAACTACACCCTTATATAAAAAGAAAACCCAACAGTTCAGTCTGTTGGGCGTTTTTGTTCAGAGGGTCCAATTCCGTCATGGCGGAGATTGGAGCGTTCTTATGTATTTAGAAGTGTTTTCGGTAGGTCTTTACTATAGGGTAATAAGGATTCAATGTCTTTACTCTTTATGTTATCTAGGACATATTCAAAATATTTTGATACTTGTAAATTATTAATCTTCGCAGTTTGAATAATAGAAAATAAGATGGTCGTGTATCTAGCTCCTGCGTAAGATCCTGATGTCATAAATACTTTTCTGTTAATCACAAATGGTCTAATAGCTCTTTCGGCGATATTGTTCGATATTTCTACGTAACCATTACTTAAAAATGTTTCTAAATCATCAAAGATATTCTTCGCATAATTAACCGCTCCCATTATTGCACTATTTGGTTTATAGTCATAGTTAAAAAGGAAATCTTTGAGTCTTTTCATCAAAGGTCTCTGATCTTGATTTCGACGATTTATGACTTGACTAGGTGTCAAATCTTGTTCTTTATATTTTGACTCATTATGAAATAATTTCCCAATAATCTCAAGAATTTGATAGGCGTGACTCGTTTGTTTGTTCTCTTCCGGTAATCCTTTGACGATATCCATAAATCGTCTTCTTACATGCGCAAAGCAGCGCTGTAACCTGATATTTGGATTATCTTTTGCGAGTTTTGTATACCCCTTAAAATCATCACACACAAGAACCCCTTGATAATCCTTTAACCACTTCGCTGTTGTCTCTATCGCTCGTGATTCGTGAAAACTATAAATATAGATCGGATTATCATAATAGCTTGATGCATAAAGATACACATAACTTTTCTTTCGTTCCTTATCTTCCTCCGGTCTCTTGCTTATCGATAGCGTTGTTTCATCCGCGTGAATGACCTTCGCTCGGTTTTTTAATAAGTCCTGTTTCATTTGCTCATACAGTGGTTCAAATAACTTAGAGGTCTTTTCCATGTAGATTGCTAAGTTCTGTTTCGATACTTCGATATCTAAGGTTTCTTTAATATGCTTCTCTAAATGATGAAATGGAATTCCTAAATCATATTTATGATATGCAATATACGCTGCCATTGAATGACTTAAGATACTCCCTGGGAATAAAGAAGTAGAAAGAGGATAATAAATCTTATTATCTGTCTTATTACACTTTTCACATTTACAGCTTTGTTTTATTATTTTAACCACTTTTAACGTCGCTGGGATGGCCTCTATCTGATATCTGACTTTCTCACTAGCGATACTTAAATGACACCCACATTCTGGGCATTGATCTATCTCTGGTTTTTCATAGATGACTTCACTCACATGCTTTTCAAAATCATATCGTTCAAAGTTCTTACCTTTGATCTTTGGTTTCTTTTCTTGTTTTATTGCTTTTAAAACTTCTTCAGTTTCATTAATAACGACCGGTTTTAATACTTCAGTTTTAGGAATAAAGGTTTTCACTCTTTCAATGATATATTTCTCATTGATGATTTCCTTTTCTGAAAGTATTTCATTTAACCGTTTGTTTAATTTGAAAATTAGGCGGTCTTGTTTCTCCGCCTTTTTCTCTAATTCCTTATTTACTTTCGTCAATCTCTCGATTTCTTTCAGGGCTTCTTTTAATTTCATAACCCTATTATATCATCTGTTTTTGTCTTTTACCATATATTTATATATGGTAATTTTTTAATACCCTATCTCTTTCTTTCGTTCCGCCATCACTTTTAACCCTTTTAATAATAATTTCATATCTTCTACTTGATATCCCCCACCACTGATTTGTTCTGGCCATCTGAATTTTCGTTCGTTTAACTTATTGATTAATAACCAACTGCCATACTCATCTTCATAATAGATTTTTACTTGTCTTTTATCTTTTGAACAGAACACAAATAGGGTATACATCATTTCCATGGTGCTAAAGTTTACACTGAGTAACGTCTGTATACGATGCATTCCATTTCTCATGTCTAACTCCTTTGTATAAAAGTAGATCTTTTTTACTCTTCCGTAATCAATCATAGATTCGCTCTAGGATCTTTAGGGCTTGTTCTAAGGAGGTTGTTATTTTGATCCCTTTTGTTTCTATCATCACCACTGAATGGTCAAATCTTGTGAAGTGACCCGATCGCTTCACGATTTCTTCATCTCTCATTAAATTCATTTTGATGTCTGTATCTTCAATCACGCTTTTTTCTGTCCCTATATTATCAATTCTGATAAAATCTCCCGATATATGATTATAGGCATTTACCCAATCCCTTAACGTTGTTCTTGCATATCCGTATTCGCTTGAATACTCACTTTGGCTCATTCCACTTGCTAAAAAGTGCTTCACCACTTCAAATCGAATCTGATTGCTATATTGTTTTCCCATTTTTCTACACCTCTCATCATTTCCTAAAGTGTACAAAAAAACACCCTAGTTTTGTAGAGTGTTAATTTTTGACGTTTACCTTTCAATCCACAAATGTTGCAAATCAGTAGATATGCCGAATACTTTTTTGCTACAGATTAAGAAGCTTTTTGTACTTAATAAAGTAATCGTGTAAATAGTAGGTAATCGTGTAAATCGTTAGGCAATCGTTTAAAAGTTAGATTGCAACACGATATCAACTCAGTAAAAAATCCGATTTCGGTTTAAAATATCAATCTGGAAATTGGCAGATAGGGAGAAAACGCCCTTTCCGCATGAAAAAAGGTCTGATACAATTGTATCAAACCTATGCATTCAATATGGTGGAGCTGCGGGGATTTGAACCCCGGTCCAAAACAGCCGATCGTCGAGTTTTCTACATGCTTAGTTTCCTGTAAATCTCATCAACGGACTGCCAGGAGACCCACGATCCGTTGACCAGCCTTGTTAGTTTCGCGAACGAGCCTAAGGCGGCGACCCGTTTTGCTATCCTGCTAGCTGGAGGTCCCTCAAACCCGCAGGCTGGAAGGAGGGACCCCGCTACCTATGCTTAGGCGGCGAAAGCGTAAGACTGGTTGGCAGTTATTTGCCGGTCGACTCGAACTGCCCTGTCGAATCCAGAACAGCCCCATATGGGTGAAGCGACTTGCGTTTATTTTGTGCCGGATCCCGGCAGACGCCATGCGTCCGCTTCGGCAACCAGTGTAGTGCCTTGCCTTCGGTCCTTCGCCTTATTGATCGTGCGAATCACGAGCCATGCGAGGACCAGCAGGAGGATGAATCCCCAAAGGACGAGAATCACAAGGACCGTGTCAGCCCAGATTTTTTGAAATAACCAAATCAAAAAACCTGCTGCGATACCGATCAAACCGAGAATGAGCTTATACCAGAATTGAAATACGAATATGTCATAGAATTTCGCTTTGACCATCGTATCCTTATCCATTCAATCACTCCTTGCATCAACAATCGTGAGAACCTCAGTCGAGGTTGACGTTCTTCATCGCCTTCTGGATCCGCCGCTTGGAATCGGCTTCTTTCTGAACGGCGCGCTTGTCATACTGCTTCTTTCCCTTGGCGAGCGCGATTTCCACCTTGCAGAGACCTTCCTTCAGATACACCTTCGTGGGTACGAGGGTGAGTCCGTCGATCTTTTGGCGTTGCCCGAGCTTGATGATCTCGTGCTTCCGCAAGAGCAGTTTGCGTTCGCGCAGTTCCTCGTGGTTGAAGATGTTACCGTACGCGTACTTCGCGATGTTCATGTTGATGACGAACATCTCGCCGCCTTTGACGCGGCAATAGCTGTCGGCGATCGAGATCTTCCCGGCGCGGATCGACTTGATTTCCGTGCCGGTCAGGACGATGCCGCACTCGAAAGACTCGAGGAAGAAGTATTCGTGGGATGCTTTCTTGTTGCTGGCGATCAGTTTCACGCTACCGCTCCTCTCAGACGAGTTCGAAATCGACTTGTCCCTTCAGGGGATTGGCCCCGAGGAGTTTCACCTTCACGACCATGCCTATAGTATACTCTTTCCGCGAGGAAATGCCAAGATACGTCATTTTCTCCTCGATGAACTCCATCGCTTCCTTGAAACTGGAGATGTGCACGAGGCCTTCGACCGTATTCGGCAGTTCGATGAACATCCCGAAGCGGGTGAGCGTCGAGACGACGCCTTCGAAGATCTCGCCGATGTGCGGGATCATGAATTCGGCCTTCTTCATGTCCATCACTTCGCGCTCGCAGAGCATCGCGACGCGTTCGGCCTTGCTCGTCGCGTCGGCGATGTCCGGCAGGACGCCCTTGAAGTGGGAGACGACGTTCTTGTCGACCGACCCGGAGAAGAGATAACTCCGCAGCAGACGGTGGACGGTGGTGTCGGGATAGCGCCGGATCGGACTGGTGAAGTGGGTGTAGTTCTCGAACGCGAGGCCGACAAGAACGTCG
>Ga0209417_1005446_pt1 | contig 14017 bp, 6 predicted proteins | sample RifGroF2_FD_184002 | JGI IMG/M metagenome (GOLD analysis project Ga0209417, IMG submission 184002) | Groundwater microbial communities from Rifle, Colorado, USA - Groundwater F2 (SPAdes) (version 2) | ecosystem: Environmental > Aquatic > Deep subsurface > Groundwater | place: Rifle, Colorado... | reverse complement strand
CGGGCGGACAAAAGTCCTGCCCGGCCTGCGCCAACGCAGCCAATGGACCAAGATGGCGCGCCCCCGTTTTGCCCCATGCGCCCGCCTGAGCGGGTCGAAGGGCCAAGCGGGACTTGCCCTCAAGCACAAATCAACCCTGCAGAAATCGGCTCTAAACCAAAACAGCCGCGACCTTGACGAATCCGCTTATCGGGGCCAGTGTTTCTCATGGAAACGCGACGATACATCTTGCTCTACGATGGAAAGTGCCCGCTCTGCCTTCGCATGACGGGATGGCTGAGAAGGCAGGCGTCCCATCCGTGGGTGGATTTAATCGACATCCATTCCCCGCGCTTCGATCCCTCCGTCTACGGGCTAACCTTCGAACAGGTCAGCGGCGTCATCCACGGCATCCAACCCGATGGCAAAATTCTTCGCGGGATGGACGCCATCCGCGAGGCCTATCGCGGCACGCGTTGGGGCTGGGGCTTGGCGATCACCGGTTGGCCGCTGCTCAGGCCCCTGTTCGATGCGCTCTACCGTTGGATCGCCCGTCACCGCATGATGCTAAGCCGGCATCTTCCAACTCAAGGTTGAGGATACTCCACTTCAAGCTTGTAGAACCGTCCGCCCTGAGCGGCATCGACCTGCGTCGTGAAAACGTTCATGGAAGAATGGTCTGCATGATGGGCGCCTATGACCGCGAAGGGCATCAGGATATTGGTGCCTGAGCTGACATAATAAACCCGCCCGCTGGAGGCCGGCCACTGAAGGGCCAGTAAAGAGGCGGACGGCTGCGCCATCGAGCGGACGGCCAGGTACGAAGCCCCATCCGTCGGGTCGGTGCCGCAAATCCATTCCTGCCGGTTCATCATCTCGTCCGCATCGGGATCGAGGGCGCCATCCAATGGATCCAAAGAATTCAGCGCCGGCGAATAGACCTGCTCCCAAACATCCGGCATCACGTCGCCATCCGTGTCCACCCGCTCCGTCGCCGGCAATACCACGGCGCGCAAGACCCATACCAAGTTGGAAGGATTGCGCAGGTATCGGCTGTAGAACAAGACATTCGTTACCAGGGCGCAATCCCCTGGATCAAGAACCTTGTCGACCAAGGCAGCTTCCATTTGCGTCGTAACATCGACATATGGATAACCGCTTACCGGATCGATTCCCTGAGGATGCAACAGGCGGAATTCCCTGTTGGTTTGCACACAATACCAGAACGGCCCCGCCAGCCGGCTTCCATTCGATGCTTGATTGCAAATCAGGGCGCTTCCAACGAGACAGCCTTGTACCCAGTTGATCGTCCAATTCGTAAAAGCAACATCCGATTTGCCCAGGGTGTTTTCCGTAAAGCAAGCCGTCACGATCGAATTGGAAACCAGGGTTGCCGTCGTGGTGCGCGACAAACTATCGGCCAGCCACACGCCGCCGGTTGAGCTCCAATAACTGAAAACATACCCGGCATTCGCCTGCGCTACAATCTGCGTTGGAACAGAAAATGCGACAGGGTACGAACCCGTTTGCGGGACCGTCGAACCGGCTTCGTGCGGCCAGCAAAGCAAGGTCAACAGAGGACAGGTCGTCACTTCGACGACCGCGGAATTGCTGCTGACGCCGCTTTCGTTTTGGGCCTGCACGCGATAACAGTACAACGTCCCCACCGACAAACCGGTTACGCCAAAGGACGCCGCATCCCCCACGGCCAGATGTTCGTATCCCGCCACAAAATTTGTGAAGAGCAAGTTCTCCGACACCTCCAGAAAGTAATGGGTCGCACTCAACGCCGGCTGCCAGTTTGCGGTGAAACGGTTCGGCAGAATATCGGAAGCCGCTTCTGACACAGGCGCCGGGGGAAGCGTCATGCAGCGCACGGTTCCGGAATTCGGGCCTGCGCCCGTCGCGTTTTCTCCGCGCACGCGATAATAATAGGCCACGCCCGCGGTCAGCCCGGTCACGAGGCAGGTCGGCTCGTTTCCCGCGCCCAAATTTTGATAGCCCGACACATATCCGGCAAAGTTGCTGTCGATCCCCACATCGAGGAGATAATTAGTCGCCCCCGCCGTCAGCCCCCAATTCGCGAAGAAAGCCGCGTCGGCGATCCCTGTCGCCGCCAGCGCCGTCGGCGCGGCCGGGCAAGTCAGGAATTGAGACTGCGCGGTGTAATTGGTCCCGGCATCGTTTACGGCAAAGCCGCGGAAGTAGAGGATGGAGTTAGGAGGCAGCCCCGATACCTGCTGCGTATACATTCCGATATCGAACGAACCCGTTTCCGATGCTATATTTCCTGACGCCGCCGTGAAGCCATTGGTCAGGCTCCAATAAACACCCCGCTCGCTCACGAGCGCCCCATGCACATCCACTATTTGCGCCCCCAACGCCGCCGTCGAGGCTCCGATGTTCTGAGCGAACGGCTGCTCCACATCCGGACGAACAGCGCTCACCATAAACGTGTTCGTAACGGACGGCGCGCCTTCATAGTTCGCGTTGCCCGCCTGCGAAGCCGCCACCACCACTTGCCCAGTAGCAGTAAAGGTCAGCCAGCTTGCGTTGGTGCTCGTATGAAGATCCGCCGGGCCAGACCGTACGTTGAACAAAACCGGATTGCCCGAGCCTCCGCCCGTGGCGGCCAGGTTCGGCGCATTGGTAATTAGCTGGGCTCCTGGATTCGAAAAGCCGATCGTTTGGTTTGCCTTTACGATCGTGAGCACATTCGAGCCCGATCCTTGATACATCACATCGCTGACGAGGCCCAGAACGGGATAGCTGCCGGCATTCACCGGGAAGCCGGCGTCCACGCTCGGATAACTGATATCTACCGTCAGCCCCGCAGGAGTCGTGCTCGCCATCGCCTGTTTGGGAGAGCCATCGTACACCTGCAGCAAATTCGTGAAGCTGACGGCCGCGCTCGCCTTCGTAACCGCGAATGTATTCGTAATCGAAGGAGCGGCGTTCCAGTTGGTATTGCCCGCTTGAGACACGAGAAGCGTGACGGAACCGGCGCCGGTGAAAGTCAGATTGGTCCCGTTGACAATAAGCGCAGGGCCTTCATGGGTGGAGAACAGAACCGTTAAACCCGAGGAAGCGGTTGCCCCCAAACCCAGCTTATTTGTAGTTAACTGCCCTGCGAGCGGCGTGAAAGCAATCGCCTGCTCGGCTCTGACGATCGTCAAGGTCCCGGTTTGCACGCCTTGGTAAATAGCGTCGCTTACCGTTCCGGTCACACTGTAGCTGCCGCTGTTAAGCGGCGGCTCCGAATGGCCGTCATACGTAAGATTGACCGTCAAGCCCGCCGGCACGGTCGCCGCCGTAGCACTCTTCGGCGTGCCGTCATAGGTTTGCGCCAAATCGCTCAACACCACCGAGGCCACGGCCTTGACCACCTCGAACGCATTGGTCAGCGTGGGCGCCGCATTCCAGTTGGTATTGCCGGCCTGACTCACCAACAGCGTCACGTTCCCCAACCCGGTGAAGGAAAGATTCGTGCCGTCGGCGATCAACGCCGGCCCCTCCCCGATGGAAAACTCCACGCCCAATCCCGAGGACGAGACAGCCGCCAATCCGATTTGGTTTGTTCGAGACTGCATGCCCAGGGAGGCAAACGCGAGCGTCTGAGTCGCGCGAGCGAGCGTGAGGACGCCCGTGCGGCCTCCGCAATAGATCACGTCGTTCACCATCGCCGTCACGGCGTATGAGCCGGCATTCACGGGCAGCGTCGAGCCACCGTCATAGTCGACGGCCACCGTCAATCCCGTCGGCGTCGTCGTCACGGCAATCGCCTTGGCCGTTCCATCATAAGTCTGGGTGAGATCGCTTAGCTCAACCCCGGCTAAAGTCTTAGACACCCAAAAGCGATTGGTCACATCCGGCGCGGCCAGCCAGTTCGTGTTGCCCAACTGAGCCGCCACAACGCTCACAAAGCCTTCCCCGGTGAAACTCAGGTTGGTGCCCCCCGTCAATAAGGCGGGCCCGGAAGCCGCAAAAGCCACCGGCAAACCCGAACTCGCCGTGGCGGTCAAGCCCACCTTGTTCGTCGTAACCTGACTTCCCGGATCCGGGAAGGTAATAGCTTGCCCGGCTTTGATCACCACCAGCGTTCCGGTCTGGGACCCCTGGTACATCGCCTCATTGATCGTGCCCGTCACACTGTAGCTGCCGCTGTTAAGCGGTGGCTCCGAGCTGCCGTCATACGTAAAGTCCACCGTTAAGCCCGCCGGCACGGTCGTCGCGGTGACGATTCTGGGCGTGCCGTCATACGTCTGCGCCAGATTGTTCAAGCTTACGGGAGCTACCGCCTTGCTCACGGAAAACGTATTGGTCAACGTCGGCGCCGCAGTCCAATTCGTGTCGCCCGACTGTGACACCAGTAAAGTAACCGATCCTGCGCCGATGAACGAAAGATTCGTTCCGCCCGTGATCACCGCCGGACCGTCGTTGGTTGTAAACAAGACGGTCAAGCCAGACGAGGCAGAAGCCGCCAACCCAATAGTATTGGTCGAAACCTGTGCTCCTAACGGAAGGTAGGCGATCGTTTGATCCGCCCTGCCGATAACCAGCGTCCCGGTCTGCGCCCCTTGAAAAACAGCGTCGTTCACCGTTCCGGTCACACTGTAGCTGCCGCTGTTAAGCGGCGGCTCCGAACGGCCATCATACGTAAAGTCGACCGTCAAGCCCACCGGCACGGTCGTCGCGGAAGCGCTCTTCGGCGTGCCGTCATAGGTTTGCGCCAAATCGCTCAACACCACCGAGGCCACGGCCTTGACCACCTCGAACGTATTGGTCAGCGTGGGCGCCGCATTCCAATTGGTATTGCCGGCCTGACTCACCAGCAGCGTCACGTTCCCCAACCCGGTGAAGGAAAGATTCGTGCCGTCGGCGATCAACGCCGGCCCCTCCCCGATGGAGAACTCTACGCCCAATCCCGAGAAGGCGGTGGCCGCCAATCCAATTTGGTTCGTTCGCGGCTGCATGCCCAGGGAGGCAAACGCGAGCGTCTGAGTCGCGCGAGCGAGCGTGAGGACGCCCGTGCGGCCTCCGCAATAAATCACGTCGTTCACGATTGCCGTCACAGCGTATGAGCCGGCATTCACGGGAAGCGTCGAGCTGCCGTCATAGTCGACGGCCACCGTCAATCCCGTCGGCGTCGTCGTCACGGTAATCGCTTTGGCTGTTCCATCATAAGTCTGGGTGAGATTGCTTAGCTCAACACCGGCTAAAGTCTTGGACACCCAAAAGCGATTGGTGACATCCGGAGCAACCAGCCAGTTTGTGTTGCCCGACTGAGCCGCCACAACGCTCACAAAGCCTTCCCCGGTGAAACTCAGGTTCGTGCCGCCCGTCAATAAGGCGGGGCCGGAAGCCGCAAAAGTCACCGGTAAACCCGAACCCGCCGTGGCGCTCAGGCCTAGCTTGTTCGTGGTTAGCTGGCTTCCCGGATCCGGGAAGGTGATAATCTGCCCGGCTTTGATGACCACCAGCGTTCCGGTCTGGGACCCCTGATACATCGCCTCATTGATCGTACCCGTCACACTGTAGCTGCCGCTGTTAAGCGGCGGCTCTTCGTAACCGTCATAGGTAAACTCCACATTCAACCCCGGCGGGACCGTGGTCGCGGTCGCTACGCGCGACGTTCCATTGTAGGGCTGGAGCAGGCTGCCCAACGTCACCGGAGCCACGGCCTTGCTCACGGAAAACGTATTGGTCAACGTCGGCGCCGCAGTCCAGTTCGTATCGCCGGGCTGAGCGATAAACAACGTAACGGACCCGGAGCCGATGAACGACAAGTTCGTCCCACCCGCAATCACTGCCGGTCCGTCGTTGGTTGCGAATACGACCGCTAATCCTGACGAGGCGGAAGCCGCCAATCCAATTGTATTGGTCGAAAGCTGGTCTTCCAGTTGAACGTAGCTAATGGTTTGATCCGCCCTGCCGATAACGAACGTCCCAGTCTGCGCGCCCTGGTAAATAGCGTCGTTCACCGTTCCGGTCACACTGTAGCTGCCGCTGTTAAGCGGCGGCTCCGAATGGCCGTCATACGTAAAGTCGACCGTCAAGCCCACCGGCACAGTCGTCGCGGAAGCGTTCTTTGGAGTTCCGTCGTAGGTATAAGCCAAATCGCTCAAGGTTACCGAGGCCAACGCCTTGACCACCTGGAAAGCATTGGTCAGCGTAGGCGCCGCATTCCAGTTGGTATTGCCGGTTTGATTGACCAACAGCGTCACATTCCCCAGTCCGGTGAAGGAAAGATTCGTGCCGTCAGCGATCAACGCCGGCCCCTCCCCTATGGAAAACGCCGTTCCCAGCCCCGAGGAGGCGGTGGCCGCCAAACCAATTTGGTTCGTCCGATATTGCATGCCCAGGGAGGCGAACGAGAGCGTCTGAGTCGCGCGGGCCAGCGTGAAGACGCCCGTGCGGCCGCCGCAATAGATCACGTCGTTCACCATCGCCGTCACGGCGTATGAGCCGGCATTCACGGGTAGCGTCGAGACGCCGTCATAGTCAACGACCACCGTCAAACCCATCGGCGTCGTGGTCACCGTGATGGCCTTGGCTGTTCCATCATAAGTCTGGGTGAAATTGCTTAGCTCAACGCCGGCTAAAGTCTTGGACACCCAGAAGCGATTGGTCACATCCGGAGCAGCCAGCCAGTTCGTGTTGCCAGACTGAGCCGCCACGACGCTCACAAAGCCTTCCCCGGTAAAGCTCAGGTTCGTGCCGCCCGCCAGCAAGGCCGGGCCGGAAGCCGCAAAAGCCACAGGCAAGCCCGAACTCGCCGTGGCGCTCAGGACCAGCTTATTCGTCGTAACCTGGCTTCCCGGATCTGGGAAGGCAATGGTTTGATCGGCTTTGACCACGACCAGCGTTCCGGTCTGGGAGCCTTGGTACATCGCCTCATTGATCGTGCCCGTCACACTGTAACTGCCCACATTCACGGGCGGCGTATTGGAGCCATCATAGGTAAACTCCACATTCAACCCCGGCGGGACCGTGGTCGCCGTCGCTGCGCGCGACGTTCCATTGTAGGGTTGGAGCAAACTGCCCAACGTCACCGGAGCTACGGCCTTGCTCACGGCCAGGGTATTGGTCAACGACGGCGCCGCGTTCCAGTTGCCATTGCCCGGCTGCGAAACCAGCAGCGTGACGTCGCCGGCGCCCGTAAAGGACAAATTGGTTCCGCCCGTGATGGAGGCCGGACCACTCGCCACGGAAAACCCCACCGTCAGGCCCGAGGCGGCGGTCGCGGTCAAACCTACTCGCGCGGTGGAAACCTGGTTGCCCAACAAAGCATAGCCGATCGCCTGATCGGCCTTGGCGATAATCTGCGTACCGAGCTGCGAGCTTTCATAAAGCGCCGTGCTGACTCGTCCGGAGATGGAATAGGTTCCGGCATTCACCGGAGGCGTGACGCTTCCGTTGTAAGTAATGGTCACCGGCAATCCGGTCGGCGACGTCGAAGCGGTCGCCGGTTTTTGGGCGCCGTCATAAGTGTGCAGCACATTGCTGAAAATGATCGTCGGAATGCCCTTCAATACGGTGATGCTGTTGGTCACCGTCGCAGGCAACCAATAGAAGTCCCCGAACTGCGTTGCCGCCACCTTGACCGTGCCGGTGCTGGTGAACGTCAGGTTGGTCCCCTGCCGGATCTGTCCCGGACCGGAAACCATCCCGAAACTGACCAACATGTCCGAAGAGGCCTCGGCGGACAAGCCCACGCGACTGGTCATGGGTTTGGGCGAGATGGCCGGAAACGAAATGGTTTGCCCCCACCTTCTCACGTTAAGCACGATCGGGAGCTTTATGGGATTGTTGGTCCCTCCCGGCGCGGAAAAGCTGTTCGTGGCATAATACGTGCCGGGATCGAGATCCGCCGCTACTACGGTCGCCGTGATGGCTTGGGCTCCGCCGGCATCCACCCAGCTCGCCTGCGGAGTCATGGAGGAAATCCACCCACTCGCGCCCGACCCATAGGTCACGACATTCGAGTTCAAATTGAAATCCCCTGATCCGGCGTTCACGATGTTGAAAACCTGAGCGGACGGATCCGTTTGATAGTCGCAGGAGAAGACCACCTGCGTGGGACTGAACTTGGGCTCGGGCGGCGGCGTCAGATCGCTGGAAATGACATCCAACTCGATCGCCGCTCCATCCCAGGTATTGTCCCAACACCATTCCTGCACTGCCAGATAGATGGGCGTACCCGCCGGAATGCCCAGCGATCCCACATTCAGAACGACGTTCGACCAGGGCGAGAATTGGGTGGTATGAAAGCCGCGCCGATAGTAATTGGATTGGACCACGTAGGTAAAATCGCCTGGAGCCTTGCCGCTGCTGGACACGCGGAAGATCACGCTGTCGGGATAATTCGTGAAAGACGCCCGAATCCACAAACTGATCGTCGACGTCGCCGTCAAGCCATAGAGCTTGGGCGAAATCAGCCATTGATTATTGTGATAACCTTCAGAAGCTCCTCCGCCCGTGTTCCAGGAGCAATACGCGTTATGGGAGCCGGCGCCGGCCGTAGGAGGCACCGAACTGGTCCCATTGCCCCAACCCGGCAATGGAGCGGTACCCGCCGTCAAACGGTACCAGCCGGAACCGCCCAGCAAGTTCGTCTTCGTCCATCCGGGCGGAGGGAACGAAGCGTTTTCAAACGACTCAAACGTGCGGGCCAGGGAAGAGGCTTCCAAACTTAGCAAAACGGCCATAAAGCCCAAGACGCGTTTTATTTCGATCTTGGAAAGAGGCGAATGTGTTACCATAAAATTCAGGCGAGCTGACCTCCGTACAACAAATGATTGATTCCCCATCGAGAGAACTGCCTATTATGGTAACGACACGGCTTGTAATTGTAAATTTCATTCTCGCAATCGATTGAGCTCTAATTCAGCTATCCAGAAGACGTATAACCGGAGCAACCCGTTTAAAATCCGCCAGGATGGCATCCCGCCGCCGGCGCGCCTCGTTCACAGATTTGGTGCCCAATGAGGCCCGGACCCTCTGCTTGGTCAAGGCGTCCGGGTAAATCGTGTAGTGCATAAACCACGTCCCGTTGTTGTTCCAAAGATGATGATTCGCGTTCCCCGGCAAAGACCTGAGCGACAAGATCGGTTTGTTCATGATGCGCAACCTCCAGCGTTCCGCACCAGGATCTCGGAGCAAAAAAAAACGCCGCCGCATCAGGACGGACGCGACGGCTAGCTCCGCGGAGTTGTTCTTCAAAGCCTTTTCGCTTTGCACATCGACCGAAACAACGGGTTTCGATCAAGCCACCTTGGGGACTCCTCCCCCGGTTGGCATCCCGGCCTTACAGCCGGGAACTCCTGATGCACCGCCATCCAAACACATCGGGCGGCAGGAGGCAATTTCATTTTGTGTCATAAAAATCGAAGAAGTTCTTCGTTTTATAACGGCGCGCGGACATTCTTGTCCGCGTTAGATTATGGCAGGATCAAGAGGTTTTCGAAAGAGGCGCAGAAACCTTTTCCCTCTCTTTCTCCTCGGGAAAGACCCACAAGTCATCGCCGCCAAACTCCAGGCAGCAGGACCCGTACAGGGAAAAACATTCCCCGCACAACCAATGCTCGCCAAAATGAAAGCCGTCTTTCTTCCCACAACGTTCGCACGAACGATCTTTTTGCTTTGTTGACGTCTTCATAAAAGTACCTCGCCGATCATAACGATTCGTCGATTCATGAAGGAATATACCGCACCATCCATCCGATTCCAGAGGCATGGGCCAAGGTTGCGAGGAAGAGGCGTCCTGAAAAAATGTGGATATTAGGCTCGCAAGCCCGTGCTTAAACCTGATATAGCCCAGCTATAATATTAATGAACAGAAGCTATTTGCATATCTTTAGAAAGTGACTCCATGTCGTTTGAATCCTTCGAATTCGATTCCGCCATCGCCTCCAATCTGGCAGCGCTGGGTTTTACTACGCCCACGCCGATCCAACGCAAGACGATGGGCCCCATTCTTCAGCGCCGCGATTTGATGGGCCTGGCCCAGACCGGAACCGGCAAAACCGCCGCCTACGCCCTGCCCGTGCTGCAACTCCTCCTGAAAGGCCCCCGCCATCATGCCCGCGCGCTGGTAGTGGTTCCCACGCGCGAATTGGCCGACCAAGTCTATGACGTGTTCAGCAAGCTGGGAGAGAAAACAGGCCTGTACCATTGCTCGATTTACGGCGGCGTCAACATCAGCCCCCAAATCCAGAAACTCAAGCGCGGCCCCGAGATTATCATTGCCTGCCCCGGACGGCTGCTGGATCACCTCGGACGCCGTTCCGCCAATCTCGCCAAAACGGAAATCCTGGTGCTGGACGAAGCGGACCGCATGTTCGACATGGGATTTTTGCCGGACATCAAAAAGATTTTGAAGTTCCTCCCCAAGGAACGCCAGACGCTGCTCTTCTCCGCCACCATGCCGGACGATATCCGTAAACTGGCCCATGAAATTTTAGTGAATCCCCTGACGGTTCAAATCGAGCACTCCACGCCGCCGGCCACGGTGACGCATGCGCTTTATCCGGTGGCTCATCAGCAACACAAGACCCCGCTGACCCTCGCCTTGCTCAAGCACATCGACCGCGAATCGGTCCTCATTTTCACGCGCACCAAACGTCGCACGGAAAAGCTGGCCAAACAACTGAGCGGAGCCGGCCACAAGGTGACCTCGTTGCAGGGCAATCTCTCCCAAAACAAACGCAAGTCGGCCATGGAAGGATTCCGCGACGGCACCTATCACATCATGGTCGCAACCGACATCGCGTCGCGCGGACTCGATGTCTCCAGCATTTCACACGTGATCAATTACGACATACCGAATCATGAAGACGACTATATCCACCGGATCGGGCGAACCGGTCGGGCCGCAAAAACCGGCGATGCGTTCACCCTGATCGTTCCGGAAGACGAAGTCATGGTGCGCTCCATCGAGCGGCGGCTGCATGCCCGCCTGGAACGGCGGACGCTCGAAGGCTTCGATTACAAGGCCGAAATCCGCCTGCCTCAAGCCCACCACGGCCACCGTCCCCAAGCAACCCCGGCCAATCAAGCGCGGAGAAGCTTTGGCTCTCGACGATCTCGTTCGTCGCGTTAAAAACCGCCCCGCCAGGACCGGTAAGAGCGGCCCCACGGATGGCAAAGCGTCCCACGGATAAGGGATTCGGACTCGTCTGGATGAAGGTTTTATTCAGGTAGGAGCCGACCCCCTGTGCGATCCTTTGGCGTCGAACCCATCGCAGACGGCCGTACAAGAATCTCAGTCATCAAACACGGAAAATGCTCCTGCCGATTTTCCAATGGTTGGAAAAAGCCGCTGAAAATTTTCCAATGATTGGAAAATCCAGCGCCCACCCGCAGGACTTAAACACTCAAAAATTGACCGCAAGTCGAAATGCCCCACAGAAATCCAAGGCCGTCCCTTTAACGTTGCCAGAATCCCACTAACCTCTAAATACAGGGCTGACCCCGCAAAATCCGCGAGACCAACGATGTCCTGTACGTCCGGCCCGGCGATACCTGGCAGATGGCCGGCTACATCACGTCGAACGCGCTGTATTGGAACAACAAGAGCGCGTGGTGCTCCTTCTCGGCCTTGCTGGCCACGATTACCGTCGAGCAAGTACGGGGCGGGGATGAGGTGCAGACGGTGCTCACGCTGGCTTCGAAGGAAGACAATGGGTGGGTGGTGGATGACGCCATGATGCTGCACGGGGCCTACAACACCGCCGGCAATACGCTGATCCTTCAATTCATGACCAAGACCAATCGGCCGAACTCGAACGGAGACGTGCGCTTCCGCGGCGTCCTCGCCAACGTCCAATCCTGGCTGGCAAACGGCGGAATCGATATGGAGATAGGGTTGGGGCGCGGGGAGTATCGACTGAGTTTCCAGGATGCCAATGGGGTTTCGTTGCCGGTGACGGTGACGGAGGGATCGGTCACGGGAAGGCACGAGTGCGGCGATGCGCTGAACAACGGGTACTGGCTGGTAGGCGCTATGAACGTGGATACCGGACGGGCAAGCGTCTGTTGGGACCGAACGGTTGTCGGCGTGGAAATGGGCGTAACGAACCCGGTCATCAGCCGCTGTGCGTGGAACGGACAGCAAATCGAGCTCGAGTGGCCCAGTTTCTTCGGCCGCCGCTACGCCGTCCAAAAGACGACGAACTTCTTGAGCGGTTTCAGCGGATTCGCCAACGACGTGCGCGCCTTTCCGCCGATGAATCGGATCGTTGATCCGCATCCGGAAGGCGACCAGGTCTTTTACCGGCTGCGCACCGAGTAGAGGGCTCATCAACCTCGCTCTGCCGCTGGAGATTCTTCGTCGTCCCCATGAAGCATTGGTACGACTCAGAATGACAACATGTTCTCACGACACGATTAGTCTCCTCCGTCGTTGCTTTGCCTGCGTGCCAAACAACAGCGGTCAGCCTCGGCTGGCCCAAGGAGACAAGCTATGAAGAAGAAACAGAAGCCGCGCCGGGCCAGCCGTAGCGCTGCAACGCGTGGTTCGCCGTTTCCCAATCGTATCGTCCTCGGAGTCGGCTACCCGTGGGCGATGAGGACCGGGCCGTATCACGAGGTTGCCATGCGGGACGATTTCATCGGCGGGCGCAACAAGCAGTTGAAGTGGCCAAAGGCGCTGTGGTCGCCCGACGTGCCGCAACGGGATCAACGTACATGTCCACCGCTTTGTTGAACCATCTGTTTCGCCTTCTTGTTCCTTCATGCTATGGCCAGAGCATGAACCTCATGATCCAAACGGCTTCCAATTCGATCCTCTTCATGCGCAAGATCGAAGTGAGTTTGGAGATTGAGCCAGAACTGGGGGGAGATCCCGAAGAAGCGTCCGAGTCGCAAGGCCGTGTCCGCTGTGATGGCCCGGTCGCCGTGAACAATCTCGTTGATTCGCCGGGGAGGAACGCTGATGTCCTTCGCCAGACGATACTGCGAAATGCGCATTGGTTTGAGGAACTCCTCCATGAGGACTTCACCCGGATGAATGGGGGATATCTTTCTCTTGCTCATGTTTATACTCCTAATGATAGTCGATGATCTCTACATCATAGGCGTTTCCATCATGCCACCGAAAGCAAATGCGCCATTGATCGTTAATTCTGATGCTGTGTTGTCCCAATCTGTTTCCGCTCAACGCTTCCAGCCGATTTCCGGGCGGCACTCGGAGCGAATGGAGGTCTGGCGCCGCATCAATCATCCATAACTTGCGCATAGCCACTCGCTGCATGTCATGCGGCAGCTTTCGCGCGGGCTCTCGCTGGAATATCTTTTCGGTGTCTCTGCACCGGAATGACTTGATCATGTTTATAACATAACGCATGCCGTTAATAACGTCAAGCGTTACTTGCTTTTTTGTGGCGAACGGTAGAGGTCACCGTTTCCGAACCCGCCGCGGGTGAGGAATGCGGTGCACATCCGTGTCGGTTGCAATTTCCCTTCCGAATTTCGGGCGCCACATGGCAACCATCTTGCCGCCGTCAAAGACAATAATGTATGCACCATCGTCTGATCCGAGTCGTTGTGGCTTCCTCATGCTGAGTCTCTTCAGTTCCGTAATCGGGTTTTCAAAATGGTCTCTCTGAGAAAGTCAAAAGGGTCGGTCCTCGTATTTAAGCATTTCATATTTTGCTCAATCAAAAATTGAAATGCGGAGAAAAAAGTTGATTCCGATCTGCCCATGCTCATTCATTTAAGTCCCTATTCTCTCCTAACGAATGGATTCAGAAGAGACTGCCGAATGCCGATTTCCGACCTGTCCGGCGTAGCTCCGTCCTCGGAGCGAAGACGGATGGCCGAATTGGGGAACACAGAATCGCCGCACGGGGTTGCGACTCCTACGGGGACGAGGATCTCTTTCTGGACGGCTTTCGCGATCTTTGCGTTGAACTCTTGGATGTTCTTTTTTCCGTCTAGCCCGCATTTCTCACAAAGATAGTTGACGAGGGTTGCGCGTTGTTGTACAACTCGTTTATCACAAATGAGATACACAACATACGGAGGCAACCCGCGTCAT
>Ga0209417_1005439_pt1 | contig 14028 bp, 13 predicted proteins | sample RifGroF2_FD_184002 | JGI IMG/M metagenome (GOLD analysis project Ga0209417, IMG submission 184002) | Groundwater microbial communities from Rifle, Colorado, USA - Groundwater F2 (SPAdes) (version 2) | ecosystem: Environmental > Aquatic > Deep subsurface > Groundwater | place: Rifle, Colorado... | reverse complement strand
AGTCTAGAAGCAAGAAGAAAGAAGCAAGAAGAAAGAAGCAAGCAAGAAGAAAGAAGCAAGCAAGAAGAAAGAAGCAAGCAAGAAGAAAGAAGAATACTCGTAATAATAGACTTAAATTTTTGAATCACACTTATACTTCTTGCTTCTTGCTTCTAACTTCTCGCTTCTAACATATGTCCCACAATCACGATCACGAAAACGAAGTCACATACTTTGCCAAAACGAACTTTAGAAACTCAATGACAAAGTTTGGCATTAAAACTGACGACAGGCGTCGGCATGTTTATGTGATTGGAAAAACAGGCATGGGAAAAACGACCTTGCTTGAAAATTTTATTTTGTCTGATATTTATGCAGGACATGGTTGTTGTTATGTTGATCCACACGGAGACACGGCAGAAAAATTGATTGATTACATTCCAAGCTGGAGAATAAACGATGTAATTTATTTCAACCCATCAGACGTTGATTATCCTATTGGTTTTAACATTTTGGAAGCAGTGAGTGAACGTCACAAACATTTGGTTGCGAGCGGAATGATGGGTGTTTTCAAAAAGATTTGGGAAAACATGTGGTCTTCACGCATGGAATATATTTTGAATAACACGATCTTGGCTCTTCTTGATAATCCCGGACAAACTTTACTTGGAATCAACCGAATGCTTTCAGAAGAGGAATTTCGTAATCGAATAGTTGGAAATGTTTCTGATCCTGTTGTTAAACAATTTTGGTTGAAAGAATTCGCGTCATATAACGACAAATACGCCCAAGAAGCTGTTGCGCCTATTCAAAATAAAATCGGTCAATTTTTGTCAGCGTCTGTTATTAGAAACATTGTTGCTCAAGTAAAATCCACAATTCACATTCGCGAGATAATGGATTCTGAAAAGATTTTTATTATCAACCTTTCAAAGGGTCGTATTGGTGAAGATAACTCTCGTTTGCTTGGTGGACTTCTTATCACAAAATTGCAACTTGCCGCGATGGAACGCGTTGATGTTCCTGAAAACGATCGAAAAGATTTTTATTTATACGTTGATGAGTTTCAAAATTTTGCAGTTGAGTCGTTTGCCGGAATTCTTTCCGAAGCTCGAAAATATCGTTTGTGTTTAACAATGGCGCATCAATATATCGCGCAACTCACTGATGAAGTTCGCGAAGCTGTTTTTGGAAACGTTGGAACAATTATTTCATATCGCGTTGGTTCTCCTGATGGTTTGTATATGGAGAAAGAGTTTGCTCCACGTTTCATGCCGGAAGACATTATCAATCTTCCAAAATACAACGTCTATTTGAAATTGTTGATTGATGGAGTTTCAAGCCAGCCGTTTTCCGCGATTACTTTACCACCGATTTCAAAGCGCACAGATTCTGCTGATCGCGTCATCAAAGTTTCGCGCGAGCGTTTCGCAAATCCACGAAAAGAAATTGAAGAAAAGATTTTACAATGGAGTGGAATGGAAAATGCGGATATGGACACCCTGCTTAAAGAAGCAGAAGAAAAAAAGAAAATGGCAAAGACTGCGCGCAAGCCGCGTTTTGAATATAATTGCACACGGTGTAACAAACAAATTATCTTGGCGGTTGAACTCGATCGTTCTCGACCGATTTATTGCGAGGAATGTATTGAAATTGTTAGAGAGGAACGAAAACATGGAAAACCAAAACGGCCAGAAGTTCATGCAAAATCAGAACTTCCACCACGACCATCTGAAGGAACAGTTGTTGAACGTCAACCAACTGAGGCACCAATGAGTTTAGATCGGTTGAATGTGAAACCAGAGAAGACTGAAAAGTCGGAAAGGTCGGAAAGGAAAATGCAGATATTGCCTGAGCCTGTCGAAGGCAGTAATTCTACTTCGACTCAACTTAAAGACGATTGGCTTTCAAGTGAAATACAAAAACCAAAAACGCCGATTGTGAACGTGGCAATTCCAGCCACTGTCTTAAGCCCGAGACAAAATGCGCAAGGCGAAATCGATAAAAAACGAAGACGCAATAGAAAAAAGAAACCAAGTGAGGGAACTCCTGTTTCAAATTTGCAACAGTCTCCTTCAGCATCAACTCCTCAAAAAAATACAGGCACGCTAAGACCAGGGCAAACCATAAAGTTTGATTGATTTCTTTTTTTCTCCAATTTTGATAGGGTGAGTTCGTATGGCGAGTTTTGAACTTCGCGATCCAATTCATCATCGCATTTCATTTAGCGAATTTGAACGGACGATTATTGATCATCCGTTTTTTCAGCGTTTGCGATTCATCAGCCAACTTGGCATGATGCATTCTTATGTATATCCAGGCGGTGTTCATGATCGGTTCATACACTCAATTGGGACAATGCATGTCGCAGGACGATTGTTTGATCATCTGTTTTTCGATTCACAAAACGTCCCACTTTTAGATGAGGACATTCAAGCCCTTCGTTCTCGTGTTCGTGTCGCGGGACTTTTGCATGATATCGGACACGGTCCGTTCTCTCACGCGTCTGAATTTGTTTTTCCATTACTTGAAAATCTTCCACTCGATTGGTCTTGGTGGAAGCAAAAACAAAGTCGTAAAGCAGTTCATGAGGATTACAGCATACTTTTAATTCAAACACTTGTTATGGAAAGTGTTTTGGAAAAATCGTTCGCGCAAGATGTAGCGTCAATAATCCATAAAGATATTTTTCCGTCTGAATACTTGGAAAAATTTTCAGCTCGTGTCAATGGACTTGGACTTGTTCTAAAAGGACTTATTTCTGGTGAAGCTGATGCTGATCGAATGGATTATCTTTTGCGTGACAGTTATTTTTGCGGAGTTGCTTATGGAAACTATGATCTTGATTGGTTGATTTCATCTCTTGGTGTCGCGCAACATGAAGGACAATTGATTATGACTCTTTCTGAAAATGGAGTACGAGCATATGAGGACATGTTGCTTGCTCGTTATCACATGATAGATCAAGTTTATTATCACAAAACAAAAGCAGGGTTCGCGCATTATTTGGAAGAAGCTATTCAAACCAAAGAAATTCCACTTGCGATTCCGACTGATCCATATTTATACACACAGTTACGCGATGGGGCGGTGATTGAACAGATTTTTGATGCGGCAAGAAATCCGAAAAATTATTGGTCTGAACATATTGTGAAACGAATTCCAGCAAAACGGGTTTTGCGTTTACAAAAATCTAAACAGGAAGATCAAGCGATTCTTTCAAAACTGATTGATTTCTGTGAGAAAGACAACATTAGATATTTTACACATTCGGTTTGGAATGAACTTTCTCATTTCGGTGAAGGAGCGTCAGAAAGCGCTACAATGATTTATGTCGCGAAACGTTTGGTAAACGGTGTTGAGCATATACCGATTTTCAAATACTCAGATTTACTTCAAAAGTACAACGAAAAGCTGGACTTCACAGATTTTTTTGTTTTTCGTGAGGACGCGGAAAAGTTTGAGAGCTTGAAAAGAACGTTTTTGTGAGTATGGCCAATCAAAAAAAAGTCCTGGTAGGAATGTCAGGAGGGGTTGACTCGTCAGTGTCAGCGGCTTTGTTGTTGGAACAAGGATATGAAGTGATTGGAGCGTTCATGAAAAATTGGTCTGAAAACGAATGCGATGGACCGGAGTTTAAAGAGTGCGGTTGGAAAACGGAACGACGGGATGCGGCTCGTGTTGCCACGAAGCTCGGTATTCCATTTCTTACATTGGACTTTGAAAAAGAGTATCGTCGAGATGTTATTGAGTATTTATTTAGCGAATCAAAAGCAGGACGAACGCCAAATCCTGATGTCATGTGCAACAAGTTTATAAAGTTTGATCGTTTTGTACGCGAAGCAGATCGACTTGGATGCGAGTTTATTGCGACTGGGCATTATGCTCGCATAACCACTTTTTCGTCATTGCGAGCGAAGCGAAGCAATCTGAGCGAAGAGATTGCTTCGGTCGCTGTGCTCCCTCGCAATGACACAACCTGTATTCTTGTAGGGAAAGATTCCAACAAAGATCAAACTTATTTCCTATGGGCGATAGATAAGAAAATTTTACCTAGAATTATTTTTCCAATCGGTGAAATGAAGAAACCGGAAGTTCGCGCAAAGGCTCGCGAGCTTGGACTTGATGTTGCAGATAAAAAAGACAGTGTTGGAATTTGTTTTGTTGGTGAAGTTGCCATGCGTGATTTTTTAAAAACAAGAATCGAAGATGATCCGGGTAAAATAGTGACAACAAATGGAAAAATCGTTGGTGAACATCCCGGGATAATTTTTTTCACTATCGGTCAACGTCATGGTTTGAATATCGGTGGTGGAATTCCTTATTACGTTGTTGAAAAGCGTGAAAAAACAAAAGAACTTGTTGTCACAAGTAATTATCATCCATCTTTATACAAAGACGAGTTAAGTGTTGAACAAATCAATTTGCTTGTTGATTCACTTTCAAAAAACTTCAAATGCGAAGCGCGAATTCGATATCGTCAGCCGCTTCAGTCTTGCACAGTAGCTTTTCTTTCACAAAAAAAAGCTGTGGTTAAATTTGATAAACCACAGCGTGCGATAACATCAGGACAATCAATCGTGTTTTACAATGGGGAAGTGATGCTTGGCGGTGGAGTTATAGTTTGAAACCACTCATAAAATTCTTTTGCTCCAAATAAAGGATCCGACGTCGTTGCTGAATATGAAGCCGGATCTTTTTCATTTACACTGATTGGAACTGGTATAAGTATGTATTCATTCATTCCTTTTATATGAGTTTGAATCGAACCATCGAGTGGTGCGATAGTCACCAACTGTTGATAATCATAGTTGATTAACGTTGCTGAACCACTTACTAAAACGTTTTCTGTTTTATTCGTTTCTATATAAAAAGGAGCGCGTTCATTATTGATAACGAATATTCTTCCTTTTTGAAATCGAATTTTTCGCTCGTCTTTGTATAGACGATAAAGTTCAAGTTTTGAGCGCTCATCAATTCCAATTTGAACATTGTTTCCAATACTGATCGCGAGGTATTCACCGGCTTTTGTTTCAATAAATTCGCCTCGACGAAATTTTTCTCCAACAATTCTGTCTGATCCAGACACAGAAATGATAACAACAGAATCTTCAGAGGCTGTATCAAAACGTCTAATCAAAAGAAGGCCTGCGATAACAGAGAAAAATAGAGCGGCAACCAGAGTTTGTGTGCGAGAATTCAGCATGATATGATGATATCATACATTAAGTACAAATATATGCGTTATTTTTTCTACGGGGAAGAGTGTCCACACTGTCATACGATGATGCCAATTATGGATAAATTGATTAGCGAAGGTATTGAAATCTCAAAGCTTGAGACATGGCATAATTCAGAAAATGCGACTCTTTTTGAAACAAAAGACAAAGGCTTATGCGGTGGTGTGCCGTTTTGTTTCAATGATGAAACTGGAAAATCAATTTGTGGAGAAGTATCTGAAGAAGAAACGCGAAAATGGGCTTTGGAATAAACTCTTATGAAATTTGAAATGAAACATTCTGTCGCTTTGACATGTTGCGCGATTCTTTTCGTTGGCGCAGGTTGCACTCAACAGATTGTTTCAGATAAAACTCCTGAACAAGCTGCTACACTTCTAAATCTTGGAATCGGATCGAAAATTACTTTACGAGAAACAATACTTGGTGTTGGTGGAAAAGTTATTTCTTTATTTGAAGGATTAGATGCAGATCGAGTCATTACGGTAACCTATTGGGAACCAAAAGTCAAAGGTATTTTTTCTTGGGAGCGATCTTTGAGACAGGAAACTTTAGCTTCAACATCAGCACGTAAAAAGTATTTTGAAGATTATGCGTCAGCATCAATTGGAACACAACTTCCAAATCCACCAGAACCAGTTTACGAAACAATTGTTGAAAATGGTTTACTTGAGACTAATTCCCTTGATAATGGAAACAAAATTTCACTTTCGATTTTTTGGCAAGAAGATCAGAACACAGACGATCAGAATTTAAAAGATGATTCTACACTAATCTGGTTATCAAATAAACAATATAAGGAACTTGTTGAAACTCGTCGCACAGAAATTCATCTTGGTTTGTTTGACGATTCTGTCTCTTACATAACCGGATTGACTGATCAGATTGAATCTTTTCTTGATCAATTGAAAGGCGAGACTCCTGTTGCAAAGGAAAAAAATCTTTCCGAAATTGAAGCCGATATAAGTTGGAAAACTTATAGACTAAAAGTAAATGATGAATTGATTGACGTGCGTGCAATTCAAGCTCAAAACGCTTTCGCTCGTTACACTATTCTTGCAAACGAAAACAATCCTCTTATTTTGGAAATTATTCTTTCACCTGCCTCGCGTGGAACTGCAAATCTTTTTAGTCTAAAAGCTATTGGAGAAGCATTTTGGGGATACGAAGTCACTTCAATTACAACTTCACAATAAATATACCTATCGTTTGTTCCAGTAGAGACAGACGGGACTCCTTTTTCTTGGCCTTCATACAGAACCAACGGCATAAAAAGTGTCCCGTAACCCGCCTGAACGACTGAAGTCGTTCAGTCGAGCGGACTGTATCTTGTGTACCTATGGTATTTAACTGATTAGCTTGAGGCTAAAGAGGAAGGTTTATAAGATCGTTCGGATCCTCTGTTCGCCGACATCCGCAGACTGCTTGCACAGGCGTTTGGTCAACAACGTCTATTCACGCAGTCGAGGACTAAGCCGTCGCCGCTCACACTGGTTATAATCAATGCCTCACGACGGCGGTCAAGAACAGAGGATACGGACGATCTAAACTCCGAGTCGTTCTGTCCAATATGGATCAACGTCAACAGTAAGTTCAAGGAAAATTTTTCTGTTCATTGCGCCTTCAAGTTCTTTTCGAGTTGATTGTCCAATCTCTTTTATACCTTGTCCGCCAGTTCCGATAATCATTCTTTTATATCGATCATTTGTTGTAAAAATAGTTGCGGCAATGACTAACATGCCGTTTTCTTTGTCTTGAATATCAGTAACTTCAACGTGAGTCGTGTAAGGAACTTCCTGACGAAGTCGCAAAAATAATTTTTCTCTTATCAATTCCGCAATCCAAAAAGCATTTGGAATGTTTGTGATTTGATGTTCTGGATAAAAATACTCGCCTTCTGGAATAAATGAAAACAGTGTGTTAATTAGCGCTTCAATATTTGTTTCGCGTAGAGATGAAATTTCAACAGTAGCATCGAATTCAGGAGAAAGATCTCGATAAAAATCAATGAACGGCTTTTTTCTTTCGTCTATTTTGTTGATTATGAGAACTCGTTTTGCGTCTATCTGTTTTATTATTCTCAATGCCTCATGTTCTTCATCACCAATTTCACGAGTTGGATCAACAACGTAACCGATCACATTCACATCTTTCAAAGATTGTTTTACTGTTTCAAGCAATTTTTTTGTTAGAGCATCACGACGCTTTTTGTAAATTCCAGGTGTGTCAACAAAAATAATCTGGCCTTCATCTCGCGTGAGAATGCCTTGAATTGGTAACCTAGTTGTTTGTGGTTTCGGCGTTGTAATGGAAATTTTGGATCCTATGATCGCATTGAGAAGTGTAGATTTCCCAACGTTTGAGCGTCCGAATAGCACGACAAATCCTGATTTGGGCATAATGTGATAACAATATATGAAAAAAGAGCTCTTGTGAAGAGCTCTAGAAAGACGAGAGAATCAGTGATTGCGCGACTTATTAGGATAGGCATGGTAGATCTTCATGCCGAGAATCGTTCCAATGAAGACGAACGGCAGAATGATAATCGGCCACATGAACCAGTTGGTCGGATCTGCAAGGACAGCCTTGCCAGCCGCGGTCTTGTCGTTAATCGGAATGAAACGTCCCATTAGAAACGACTGGAGTGATGTTCCTACATAGACAGCTCCATCAACGATTCCGACGGCTTTCGCGGTATTTTTGACTCCAGCGAAGTCAGCGGAAGCGGTTCCGGAGAGTATGCCATGTACGCCGATGATACAGGCTAGGATGATTGCAATGCCTATTCCTGTTACGAGCGACCCCTGATGGATCGCATTGTTGCCAAGAGAGAATAGAACCATGCAGATTCCGATGATCACAAATGCATATAGCACCATCGCCATTGGGCCTCGGCGAGAGTTGAATACTTTGTCCGATACCCATCCTGTCGCATTAGCGCCGATCACACCAGCGATCAACAGAACGAGTCCCCAGTTTGCAGTGATCCAGAAATCTTTCTGAAATCCAACGTGTTCGGCGAATTTCGGAAAGACCTGAATGCTTCCGTTTCGTATCGCGCCAGAACAGAACTCAATGAGGCACACGATCAACAAGACGCGATGCTTGGGGTTTAGGAAAACTTCCCTTAGCATCTTCAGCATTGTAAGCGATTTTTCGCTGATATGTTCGTCGCCAGTTTCAAAATTATCGTATCCTGCTTCTTGTGGCGTATTGCGCAAGGTAAGAGCAATCGGAATCAACCAGAAAAGGCCGAATAGAGCTGGGAACAAGAACATCCACCAGGTTTCGTTCACACCAGTTCCGCCGGTTCCGAAAATCTCTCGGAAAGTCGTTGCAACGACAGTCAACTTATCTGGACTGATAACAGAGCGTGTTGCGGCCTTGATCGCATAGCTCCAGTCAAACGCAAAGTACAGATGTCACTGAATTTGAGCAAAGAACTTGCCATCTGATCCTCCGTTGAAGATGTGCGATTCTTTCTTACTTCTTATCTTTTGATTTGTCAATCAGTCCGATTTTCGATAAACTGTTTTTATATATGCTTACTATTGTGATTCCAACAAAGAACGAAGAAGTATGTTTGCCGACTCTTCTTGAATCCATAAAAAAACAAACACTTCAACCTTCTGAAATAGTAGTTGCTGACGCTGGCTCAACTGATCGGACGCGAGAAATCGCTCGTCAGTATAAAGCTCGTGTTGTTGAAGGAGGTATGCCAGGTGCTGGTCGAAATCGAGGCGCGGTTCACGCGAAAACAGAGTTCATTCTTTTTTTAGACGCTGATGTTGAATTGCGCGATCCAGAATTTTTAGAAAAAGCTGTTGGAGAAATGAAAGAAAGAAAACTCGATCTTGCAACATGTGATGTTTTTCCTCTTTCAGATGATCAGTTGGATCACTTCATGCACAAGGCTTACAATACTTATGCTCGCGCATGGGGGTCGTTGTTTCCTCACGCTCCTGGTTTTTGTATGTTTGTAAGAAAAAATAAGCACGACAAAATTGGGGGCTTTGATGAGAGTATCACATTTTGTGAAGATCATGATTACGCGCGTCGTTTTTTGGATGTTGGCAAGTTTGGATTTTTGAAGAAAACTAAAATTCCAGTTTCAATACGTCGATTGGATCGAGATGGGAGAATCAATATCGCAATAAAGTATTTACTTGCCGAACTTCATACGGCATTTATTGGGCCGATTCGCCACAATCGATTTCAATACACGTTTGGTCATTCAAAAAAGCGTGATAAAGATGTAAAACTATGACACACAAAATTGTTGAAGCAAAAGATATTGTCTGGATTCATATAAATTGCGTGAATGAGGAGGCTTTGGATTATCTCAAACAAAATTTTAAGTTTCATCATCTTGATTACGATGACATTCGTTCCGCAACATCGCTTTCAAAAATTGACACTTACAAGCATTATTTATTTTTTACTTTTCATATTCCTGTATTGCGAAAAGAAGAAAAAATTGTTTCCGGAAACGAACTTTATATTTTTCTGAATGAGAAACATATTATAACTCTAACGCGTGAACCGATCGTTTCAATAGAAAATCTTTATGAACACATGGAAAAAGTTAATAAGTTTCGAACAAATGTTTTGTCGAAAGGCCCAGCGTTCATGCTTTATAGGATTTTAATGGATGCATTTCGTGAAACACAGGCTATAGTTTCTTTTCTTACTCGTGAAGTTTCAAGGCTTGAAGAAGCAATCAATCACAGTCATGACAAGAAAATTACAGTTGATCTTGGCAAAGCAAGGCGTAACATTTTGTTTCTTCGCCATTTGATTGATCCACAACGGACAATCATTTCAAATCTTTCAGTCTCAAAACGTCAATTTATTTCAGAAGACCTGAACATTTATTTTGATGATTTGCGCGACAGTCTTGATACTGTTTGGTCATCGTCTGATAATTTAAAATTATTCGTTGATGGGTTATTTGATGTCAATGAGGCTCTTCTTTCTCACAAAACAAACGATGTGATCACTCTTCTTACAATTATTTCCGCTTCCATAATGGTTCCTACTTTTATCGCGGGTTTTTATGGAATGAACGTTCCATGGCTTCCTTTTGCTCATCGTCCAGAAGTTGTTTCATTAGTTTTTTTATTCTCATTATTAGTAATGTTCGTCACGGTTTTGTTGATTGTTAAAAAACATCGTTCGTAATTTATGCGTTACATTTTGTTTATAATCTTAATTCTGTTTCCAATAGTAGTTAGTTCTGCTAGTGCAGATATTTCTATCAGTGCTGACAACATTCGTTTTTCAAAGGAGATTTTAGTTTCTGGCGACAAAATTAGACTTTATTCACGTATTCAAAACATTGGCGACGTAGACGTTTCAGGTTTTGTAACTTTTTTTCAAGGCACTACATTATTAGGAAATTCGCAAGTCATTTCCGTACTTAAAGGAGGTTTCCCAGAAGAGGTTTATATCGATTTTACGGTTCCATCAGGAGCGTTTAACATTAGGGCTGAAATTCAAGGCACAGTTCCGACCGAAACAAATTTACAAAATAACACAGCAATTACTGGCATGTTTGAACCTGTTCATGATCAAGATATTGATGGCGTTATTGATGGAAAGGATAATTGTGCGAGCTTGGTAAACGCTGATCAAAAAGATACTGACGCTGATGGTCTCGGAGATTTGTGTGATGAAGATGATGATAATGATGGATTGTCTGATGAGGTTGAAGCTGAACTCGGTTCAAAACCAATTCAAAAAGATACGGATGCAGACGGTGTTGTTGATAAAAAAGATGCTTTTCCAAATGATGCAAAGCAAACAAATTTATCAGAAACTTTTTCTAAAATCGTGAATCAAGTTGTTGAGGATTTGAAGAAGGCTGAAGAGACAATAGTAGTAGAAGAAGAGGAATTGCAATTTTCTGTTGAACCTCTAACTTTTTCACCTCACACAGTTTTTGGATATTCGCATGACAGTTGGAATACCTTCACTTTTTCGTTGGTTGGTCCGATTGACGAAAGTTCGCAATACGAATGGACTTTTGGTGATGGAACGAAATCCAATAAAATTAATGTTACGCATACTTACAAAAAAAGCGGAGCATATAGTGTGATGCTTACTAAAATAGGTGAGAACGGTCTTTCAGAAAAAGAATCAACAACAATTCTTGTTCCTTTTTTCACATTGAAGAATGTGTTTGTTGATGTGTTGATTGGTCTTTTAGTAGTGTTACTTGCAACAGGAGTATTTACGTTTTGGAAATTAAACAAGAAATAAATGTTTCGTTTTCTTCACGCTGAATCAAAAACAATAATTGGAGCCGCCGCGATTGTCGGCGCTCTTTCGTTTGTCAGTCGATTTGTTGGTTTTATTCGTGATCGTTTACTTGCCGGCGCTTTTGGGGCAGGGGACACACTTGATGTTTATTATGCGGCGTTCAAAGTTCCGGATTTGATGTTTAATCTTATTGTCGTTGGCGCGATATCATCCAGCTTCATTCCACTTTTTTCAGAATTGTATTTTGGAAATCGAAAGGAAGACGCTTGGAAATTCACAAACACAGTGTTGCATATCTTGGGTCTCATAATGCTTGTCATTTCTCTCGTGTTATTAGTATTTTCCGATCCAATCAGCGCATTGATTGCTCCAGGTTTTGATGATGCTAAACGTGAAGCCGTGAGCCAATTCATGCGTGTCATGCTTATCGCGCAAGTTCTTCTTTCTTTTTCAATGGTTTTTGGAAGTGTTCTTCAAAGTTTCAAACAATTTTTTCTATATTCACTCGCTCCGATTTTTTATAATGTTGGAATAATTTTTGGTGCTCTTGTTTTGACTGATCTGTTTGGACCAATAGGTTTGGCATGGGGTGTTGTTCTTGGCGCTTTCTTGCATGTGCTTAGTCAGTGGTTTGAATGTAGACGATCTGGATATCGTCATGAATTTATTTTTTCAAAAAACACAAAAGAAATTAAAGAGATGATTCGAATGACTGGTCCGAGAATGCTTGGCATTGTTGTGAATCAGTTATTATTTTTTATTTTGATGATTATAGCCACAACTCTTCCAACCGGAAGTGTTACGGTTTTTCAATTCGCTTATAACATTCAATTTTTTCCAGTTGGAATTATTGGGGTTTCATTTGCGATCGCGGCTTTTCCACTTTTTTCAGAGCACATACTTCATGATGATATTAAATCCTTCCGTGAATCCTTGTCATCAACTATTCGTCAAACTTTATTTTTATTGATTCCGTTCATGCTTTTGTTTTTAATTTTACGTTCACAAATTGTGCGCGTTGTTGTCGGAGCTGGCGCTTTTGACTGGTCAGCTACGATTCTTACGGCAGACACACTTGCGTTTTTTGCTCTCACTTTTATTCCTCAAGCTTTTGTTTTTATTCTTGCTCGTGCCTTTTTTGCGCTTCATGACAGCGTCACACCTCTTACCGCAGGACTTGTCGGAGCATTGGTTGGAATCATAAGTGCGTATTTGTTTAGCCCAGATTTTGGAGTTGTTGGACTTGGAATTGCCTACTCATTGTCGGCGATTGTTAATGCTGTGCTTTTGTGGGTGCCACTACGTCAAAAGATTCAATCACTAGATGAATCAGTCATATTACAGTCACTAATCAAGTTTTCTGTTTCTGGTTTAGCATGCGCTGTTGTAATGCAAAGCTTGAAGCATGCTTTAGTTTTGTTCTTGCCTCTTCACACGTTTTTTAACGTTTTTTTTCAGGGACTTATTGCTGGCGGAGTCGGGTTGCTTGTATATTTTTTCATTGCATGGTTGTTAAAGGCAAATGAGATGAGAGCCTTTGTTGAATCAATGCAAAAGAAGATTCTTCGTAAGGCGCAAGTGGACGCAACTCAAACGCTTGGGTAATATACATTTTGACAAAGATCGCTCGGTTCCTCTGTTCTTGACCGCCGCCGAAGTCGTTTAGGAAGACAAGTGTCGGAGCAGTTGCACAATGTCTCCGGGCCAACGGACTCTTCGCCGTTGTTCCCTGCGACATGATGCAAACTACTCCTTACGATCTTATAAACCTCTCTCTTTAGCCTCAATACATTCAATAAACTACATATTGTGAAACTTAGTGACGTTAGAAAAAAGTATCTTGAATATTTCGAAAAGCAAGGGCATTCAATTGTTCCTTCAGCTTCGATATTGCCTGAAAATGATCCATCGACTCTGTTCACTGGTTCTGGAATGCAGCCAATGGTTCCTTATCTTTTGGGTCAGGCACATCCGCATGGAAAACGCATTACAGATAGTCAAACATGTTTTCGCTCTCAAGATATTGATGAGGTTGGAGACAATCGTCACACAACTTTTTTTGAGATGCTTGGAAATTGGTCACTTGGTGATTATTTCAAAAAAGAACAAATCCAATGGATGTTTGAATTTTTAACAAAAGAAATCGGACTAGATCCAAATCGGTTGTATGTGACTGTTTTCAGTGGAAATGAAGAGCTTGAAATTCCACGTGATTCAGAATCTGTGGACATTTGGAAAAAAGTTTTTTCTGGAGCCGGAATTGATGCTGTTGACGTAGATTTTTCAGAACGTGATGGAATGCAAAACGGAAGAATTTTTTATTATGATGAAAAGAAAAATTGGTGGTCGCGTTCTGGTGTTCCAGACAAAATGCCAGTGGGTGAGCCCGGAGGACCAGACAGCGAAATGTTTTGGGATTTCGGAGTCGAACTTAAATCGCACGAAAATTCGAAATACAAGAATGAACAATGTCATGTCAATTGCGATTGTGGAAGATTTTTAGAAATCGGAAACAACGTTTTCATGCAATTTAAAAAAACAAAAACCGGTT
>Ga0209417_1005438_pt1 | contig 14033 bp, 27 predicted proteins | sample RifGroF2_FD_184002 | JGI IMG/M metagenome (GOLD analysis project Ga0209417, IMG submission 184002) | Groundwater microbial communities from Rifle, Colorado, USA - Groundwater F2 (SPAdes) (version 2) | ecosystem: Environmental > Aquatic > Deep subsurface > Groundwater | place: Rifle, Colorado... | reverse complement strand
AACCCCCCCATAATAAACTTAATCGCCAAATCTCTGCCCACTATCAAGGGCTTGGCTTCTTTATCCGCCACTTGCGACCAATCCACTCCTTTCATCCAAATATCTCTGCCAAACTCTTCCGGCGACATTTCTGAATCTCCGGCAGAGGGCAAAAATACTTTTTGAAGAACTTTGAGCAATCTCTGATTATTCTTGAAGGTTTCCCGAATCAAGCCAATATCATCCGCCGAAATGTAAGGGCGAAAATTGCCTTTTAATAAATCTTCCATCGTCATTTTTGAATCCATTATTTTTATTTTAACTGATAATTCTTAAAAAGTAAATTTGTCGGGCATCTTGTCCAATTCCCCATTAGCCATCATTTTCTCAAACTTTTTGGGGTTATATTTTTTCATAGTATCCTTGAAATGTTCCCATGCTTTTTCTCGCGGGGTAAGTTCTGCCAGTTCTACTGGCTCTACTGGCTCAATAACCTGCTCTACTGGCTCTGCTGATTTTACTTCTTTTACCTTTTTTTCTTTTACCTTTTTTGTTTGTTTTTTTACCATATTATTAACTACCTTTAATTGATAATTGACCTTTTTTGCGGGCTAGGTTGTTTACTTACTCTTACGAGCAGGTCTACAAACAAACCGACCTCCTAACCCGCGCCTGCCATTTCAGGTATGGCCGGATTAGCTTGTAATGGAACTTGGCTAGGAATATTGCTAGTAAGCTGAAGCGGAGAGATTCTTCCCGTTTCCGTTAAAATAGCGTTAAACAACATTTTGGCGTTAGGATCTTGAAGAATTGCGGGATTTTGGGCTATTGTCGTCAAAACCATATTAAGAGTTTGGAGGACTGCCTGCTTATCTACATTTTCATTCGTAATTTCCACTCTTATATTATCCCATTCAAAATCTGAAAACAACTCATCCCAGTTCATTTTTCTCAAATCATCGGGAATGAAAAATCTTTTATTGCCTAATAGAGCAAGACCTTGCTTAATAGTATCTTCCATAGCAAACTTGTCAAATTGAGCAGGAATCTTTCCAGCCAAAACAGAGTTCTTAAAGTTTTCGTTGTGAAGTTTTATGGCTTTATTGGGAATATAAATAGCATCAATTTCCTGTATGCCCGCGTCATTTAAAATTCCCACCACTTCGTCTTTGTTCTTTAGTTGTTTTTTGAGATTGGAGATTATATGGATTCTTAACATATCTTCCAAATCAAGCCCTTTGTTCTCGGTCATTATCTCAAAAAGCGAGTTAGCTTGGGAAACCAAAAGCTGCGTAGTTCCCAAAGGCGTGCCAGAAACGGGAGTAATTCCCCGCATTGCTTCAGGAGTTGCGGTAATTTCAGGGGCTAATCCTCTCCACATCTGCGCAAAGTTTTGTAAAGCCGTAATGTCCGGCTTATCATTTGCAACCCTCGTAAGAGGCATATTAATTTCGTGGGTGAATATGTCGCCAGATTCTATGCCGGAAAGCACATTCCTACCCGTGTAACGCGGGTCGGCGGTCTGCATTATAAGTTTGGAAATTATGTCCAAAGTATCTTTCATATTTTTAACCGTGTGATTCATCATCCATTGAGCGTCAAATAATGATTCTACCGCTCCAATAGCAAGCGTCTGCCCATCCTCTTCAATCAAATGCGTAATCATATACGGGTCTTTGGATTCTCGCCCTTTATAAAGGCAAAAATCGTTATAACCTTCTTTATCGTTTTTGACAAAAGAAATCACGTGCATTTGCTGGATATATTTAATATCTTTATCTTCACGGTTCAAATCAGGATTATCGTCCAATAAACGGGAATCCAATTCTCCGTGAACCTCCCAGCACTCTATAAATTCACTTTGATTATCTTTTTGAGAACCCGATAAAGTCTTGCGGGCTGTTATGGCGGAAATTAAAGAATCCACTTTGGCTTTGTTATATTCTTTCATTCTGCGAAGCTGGGCGGGAGTCTTATAAAACTTTTCTATACGAGGTAAAGCGTCAAAATCCACAGGGTCTACGATTAAGCGATTCCAAGGAATAACAGAAGCTATCAATTCTCCTTTTTTTTCCACAAATTTAACTACCGATGAACCATATTTGGCGAGAGAACGCCCCCAAGAATTCAGGAACTGCCCAAATCTGTTTTTATCCATCCAATTTTGTAAAAGAACTCCCGCCACAAAAGCCAAAATAATACTCTTTTGCGAAGTAGGAATAAATTTTATATTCTTTCTATCTAAATCAGTCGCCCTATACCAGATATTGATTGCGGCGGTTACGATATTGAAAAACGGCTTATCTCTGCCCAGAGAATCCTTGTCGCCTGAAATATGTTTGGAGTTTGAGTAAGCGTCTATTCTTTGGATTACTTCGTGTTGGGAACGCTCAACATAATCCCCAAGTTTAGTTTTGCCTTGAAGATAATTTGATTCTGCGAGCCGGACTACTTCATAGATGTCTTGTATCATTCATATCATCACTTTTAGCTTATAATTTTTTCTTTTTACGCCTTTTATTAAAAGTGCCTCCTGTCGCATAGTATAATTTTATTTGTTTAGTTGTAAAGGTCTTCCCGCTTGGACTCTTATATTTTCCACGACCAACATATTTGAAAGGCATGCTTTAATTATACCACAAATAAAAGTAAAGTGCTATTTCGCGCTATTCATACTCTGTCTTGCCTCATTTCTTCTAAAATGTTGTTCCAACTTTTCATCAATTCTGGCTCTGTCCTCGCTTTGATGGGGCAATAAACGGCCTTTTAGCTCAAAATACATTCTCATAATCAAAGTATCCGATAAATCGGGGCTTCTGCCAAGTATAGCCTTAATATCATCTTTTTCGGTAGCAAATCTCTTTCCGTCCCCTTTAGAGGCATCTTGATATAAAGCCAGCTCCTCAATAATCTTCTCTTTAATTCTAACATCTTGGGTTTTTATCGCAATGTTATGATTATTCACCAAATCAGCCAAAGTAAATACGCATTGAGAGCGAAGATTCCTGTATTCCGAAACAAGCGGCGCGTGGTCAAGATAATGGACATTGGGCAAGTGGACTATGCTTTGATCCGTTCTCAACGCTTGATAAGAAGACTTAAAACCTATAATCCCGTCCAATAGAGAGCTAGAAGCAACGCCAGCACCAACTCCAATCGCGTCCACCGCTATCTGCGAATAAGGTATCCTATCTTGCGAGGCATATTCCCGTATCTGGTTTATTATTCCTTCGGTGTTTAGCCGCTCAAATTGTTCTATGCGATAACTTTCCAGTCCTTGCCAAAAATTAAAAATTGTCTTATCCGAGCCGTCATCGGCGATATCCACAATAAGATATTTTTCAGGGCTTTTGGTAATCGTGTTGGAAAACATATCCACGAGAGATGTATAATGGAATAACGAACTGATATTATCCACATATTCAGCCATTATCTCTTGAGCGTATGTTTCTCCATCCATATCCAATTTCGCTCTTTCTAGTTCCTCTCTAGGAATAGACGGATTTTCCCAAGAAGTGAAATGAAATAGCTCCCAGTCTTTATCAGCCATTTTCTCAAGGCGGCGAAGGTTGGGGTTTTCTTTTTTTGGAGTACCGATAAAATCGGCTGTTCCGTTAGTATCCAATAAAGCCGGACGAAAAATTTCCTGCCAACCGACAAAAAAAATTTTCATAGTATCCGTTTCGTCAAAAGTTATGTGATGCGCCGGCTGTCCCCTAAAGTTTTCCCTGTTTTCCCAACCAGCAACGAAAATTGTTGAGGATTTGCCGTCTTGGGACGGGATTTTCATTTCCAGCCTTGATTCGTTCGGTTCGCCTATTTTTCCTAAACGATTTTTTAAAGACTCCCAAATAATTGAACGGGCTTGCTTTTGAGTCGGAGCGATAAAGAAAATACTCCTGCCCCCTTTGTAAGTTGCTTTAGCAATTAAAATTTCGGTTTCTAAAAGAGTTTTGCCCCCGCGCCTTCCTCCCCTAATTACTTTAAATCTTGCCGGACTCTTTCCAACCTTTTGCTGATGCTCGTAAAGATTCATCAAATGAAATTATAACAGTATTAACGCTTACTCCTCCTTCTGTGGGATATTTTCTTTTTAATTTATAAGCCATTTCAAGACCTTTTGACACAGCTTGAGTGTCGGGTTCGTCTATAACTTTTTTATCATATAAGCCGGTAATATCGTTAAATTCTTTTATTACTTCTCTCTTATTCAAAAGTTCTTTATGCCGTTTGGCTAAAAGAGAATCGGGTAATTCCTTTTCCATTAACAACTTCCAACTATCAGTTTCAGCTATATTTCCACTATCAATATAAGTTTTTTTATAACCTTCCGCCACCATTGCGTCATTTCGGGTTAATCCCACATTTTTGGACATTTTTTTAAGCACTCTTTTGTGCCTTTCCATTATCGGCATAATATCTATTATACCATTATTCCAAAAATCGCCTATACCACGGCTTTGTGTCGGTTTTTTCCCAAACATATTGTTTATCTTGCTCGGAGGTTTTAGCAGTCGCTTTGATAATATAAGTTTTTATTGGGGTATCTAGTTTTTCTATTCGGGAGTTCATATTTTGAAACACCGAGTCAAAACTGCGGATTTTTTCCTCCAAGGAGATAAACTTTTGTAAATCCAAAGCGTTTATTTTCGGTAAAAACTCATTAAAAAAACGAAGTTGAAACGCCGACAATTCTTTGGATAAGCTATCTAGTTTTTGTTTCTCTTCTTCAGTCATTAGTCATTTATTTACCCAAAGGCTTGGATTGTTTTTTAATTCTTGGTCTATCCCAGTTCACGGACCGGCATTTAGGATTAGCGCAAGTTCTGACATCTGTTTTATAAGGTTTCCAGCAAAAACCGCACCGGAAACATTTAAGAGTTGAACCCTTTTCTACGATTGGCATAGTTTAATTGTATTCCTTTCTAAAGAAAAGTCAAGGTTTATTTGTAATACTTATCCACACCCCCCATTTGACATACAATTACAATTTTGATAGACTCCAATTATAGATGAGTTTGGACAATTTCGGAGGATATGGATTTTAATGAAATGAAATACGCCATTTAATCCTCCGAAATCCTTGCTCAATTCTAGCATTATCGGCTAAAAAAAGCAAATATGAAAGATATAAAAATTATAGACACATTGAAAGAAATTGAAACATTACAAAACTTCAGAAATCCTATTGAGTATTTTGCCAATGCTGTTGAAATGACCCGCAGACAAGATTTAGGGATTTCTATTGAAGATATTAGTAAATGTTTCCGGTATCAATTTGATGAAGCAGAATTGGCAAGTCTTATTAAAGAACTAAACAAAGGAAAATTATGAATCCCAAATACCAAAACGCTTTTAATATGGGGCAGGAATTGATGAACCGATTCCCCAGCACAAATCCCCTTTACGAAAAAGGGAGGAAGATTTTAGCGTGGGCATGCGAACGAAATCGCGAGGAACAAAAAGTAAAGTTATATTTTCCGCCAAAGGTCGGCTCAATGGAAGAAAAAATTGAGTTTGAGACATCACAACCGGATTATTATTTATAAAAATATGAAAACACTTAATTTCGGAGATAGTTTAATGAGACAACAATTTGAAACGCTTTATAACTTATCGCGAGGAGCAAGAAAACTACCAATAAACGAAATCCCATCAGAAGGAAATGTCAAAATCAATAGCAAATTAAAATGCGGCGAATGCGGGGAATGGAAAGACGACCCAAGAGTGGAAGCCAACTTAAAATGCGCCGACTGTGCTTATTCCCCTTATGACTATTGAACCCGCAAAACTTTATTCTCTCACCGAAATCTGTCGTTCGGGTTGGCTTAAAAACAAATCCTACAACGGCTGTAAAGTGGAAGCGGACAAGAACAAAGAAATCTTAAAGCCCCTTATTTTGGGCGAAGGCGAAGCGAAACGGATATACATCAGAGGTTGGGATTTATTAGAATATCAAAAAAAATGAGAAAAAAATTAAGTGATTATACCGGAAACAATACAATAGTTATGAATATGCCGGATTATATCGGACAAGCATTAGCGGATAAAGTAACAGAATTAGAAGTAAATCCAGGCCAATTATGTTGTATGAATAGTTTTTTCAATTTACCTATTAATTGGGATTTTGTATTATGGGGCATTAAAATCATTATAATCAAAAATTATGGACGATAAAAAAATCACAAGAATAATCTCCGAGAAAAATAGAAAAATCTCCACGATTATAAGTAATAAAGACGAGAGTATTCGGCTTTCTTCAATCCGCAGAGACGCAGCGCTGTTCACGGCTTCGCGGCTTGGAAGTTTCAAGCAAGCCAGCCAAAAAGATTTTATTGAGGAGCTGGAATATTGGCTCAAATACTTTGACAGAGAGGTTTATAAATCCCACAAGCAGTTAGAGAAAGAAAATTATAAAGCCAAGCGGGCGGAGGAAATCAAAGACACTCTTTCACATTTAGACATAGATTACAAAGAGCCAAATTATAGTTAACTTGACTAAATCATATAGATAACCCTATAATGGGAATATGCTATATGATTTAAAATGTGCTTTATGCAATAAAAATTTCCAAAGCGACCAACCAAAAGCCAAAGGATGTTCTTTAGAATGTAAACTTAAAAGAGAAAGGATTAGAAAAAATAATTGGTTAACAAATAAATATCAAACTAATCCAGAATACAAACAAATAATTTTAGCCAGAGGAAGGGCAAGTTATAAAAAGTTTATACAAGAAAGAAGAATAAGAGTAGCGAACTGGCGAACTTCTCATAAAGAATGGATTAAAGAATACTGGAGAAATCCTCTAAAAGCTAGGGCGCGATTAAGAAAGAAAAAAGAAATGGTATTTAATTATTATGGAAATAAATGCGAATGTTGTGGAGAAACAATTAAAGAATTTCTCACGATTGACCATATTATGGGTGGGGGAGGCAAACACAGAAAACAAAAAGGGGTAAAAAATAGCATTTATTTATGGCTTATACGAAATAATTTCCCTAAAGGGTTCAGAACTCTTTGTATGAATTGTAATTTTGCACGAGGGCATCATCATTATTGTCCCCATCAAATATCTCCATTAAATAAAAAATTGTATATCAACTTACCTCCTAAACTTAAATCATCATCAATAAAAGTCGAGTATTTAGACCACATAGATGTGGATTTGCCGGAATAAAGGTCGTAAAATAGTATTATTAAATAGTCAAGCCTTAACCAAAAAATTATGTCTTGGAAAAAATTAAGTCAGGAAAGCGGAGATTTTCCCCGAAGCTGGGACTGGGAAACCGATAAAGAATTAGATGGCGTTTATCTTAGTTCGCGGGACGCAAAATCAAAGAAAGGCAAACCGATAACCTTTCACCAATTCAAAGTCGGCGAAGAAGAAGTATCAGTGCTGGGCGGAGTAGTTTTAGACCGCCAATTGGGAGAAATTGAAGAAAATGCCCGTGTTTTGATTACCTATCTCGGTGAGAAAGAAGGGAAAAATGGGACATACAAAAATTACGAGGTAAGCGTTTGGGAATAATATGACCGAACTTTGGAGAGGTGAATCGGAAAAAGTAAAGTTGAGCGATGAAGCCGAGACCAAATAAACAAAAGCCCGGCAAAAGTCGGTAATCCGACCTTCCTAAAACCATTTTAACCAACTGGTTAATATGGTCACGGAAGAAAAAACCCGTTCCAGTTAATCGCTCAAAAATTAGCTCCCAAAATTTAGTCAAAGAGTCCAAGTCTTGGATTTGAGAAGTTATCCCCAGTTGCGGACTTGCGGTGAAGAAGGAAGAGAGTAAGATTAAGTTAATGGACAAAACGATACGACTATATATTATAGGATTTAAACCACACGGGAACTTACGATTGTTTTATCGTTTTGTCCGCCCGTGTGGTTTTAATTTTGGAATATGAACAAAAAACAAAGCATAGCAAACACACTAGATTTCCAAGAATTCACTAAACGCGCCCAACAAGAGCAACAAAATTTAGGTATTGCTGAAGGTAATGAAAATAATGACTTTAAACATAAATTACCCCAATGTGAATCACCTATAGAAGAAATTATGTTAGTTTGCCTCCAATATGGACTACACTCCAAATTGATTATTCCTCAATATAATATCAAGCAATATTCCAAGCATCTAAAAAGAGTAGATTTTTTGGTAAAACCATCTATTCCATTTCAATATATAGATTTGAATTTCCCTATTGCTATAGAATGCGATAGCAAACAATTCCACGATTTCAAAAAGGATTTTAAAATAAGTAGGGAAATCGTTTCTTGTAATTTTATGCTTTTTAGATTTAATGGTAGTGAAATTTACACTCATTACCAAAAAATTCTTAAAGCCAAAACAGAAGAAGGAGTATTATTTTACAATAATGACATAATGCTTGTTCAAGAATTGGTTGAGAATATCCAAAATTATATCAATACTTGTATTTTAAAATCTTTAAATAACAAAAATGAGTAAGCACCGTTATATAAACACAAGATTTTGGAATGACAATTACATTGCCAACTTAGACCCTATAGAAAAATTGCTTTTTATTTATTTTTTAAGCAATGAACATACAAACATTTGCGGGATTTACGAACTTCCACTCAAAATTATAGGCATTGAAACTGGCATTGATAGGGAACATTTACAAAATGTACTTTTGCCTCGTTTGGAAAAAGATAAGAAAATCTTTTATAGAAATGGTTGGATAGCTATTACTAACTTCATAAAATATCAAGCCACAAATCCTTCTATTGAAAAAGGGATTGAAAAAGAACTAAAATTAGTTCCTGATGAGCTTAAAATGTCTATTTTAGACAGCGTGGGGACAGCTTCCCCACAGGCTGGCACATATTCTATTCTATTTAATTCTATTAATAACAACTTGGCGAAGACGCCAAGTAAGGATATTGACGATAAAGATATAACTTATTCCTCTTTAGAAGAAAATGAATTAATTAGAACCCCTAAGAGAGGTAGAAATGCCCAAGCTATGGCTTTTTGTATATGGTATGGCGATGAAGTACGCAAACTTCGGGGCACAGATGCTCCATATGAGGGTGGAGGATACTATAAGGCAAAAGAGCTTTTAGAATCTACAAAAAAATGGGATTTGGAGAAATTAAAGGATTTAGCACAATTTTTCTTTGAATTGGATAAATTTGAAAAAAGCCCAATGATTACTGCGTGTTTAAGCGCAGATACAATACGAAGATTTAAAGAGGATAATAAAAGTGATAATTTAATTTATGACAAACCTCACAGATAAATTAAAAAAGCTGGATAAAGACATTGAGCTAAACGAAGTTCACAGAAAACTTTTGGATTATAAAGGTTCTGACCGGATTATTAGTTCTCACGAAAAACTAGAAGAAATTACGCAAGCTCAAAAGGACAAGCCCAAGTTCCAGCTTAATACCCAAATCCCGACCCTAGACGGATACTTTGAAGGGATACGGCTGGGAACGGTTAATGTGGTTTCCGGGCCGACAGGTGAAGGAAAAACAAGCTGGCTTCAAACCTTGACCCAAAATTTCGCCGAGCAAAAAATAAACAGCGTATGGTTCACCTTTGAAGTAATGCCGGAAGAGTTCTTTGAAAAGTTTAATGGCAATGTTCCGCTCTTTTATCTTCCGAAAGAAATCCCCGAATCTCAAAATACTCTTCAGTGGCTTAAAGAGAGAATCATAGAATCGCAAGCCAAGTTTGACACCCGAATCGCTTTTATAGACCACCTCCATTATCTCCAAGATATGCAGGGGCTTTCGGGGCAAAACAACGCCTCAAACTATATTGGGGATTTAATGCGTAAGCTAAAGAGGATTTCCATTGATTTGGAAATTGTGATTTTTATTATAGTTCATGTCAAAACTGACGCCGGCAACCAAGCGGAAATTAAAAAGTATTTCACCAAAGACGACATACGAGATTCTTCTTTCGTCAAGCAGGAAGCCGATAGCGTGATGATGATTTGGAGAAAGCGCGCTAAAACACAAAATGAAATCGGGTGGGAATATACTCAAAACGCCGTTCTTAATTTAGACAAGCACCGGCGCACAGGAAAAGTTGGATTTATAAAACTACTAAATGAAAATGGAAGATTTACAGAAATCACAGAAAATTATTGAGCAGAGAAGAATGATTTTTGAGTGGCGGAATTGCTATCTTCGCCTTAAAAGAATTTTGGCAAGAAAATATGTGAAATTCCGAGTTCCCGAAATCGCCGAGCAATTAAAAGAGCTTAAAGAATCTTACGAAGAGGGATTAAAAGCTATTGAAAAATGGACATAGGCGAATACAAAATTTCAAAATCGCAAGTCGCCGAGATACGAAACTTATACGAACAGCTGGGGTGGAAAGTTTCGGACATTGAAAACGAACACAAGAAAAAGCTGGAAGATTTTTTTTGGCTGGAAGCGGGAGCCACAATTTCGGGAGCGAAATTATTTATTAAAGACGAAACCAATGAACAAGCTGACACCCTTTTATAAAACAGAATCTTTTGTCGGGCTCGCGGAAGACATCGCTATCGCTTTTAAGGTTTTTATTACAGGCGAAAAAGAAAACCGCATAAGATTTAAATTTTATTTGGCTTCCACAATTTTATCATCGGAAGTTTATAAAAAATTCAGCCACGAAAATTCTGACTTTGTTACCCGCCTTGTCGCGAGAATCAAAATGGAATTAAAAAATAAGGACTTGCCAGCATTGAGCCGAACATCGGTTATGGATGCGATTCAGGTGTTTTCAAAGTATAAAAGTTTAGAATTATTGGAAAAAGAGCTGGGGGCATTTTATAACTGGTCGGATTGCCTTCGTCTAGTTGGGAGAGAAAGAGCCCAAGAGCTGGACTCGGGATGCTGGCATTGTCCCATAAAAGGGCATTGCTCGGGAGCAAGCTAGGATGCGTTTTAAGGCACTTGTAGTGCCTATAGATTAAACGATAGCCTCAAAAACAGATAAGTTGACTTACTAAAAATCAAAAAAATCCTTAAATGTCAAAAAACCCTTTATTTAAGCCATTAAATGGCACATCCAAAAAAAGTGACGATTTCCATTAAGCACAAAAAAGGTCAAAAATCGTTTTAAACGCGTTCTAAGGTGGTTCTAAGCGATTTAATTATTAGATAATAAATTAAACAAAATGACAAGAAAAAGCGAAAACAAAGGAGATTTAATGAGTTTTTGCCGAAAATGTAAAAAACCAACTTGGTATATGGAGTTATGGGGAAAAATAACTAGCAAGGGCGTAATAGATTTATGCGAGAAATGCTTTAATAAAAAATAAAATGCCAGCATACACACACCAAAACAAAAATATCAGCGTTGCCGAACTCGTCTGCGGAAATTGTGAAATTTGGTTCTTGGTTTCTTTGGAACTTCGCGATTATGCTTTTCGCTGTCCAAAATGCGGGAAACTATTTTTGGTTAACGATATTTTTGAAATAAAAAGATATAAAGAAAAATGAAAAAATCACATCACCCTCACCATGCCTATCATCCAAAATCTGATGTGCTTTATAAGTGCTATCACAAACCGCATTTGTCTAGCGCGGGAATGTGTCCTCGTTGCCAAGAAGTTGCCGATTGGCTGGCGGGATTGCCTTTGAAAAAAGGCAAGTGGTCAATAGTTAAAAATCAAATACCTAGATATGAAAAAATCATTGCTTAAAACTAAATCACAATTAAAGAAACTTGCTTGGAAATACTTTACCGCGTGGATTAAGAGGCGGGATAAAAAGAAATGTTATACTTGCCCCGCGACCGGCTGTATTAAACAAAACGCTCAAGCCGGACATTATCCCCCCGGGTCAATTTTGCCAGAGGGAGAATATTTTAATGAAAAGCTAGTCCATCTCCAATGTTTCAGGTGTAACATAAACTTTAGTGGCAATCCCGTATTTTTTAGAAAAAATCTTATTAGAGATTACGGCGTTGATTTCGTAGAAATGATTGAAAACAAATGCGGAAAACCCGACCCGTTATCCCATCAAGAGATTCAAGCCATCATTGAAAAGTATAAACTTGAAAAACCCTTGTAAATCAATGGCTTTTAGCCAAAGTCCAAGAGTTTGAAAAGTTTTTTGGGCTTATCGGCAGAATTATCCACAGAGGGGGCTATTGACAGCCGATAATCAACTATGCTAGGTTAAAGATATGAATATACAACAAGTCTGCGAAGCGGTAATGGGTAACAAGGTTGTGAAGGCAACTAAATATATCAGTCCCAAGCTGATTGTCCGGGCTGTCCGCAAGCAATTCCACAAAAGAATTCAAAAAGGCAATATAGAAATATATTTGACTATCGGCAAACCAAATTGGGCGGAACGGGAGTTTGTTAAATTATGCCAAAAGGCGAAAGAGCCGTTTCCGTTAAAAAATATTCAGTTGAAATTGTATAATCCAATTAAGAAAAAATTAAAAGGTCGCAAATAACTAACCAAAACTTATGCTTACTCTACAACAATTAAAAGAAATGAAGCCAGGAATTTTTGCTAGTGGAATTGGAATGGATGGTAGAAATGAAATTCGCTGGGTTGCTACTAGAGGAGATATTTATGATTGGGCTATTTACTATGGACGTTTAGAACAAAGTAATGAAGAAATTAAATGTTTTGGCGATAAATTACATTCAGAAGATAAAATTAGAAATTTCGTTCCTTGTGAAGATGAGGCATTTAAGAGGTATAGGTATTAAAAAGGTCGTAAATAACTTGGTTTTCGGGGGAAAGGAAAAATTTGTGGCATTCCCCTGTATGTAAAATACTTTAATAAACTCCTTGTGAAAAGTGTTTCCAAAACTTGAAAATTAAAAGATTAAATTAAAAATATGAAAAAATCACCAAAATTATTACTTCTGTTTTTAATCCCCATCGGGCTTTGGATAGCTTTATACTTTATTGGAATATGGCAAAGAGATAATGTTGATTGGATAAGCGGATGGCCTTCTACTTGGTGGATGTTTACAGACATATTTGTTGGAACACTTATGTTGTGGTCTTTTGGTAGAGTGTGGTTTATAAACTTTAATGATTAAAAAAATGAAAACTGACATAGAAGTAAAAATTGGCGGGAAAACTTATAAGCTGATTGAGAAAATATGAACACAAATAAAAGAGAGATGAAGAAACTTACAATCGGAAGTTTTAAGCGAATAGGAAATCAAGGTAGTTTCCGGCATTACTTCTCACACATTCTTCCTGACGGGAAAGAGGTTTGTTTGGAAGCTTGTCTAAGTGGTTATTGTGTGGCGATTTATAATCACGAAGGCGGTAATCTAATTGGTGAAAAAACTTGCACGAAGATTGAGGGAATGTTGGAATCCCAAATTGTATCAGGTTTTAGTATTTTGACAGGTGAGGCGTTAGAAAAAGCAGTTAGTATAGCCAATAAACTTTTATCAACTAATTAAAAAGAATTATTAAAATAAACGGCTCGCAACCTACTGCGAAATAATATGTTAGGAGAAAATAGTCAGGTAGCCACGCCTAAAATGTGGAAAGATTTATCAACCGATGAAAAATTTGAGAGAATGAGGCAAGAGATTAAGGGTCTGCAAAGTTATATTGGCAATTTGCAATCAAACATACACCAAATCAGAACAAATTTTGCGAAACACGAACACAGTAACGGGAAAATAATGACTCCGCATGAAGCATTTGGGTCGAATGTATTAAGTGGGACTGCTTCTAATGCTCTACATAACCTAAAAGCAGAAGCGGAAGGAAGTGTATATTTTTAACCCCCTTATCAGCTAACCCCTATGCCCACAGATAAAAAAGAGATGAAATTACGAAATTATTGGGAACGATATGCTCCAATTTGGTTAAAAGTATCGTGGGAAATGAAATGGGAATTATTTCTAGTTATTGTAATAATTCTATTTATCATATACTTATTTATAAATGTTGTTTATACTCTAAGTCATCTCATAGTAAAAAAGTGACAAACCTTAATTGCACAACTTGTGGAGCAGAAATTAAACGGGCTAAACCGCTTAAAATAATGTCGTGTTTTGATTGTAGAGCAAAACGCCAAAAGAAATACAACAAAGA
>Ga0209417_1005433_pt1 | contig 14039 bp, 9 predicted proteins | sample RifGroF2_FD_184002 | JGI IMG/M metagenome (GOLD analysis project Ga0209417, IMG submission 184002) | Groundwater microbial communities from Rifle, Colorado, USA - Groundwater F2 (SPAdes) (version 2) | ecosystem: Environmental > Aquatic > Deep subsurface > Groundwater | place: Rifle, Colorado... | reverse complement strand
CCTCCCTTCTTGCAGTTGCAACAGAGGCACGTGTACTTGAGATCTGGAGTGACGTAAACGGCATGATGACCGCCGACCCAAGAGTTGTGCCGGAGGCAAGGACAATTGACCATATCTCATATAAAGAGGCTCTGGAGCTGTCGCACTTTGGGGCAAAAGTTGTCTACCCACCAACAATACAACCTGTGGTGAGCAAGGGAATCCCGATAGTTGTAAAAAACACCTTTGCACCTAAAGATGCAGGAACCATAATTGAAAAATGTCCTCCCGAAAGTCGTGGTAAGATAAAGGGCATATCATGCAGCAACAAGATAGCGCTTCTCTCGATGGAGGGGAGCGGAATGGTAGGTGTCCCGGGATATTCAAGCAGATTGTTTGATGCTCTCACAAAAGCCGCAATCAATATAATTCTTATAACACAGGCATCGTCTGTCCATACAATGTGTGTTGCAATAGATGAGTCTGATTCAGAAAAGGCAAAGCAGGCAGCAGACGACGCATTCGCCTATGAAATAAGCTTGAACAGGGTCAACCCATTAAAAGTGGAGAAGGGCTTTTCTATTATCACTTTGGTAGGTGATGATATGAAAAACCAGTCAGGAACAAGCGGGAAGATGTTCAACGCACTGGGCAGGGCCGGAATAAACATCAGGGCAATAGCACAGGGTTCATCGGAAAAGAATATTTCTACGGTGGTGAACCAGGAGGATTCCGACGAGTCTATAAGGGTAATACACAAAGAGTTCTTTGGTGAGAGTGTAAAAAAGATAAACCTCTTCATTGCCGGATACGGGAATGTTGCAAAGGCACTAATCTCCATAATTGAATCACAATCTGAATATATATCAAGAACATACCGCCGTGAAATTTGCATTGCAGGTATCTGCAACAGCAAAAAAATGGTATTCAACAGAGGGGGTATAGCTCCCGAGTCAATACCTGAATTACTGAAAAACGGCAAGGACGCAGGTATATACAAATTCTGCCAAACCAGCAACGAAATGGGACTGGTAAACTCAGTATTTATAGACTGCACAGCTCATCAGAGTGTGGCTTCTACATATCAGGAAATGCTTTCAAATAACATCTCGGTAATTACATGCAATAAAATCGCACACTCTTCATCTTTTGACAATTATAAATCACTTAAGGAGAGCGAACAAAATTCTGATGCCTCTTTCTTTTACGAAACAACAGTTGGGGCAGCATTGCCTGTAATTTCAACAATCCGGCAAATGATACAAGGTGGCGATAAGATTGTATCAATAGAAGCCATTCTCTCAGGCACCCTAAACTTTATTCTGAGCAATTACGACGGCACCGACAGCTTCGCCAACCTTATAAATAAAGCAAAGGCATTGGGCTATACAGAACCTGATCCAAGACAGGATCTTTCGGGTACCGATGTGTTGAGGAAAACCATAATCCTATGTAGGGAAATTGGATATGAGACAGAGGCTTCGGACGTAAGTATTGCTCCTCTCGACGACAACGAAGAGAAGATTTCCATTGCCTATAAAGAAGCTAAATCTAAGGGAGGGAAACTAAAATATGTTGCATCAATAAGGAATGGCGTGTGCAAAATAGGACTGGAGACTTTGAGTCCTGCTCACCCTCTTTATGAGGTTTCCGGGACAGACAATGCAATCATAATCACTAGTAGCGACTATTCATCTCCTCTTAAAATTGTGGGTGCAGGTGCCGGAGCAAGGCAAACTGCTACAGGATTATTTAATGAAATTTTAAAAATAAAAGGGTAAATTTTGTAACTTCGCAGAAAATTCCCCCAAATGAACACATATACCGAGAATGAAGTTAAAACTTTAGAGTGGAACGAACATATCCGACGCCGGCCTGGAATGTATATCGGCAAGCTTGGAGATGGCTCATCGCCTGACGATGGCATTTACGTTCTTCTCAAAGAGGTGATGGACAACTCGGTAGATGAGTTTGCAATGGGCTACGGCAAATCTATTGTAATCTCCATACAGGAGAGAGTGGTTTCTGTAAGGGACTATGGGCGTGGAATTCCTCTTGGCAGCCTTGTTGATGCCGCCAGCAGAATGAATACCGGTGCAAAATATGACGACAAGGCATTCAAGAAATCGGTGGGGCTGAACGGTGTAGGTATCAAGGCTGTAAACGCCCTTTCCGTATCCTTCAACATTCAGTCTTTCAGAGAAGGTGAGAGCCACTTTGCACGGTTCAGCCGGGGCGAGCTCATTGAGGAGGGAAGAGTTCTGAGCAATGAGAAAAACGGTACCGTGGTTACCTTTATTGCGGACGAAGAGCTCTTTGGCGACTATACCTTCAACTACGAGTTTATCGAGAGTATGCTCAGAAACTACTCTTATCTGAATACTGGTCTCACAATAAAGCTCGACGGAAAGGAGTTCATTTCAAAAAACGGTCTGCTTGACCTGCTGAATGAATCTCTCACAAAAGAACCCCTCTACACACCAATTCACCTCAAGGGTGACGACATTGAGATAGCAATTACTCATGGGAATGACTATGGCGAGGGCATATCTTCGTTTGTGAACGGTCAGTATACAACCCAGGGCGGAACCCACCTATCTGCATTCAGAGAGGCAATAGCAAAGACAATCAAAGATTTTTACAAGAGGGACTTCGACCCAAGCGATATTCGTCAGTCTATGATAGCCGCAGTAAGCATAAAGGTTCAGGAGCCTGTATTTGAGTCACAGACAAAGACAAAGCTTGGCTCCAAAGAGATGTCGGCAGGTGGCATAAGCGTCAGGAATTTCATTGGCGACTTTCTAAAGGAACATCTCGACAACTTTCTGCATCGTCATCCTGATATAGCAGACGCTATCCTTAGAAAGATATTCGATTCAGAAAAAGAGAGAAAGGCAATATCGGGCATACAGAAGCTTGCACGCGAGAGGGCGAAGAAAGCAAACCTCCACAACAAAAAGCTAAGGGATTGCCGCGTTCATTACAACGAAAAACATGACCGTTCACAGGAGAGTATGCTCTTTATTACAGAGGGTGACTCTGCAAGCGGTTCAATAACAAAGAGCAGAGACGTTGCTGTACAGGCAGTTTTCAGCCTCAAGGGAAAACCGTTGAACACATACGGGCTCACAAAAAAGATAATTTACGAAAACGAGGAGTTTAACCTTTTGCAGGCAGCTCTCAACATTGAGGAAGATCTTGAAAACCTGCGCTACAATCAGATAATAATTGCAACCGATGCCGACGTTGACGGGATGCATATCCGCCTTCTGCTTATGACATTCTTCCTGCAGTTCTTCCCCGATCTTATAAGGCAGGGCCATCTTTATATACTTCAGACCCCACTCTTCAGGGTAAGGAACAAAAAGGAGACAATATACTGCTACTCACCCGATGAGCGCGACAGAGCCATCAAAAAGCTAGGAACCAATCCAGAGATAACCCGATTCAAAGGTCTTGGAGAGATCTCCCCCGACGAGTTCAAGTTCTTTATAGGTGAGAGCATACGTCTTGACAAGGTACGTCTTGGGAACGACGACAACATTCCGGAACTTCTGGAGTTCTATATGGGCAAGAACACACCTGACAGGCAGCACTTTATTAGGTCTAACCTCAGATCTTATCTGGTTCTTGAAGAGGCCATTTAAGGGATTTCCCCCAGGCTTTTCACCACCTTATAATACTATGTCTCTTCAAAGTACTCCTTCTCCGGATTAGTCAGAATCTCCTGTACAATTTTAGTTACCGACCGGAAGTCAATCTTACCGGAACTCATCATAGGAAACTCCCTTATGACTATGAAATGTTTAGGAAGGGCTATATTTGGCAATTCGTCTCCCATTTTCCTGAGTATCTCAGCTTTGTTTACCTCAATGGTAACAGTTGCTATTATTGAAGAGCCTCTCAATTCATCTGTAACGTCCACCACACAGCAGGAGACGCCCATAGGAAGGTACTTCTCAAGTGTGTTTTCCACTTTTACCAGAGAGACCATTTCGCCCCCTATTTTAACAAACCTTTTGAATCGTCCTGCATGCCATAGATAGTTGTCTTCATCCATGTAACCCATATCGCCAGTATTGTACCAGCCATCGGCCAAAGCCTCTGCAGTAAGCTCAGGATCATCATAGTAACCCTTCATTACAGAGTCACCCTTCACCAACACCTTACCCACCTCTCTCACCTTGCACTCCTCTCCTGTCTCGAAGTTTTCTACTCTTACCTTAACACCTGGAATGACTCTTCCTGTACTTCCCGGTCTGTTGAATTCATGTGAGTTCACCGATATCACCGGAGATGTTTCAGTTGCTCCATAACCCTCAAGCAGAGTTACGCCATGTTTATTCATATACCCTTCACGTAAAGCATCCGGACACTTATCTGCCCCAGATACCATTATCCGCAAAGTTTTAAAGTCACCCGGTTCCGACTTATGGAGATATCCCCAAAAGAAACTTGGTGTACCTACCATTATTGTTGGTTTTTCCTCACGCGCAATATTGCATACAGTCTGAAAATCAAGAGGATTTGCATAGGTGACCATAGTCATGCCTTTGTATAAGGCTACCCAAAGATTTACTGTAAGGCCAAAGACATGGAAAAACACGAGGTTTGCAAGTAATACATCTTTATCACTGATATTGACATAATCTCCGAAATTCTCAATATTTGAAGCAATGTTTCTATGAGTCAGCTGAACTGCCTTTGGATCCTTTTCACTACCGCTTGTAAACAGAATTGCAGCGGTATCATTTTCATCGCCCTTATGTATGCAGCTGAATATCAAGCTCACAGGAAGCAATGATTTTGCTGCAGCTGTAAGTTTGTCTCCTGTTGAAACACTTGTCATAATATCTTCTATCATAATCATACCATCCAGAACCGGGCATTTGATTTTTTCCAGAAGTGCCCTTGAGGTGATTATTGTCTTGAACTTACATTTACTCTGAGCATACTTTGCATTTACTTCTGCCCCTGTAGAATAATTAATCATAACCGGAATCCTTCCACTCATCAATGCCGCTACTGTAGCAAGTGCGCAGCCGGCAGATGTTGGAATCATTATACCAATGAACCCTGCATCATATTTCTTGAATTTTGAGCTAAGGATTAGAGAACCAATCAAAGCCTTGGAATAAGTGACTTTCTTGTCTGTTGTTTTGTCAATAATTGCAAACTTTTTGGCATTTTTCTTTGCCATCCGTACAAATTGCTGATGTAGTAACATAAAGGTAGGTTTTAGTTAAAGCTGTTTTACGGGGCTAATATAATAATTTATTTTTTACAAATGCAAATATGAGTGTAAATATGAGTTTATATCTTTATTATGTTTTATCAGGCATTCCAATTGCTTCAGATACTCATATAGAAGATATAGTGTAATTATAAAGTAAGGTTTGTAAATTAGATATATCCAATCTTAGAATTAAAATGTTTAATTTTAAGTACTATTTTTTAAGAAAATTCTATAAATATAATGAAGTACTCCTTACTCAAACCCACTCTACTCGTTCTCTTACTTTTCCCCGTATTGCTTTCTCTGTCTTGCAAGAACAACAGGATAAATCAGTTTGATCAATTGAACAGCACTTCACGGGATAAAGGTCAGAAAGAATCTCCTGTTAAGGCAGACAGCAATGTGCCGGAGTCACCCGCTGATACTGCAAGAACATGCGATACAGCAAACTCAGATAAAGAAATAAGAACATCAAATGCAAGTTCAGTAAGCGGGAAAATTTACCTGAAAGTTACGAGGGTTATAGATGGTGACACTTTCGTAATTCTTAATAATGATGGTTCGGATGAAAAAGTAAGACTGACCGGTGTAAACGCTCCGGAGTCGAGAAATACGGGGAAAAAGAAAAAGGAGGAGTTCGGAATTGAATCAAAGGCGTTTCTGACAAAGTTTCTCACGGAGAAAAAAGTAAGGCTTGAGTTTGATGTGCAAAAAAATGACAGATACGGACGCACACTTGCTTATGTATATCTGGAAGATGGTACTTTTCTTAATGAATACCTCGTAAAGGAAGGTTATGCCCAGGTTTCAACCTTCCCTCCAAATGTAAAATACAAGGATACCTTTATTGCTGCCCAGAGGTATGCCCGTGAAAAGAAAACGGGTCTCTGGAAATAGACCTCACCAGATACTCCTTCCTGATAGTGGCAGGCAACTTTCCGTAGTTTTTCAGAAATGACCGGTTCATGGCCCGCACACTGCCAAAACCCGATATCATTGCAATATCTGCCAATGGTTGGATTTCCTGAGTCAGTAGAAGGTTCTTTGCATGCTCTGCTCTAAGATTATTTATATAGTCGGTAAACCTGCATCTTTTCACTTCACCGATATATCGGGAAAGGTATGTTCTGTTTGTTCCCAACTCCTTCGCAAGCATTGTGAGAGTGAAACCCTGGTTCAGATAAAGCTTTCTGGTTTCAATTGCGTTTTCCGTTTTTGTACAAGCCTTTGGAATTTTTACATAACAATCCTCTTTAATATCTTCTTCTAGAAGACCCGACAGAAAAAGGACTTTTTTAATGATCTTTATAGCAGCTCCCCGCCTATTCATTTTGAAGTTTCAGCTTTTGTTCCTTGCACCAGTCGGCAGGTGTATAACCCAGATAATACCTGAAAGCAATGGAAAAAGTTGCCATTGAACCAAAACCAGACATGTTGCATAAGTCCTGAATAGTCAGCTTTAAATTGGAATAGAACAGCCTCTTGGTCTCCTCTATTCTGTAATAGTTCACAAACTGGTTGAAGTTTTGATTGTGTTTGTCATTAATTATCCTGGAGAGATAGGTTTTGTTTGAATAGAGATACATTGCAACCTCCCTTATCTTGAGGTCGGCACGCAGGTATGGTTTCTCCTTTTCGAAATAGGCTAAAAGCCTTTCATACAATTCATCGGCTTTCATGTTCTCCGACATCTGTCTTTTAATCTTATGTCTTTCGGCTAAAAGAGTGGAGGTGGGGTCATTAAAAGATGTTTCGTCGTTCATGCCGTTATAATTAAAAGGGTATGTTGTCCTGAAAAAAAGGAAGATATTGATAATTGTAAAAAGTGACAATAATTCAATAACATAGATATATCTGACATTGATGTACATGAACAGCAAGAGCAGTATTGAAGCTATTGTCAGAGCCAGAAATATGAATATGTCATTCTTGTGACATATAAGTGAGTGACTTTCATCCTCTGAAATACAGCACAGTCTTTTATAAAACTTATAAGCGAGGTAACTACTGTATATTATGAACACAGCAGTGGCAAGTAAAAGATATATATTGTCTATCTGCTTGTGTGAAGTTATTGTTTTGACCGAGACAAACTGAGTTAATATATTTGCAGCCATAAGGATTGACAATGCAACAAGATATACTTTAACCGAATAGTCTACAGAATTTATGCTGGTAGAACAGTAATATTGAACAGGCAACGCTATAAGCATCATAAACAATACCTTAGATATATTTGTCTGGTAATAGTCAAACTCAGGTAATGAATCATGAACCACAAGTCTCACAATGAATGTCAGCGATATTGCCAAAAAACCATAAGAGGTAGCATATACTAATCTCTTCTCCCTCGGTAATATATTCTTCTTCATATAAAGAAGAAAAAACAGATAAATCGAAAACAAAAAATAGATAATCCCATAAAGAAACTCAATCCTGGATTGCATTTCAACAAAATTCAGCAACTCACTCATACATTAGTCATTAAGTTTTCAAATTTAATAACAAATATCAAACCTAACAAACTAATTCATTATGAGCTAATAATTTATCTAATTGTAAGAATTTTTTCCAAATTAAGAAAAAAAATACACCTAATTGCCCATTGCCTAATGCCTATTGCCTAATGCCTATTGCCCACCTCACCTCTTCATCTCATCAAACCCCTTACCATAAACACCCATAACGTTTCCCACAGAAAGAAACGCCTCCTTGTCCACCTCGCGCACAACCCTGAACACATAGTTAGATTCTGTGCGCCTTACAATTACCATAAGAACCTTACCCTCCTGTTTTGTGAACCAGCCCTGTGCATTTATAACAGTCACCCCACGGCCAATTGTCGTAATTTTGTCTGCAACCTCTTCGTACTTTTTGGAGAAAATGAAAATCTGAATTGACTGCCTGGCACCGGATAATACGAGATCTACAGTGTAGCTGGTTACCGTAATAAGCATGTACCCATAAATGATAATTGCGATCTTCATACCTAACGACTCATCGGAAGGAATTATTATAGAGCTTGCAATTATTAATATATCAATCATCAGGATTATCCTGCCGGGCGATACATTTCTATATTTGTTAACTATCAATGCAATAATGTCTGTCCCTCCGGAACTTCCACCCTGAGTGAATGTGGTTGCAATACCTACTCCGGCACAGGCTCCCCCCATTATGGCACTAAGAAGCTTGCCGTTTCCTATTGCAATGTCGTTAATCAGTTCTTGAGGTACCAATCCGGGAATGACATCGAGAAATATTGTAATAATGACTATAGCATAAAATGTCTTAGCCCCAAAAGCCTTGCCCAGTATCTTTAACCCTATACCCAAAAGCACAGCATTAATAAGGAAAAACGAGTAACTGACAGGGAACCCTGTAGAGTAATAAAGTATAGCAGAGATACCGGTGACCCCGCCTCCGACAAGGCCGTTCGGAATAAGAAACACCGACCAACCTATTGCATACAGAAGGAGTCCGAAAGTTATTATAACGTACTCCTTAACACCATTTAAGATTCCTTTTGTTTTTTTGTCCATTCTATTTTCCCTGCTTTAAATTGATCGAATCCCTGACCATAGACACTCATTACAGTCGTCACCGACATAAATGCATTCCTGTCAATTTCCCTTACGATATTGCTGATTTCTGCCATCTGACTTTTACGAAGCACAATTACAAGAACCTTGCTGTCGGTCTGTGAATACCAGCCGGTAGAAGAGATTGCCGTAACCCCGCGCCCAAGCTCCTTTGTAACCCTGTCGGCAATTTCAGTATACTTGTTTGAGAAGACCATAATCTGGACAGATTGTTTGTTTCCGGTAAGAATCAAGTCTATAACATAGGAGAATGAAACCATAACTATATAACCGTAAATAACATCTGAGAGCTCCTTGCCCGGGATAAAAAAGACAGAGCCTATTATAACAAGGTCGCAATAGAGAAAGACCCTGCCGGGCGATGTCTCTCTGTACTTTGCAATTATAAGAGCAACAATATCTGTCCCTCCCGTACTGCCACCCTGAAGAAAAATAGCACCTATTCCGACACCACTCAGTGTACCCCCTAGTACAGCGTTAATAAGTTTATCATCAATATCGGATATCCATGGTATGAGTGGAAGGAACTTGAACATTAAAGCCGTTACAGCAATACAGTAGATTGTTTTAAAACCGAATCCCCTGCCCAGAAAAAGGAAAGCAATACCAAGCAATATGGCGTTCATAATCAGATAAGAATAGAACACCTCAACGCCTGTGGAATATTGTATTACAGATGCAAGACCACTCACACCCCCGCCAGCAATTTCATGCGGAATCAGAAATGCCGTCCAGCTGAAGACATAAATGAAAAGCCCAAAAGTCATAATTGTGTATGACTTCATGGTGCTGAAGAATGATCTGTCCATATTGTGTTTTTTACAAATATAGTTCCGATTTGGAGAAGATTACGGCGCTTCCCTTAATTAATACCCTTTCCTCTTCCATTATACAGGTTATTGCGCCTCCTCTTTTGGAAAGTTGCCTTGCTTTGAGAGAATCCTTCTTAAGCCTTTTTGCCCAGTATGGAGCAAGGGTGCAGTGCGCAGAACCTGTTACAGGATCTTCATGAATGGTGGCTTGCGGGGTGAAATATCTCGAAACAAAATCACACTCCTTGCCCGGAGCTGTTACAATCACACCACCCGGGTCAATGTTGATTTCGTCAAAGACCGACCTTTCAATCTCTATCATCTCAATCTCCTCCTGTCTGGCATATACAAGAAGATAGTCCCTAGCTTTATATATCTCCAGAGGTTTAATGTTGAGACTGTCATAAATCTCCTCCGGAAGCGGCGATTTTATTGCCTCTCTAAGCGGAAAATCCATAGAAATCATATCCCCATCCTTTTTGACAGCAATCTGCCCGGAAGCAGTGTTGAACAGAATCTCTTCTTCCTTGTATTTGTACCATGTAAAAAGGACATGTGCCGATGCAAGAGTTGCATGGCCGCAAAGATCCATCTCCATGTCGGGAGTGAACCATCGGAGAGAATAATTATTGCCATCAGGAAGTATGAACGCAGTTTCCGGAACATAGTTCTCCTGGGCAATTTTCCTCAGAACAGAATCGGGGAGTTTCTCCTCCAGCATAACAACCACAGCAGGATTACCGGAAAAGATCCTGTCTGTAAAAGCATCAACTTGAAAAGATTGCAAAACCATCAGCAAACAATATTAATAATTTTATTCGGGACCACTATGATTTTCTTGATTGTACTCTCTGATAGGTATCGTGCAGTATTCTCGTCTTCCAGGACTGCCGCCTCTATCTCTTTTACAGATAGTCCTATTGCAAGGGTAAGTTTAAACCTGAGCTTTCCGTTAAATGAAACCGGATACTCAAATGAATTCTCTACGGTATTAGCCTCAATATATTCAGGAAACGTCGCAAATGATATACTCTCATTGTGACCAAGCATCTTCCACAGCTCCTCGCAAATGTGAGGGGCAAACGGCGATAATAGTATTGTCATAGGTTCCAGAATCTCTCTTTTAGTGCAGCCGACTTCGTAAAGATCGTTTGTTGCAATCATAAAGGCACTTACACTTGTGTTAAAGGAAAAGTTTTCAATATCTTCCTGAACCTTTTTTATTAGCTTGTGAAGTATTTTAAGCTCTTTTGCAGTTGCCTTCTCTTCCGATACGGCAAATACCTCCTTCTGTATGAACAACCTCCAGAACCTCTTCAGAAACCGGTGCACACCGTCAATTCCGTTAGTATCCCAAGGTTTGGATTGTTCCAGGGGGCCCAGAAACATCTCGTACATTCTGAGTGTGTCTGCGCCATAGTTTGTGCAAATAATATCTGGGTTTACCACGTTGAACATAGACTTACTCATCTTCTCAACTGCCCAGCCACAAACATACTCTCCGTTTTCCAGAATGAACTCTGCATTTTCGTACTCAGGCATCCATGACTTGAAAGCAGCAATGTCCAGTTTATCGTTGCTGACAATATTTACATCTACATGTATCTCAGTTGTTTCGTATTTTTCCTTAAGCCCAAGAGAGACAAAGGTATTGCCCCCTTTAACCCTGTAGACAAAGTTTGAACGCCCCTGAATCATTCCCTGATTGATAAGCTTTTTGAACGGCTCCGGCTCACAAACGTAACCAAGGTCGAACAGGAACTTGTTCCAGAAACGCGAATATATGAGGTGCCCTGTTGCATGCTCTGTACCACCTATGTACAGGTCAACATTTCTCCAGTAGCTATTTGCCTCTTTGCCAACCAGTTCATTGGAGTTTGACGGGTCCATATATCTAAGGTAGTATGCGCTGCTGCCTGCGAAACCGGGCATTGTACTCTTCTCCAGAGGATAACCTTCAAAAATCCAATTCTCTGCACGAGCCAATGGCGGTTCCCCACTCTCTGTAGGCAAGAACTTGTCCACCTCCGGAAGTTCCAGCGGCAGGTTTTTAAGCTCCAATGGCATAGCCATTCCATCTTTGTAATATATGGGAAAAGGTTCTCCCCAGTAACGCTGACGAGAGAAAATTGCATCTCTCAGGCGGAAGTTAATCTTCTTTTTGCCTATTCCAAGCTTCTCAACCTCGTTTATTGCAGCCGGTATTGCCTCTTTTACAGTCATTCCGTTGAGGAAACCGGAGTTGCACATAATTCCCTCCTTTGCATCGAAACTTGCTGAAGAGATATCGCATCCCTCAATAAGAGGAATTACAGGAAGATCGAATTGTCTTGCAAATGTGTAATCCCTGCTGTCATGTGCCGGAACGGCCATAATTGCCCCTGTTCCATATCCTGCAAGAACATATTCAGATATCCATACAGGAATATTCTGCAAAGTGAACGGATTGACTGCAAAGCTTCCTGTAAATACTCCTGAAGCCTTTTTGGTCTCAGCCATCCTCTCCCGCTCAGTCTTCTTTTTGGCATTTACCAGATACTCCTCAACAGCAGACCTTTGTTCTCCCGTAGTAAGTTTTTCTACCCATTCGCTTTCAGGAGCAAGCACCATAAATGTAGCTCCGAACACTGTATCTGCCCTGGTCGTGAATATCTCCAGGTCATATTGTTGCTCTCCGTTTGAAACCTTGAATATCATTTCGGCACCTTCTGAACGGCCAATCCAGTTGCGCTGCATCTCCTTAAGCGAATCACTCCATTCAACCTTGTCAAGATCGAACAGGAGCCTCTCGGCATATGCAGACACTCTAAGTTGCCACTGCCTCATTTTCCTCTGCTCCACAGGATTGCCCCCTCTGACTGAAAGCCCCTCTTTCACCTCATCGTTTGCAAGTACGGTTCCCAGAGCTGCGCACCAGTTAACCGATGTCTCTCCCAGATATGCAACCCTGTATTGCATGAGAATTGCCGATTTTTCAGCCTCGCTGAATGTGTTCCACTGCGTAGAAGTGAATGCATCCACCTCTCCGCTTGCTGCATTTATCTCACTGTTACCCGCTTTCTCAAAAATTGAAACAAGCTCAGAAATTGGCCGGGCCTTCTGACTCTTTTTATTGTACCAATGAGAGAACATCTCCAGAAATGCCCATTGGGTCCACTTGTAATACGAAGGATCACAAGTTCTTACTTCACGTGACCAGTCATACGAAAATCCGATTCTGTCCAACTGTTCGCGATAGCGGAGAATATTTTTTTCTGTTGTTGTAGTAGGGTGTTGGCCGGTCTGAATGGCATATTGTTCTGCCGGCAGACCGAAGGCATCGTATCCCATAGGGTGAAGGACATTGAAACCCTTCAGTCTTTTGTATCTGCTGTAAATGTCGCTGGCAATATATCCGAGAGGATGCCCCACATGAAGACCTGCTCCGGAGGGATAGGGAAACATATCCAAAACATAAAACTTAGGTTTTGAACTATCCGTTTTTACTTTAAATGTTTTGTTTTCTGACCAATAGCGATGCCAATTCTGTTCAATCTCAAGAAAATTATACTCCATTTCACGTCAATTATTTCAGACGGCAAATGTAGTAATTTTTCTATCTCTTTAGCTTAAATTCTATGGGTACAGAAATTTTGACTCTTACAGGTGCTCCACCTTTGATTCCGGGCTTCCATCTGGGTGAAGCCCTGACCACTTTTACTGCCTCAGCATCAAGTGCATCGTCTACCGATTTAACAACTTCGACAGAACTCACTTCGCCGCTTTTCTCAACAATGAACTCCACTATAACCCGTCCCTGAATACCAGCATTCATTGCAGATTGAGGGTACTTAATATAGTCGTAAACCCATTTGTCCAGAAACTGCCTCTGGTCGCCACGTAAAAAAGTAGGTGCCTGATCTACTTCGTAAGTGGAGTATACTGTACCAGAACTATCCTTACCGGCAAGTGAAGCTTTTTTGTCGTCGGCAAATGCTGTTCTTGGAAGCGGTCTTATCTGGTTAGATGCGCTCTTTGCCAGTTCAAATACATATCTGGAAATTGAGGCCATGCTCTTATAGTCCAGGCTCTCTGGCAGATCACGTGGAGTGTGGTAATCGCGGTGTATTCCGGTAGTTACAAGAGCAACAGGGATACCCTTTGAGCTGAAATTCTGATGATCCGATGCAAAGTAGTCCGTTGCAATTATTTTAGGAGATATCATTGCCGGCAAATCCGACACATCCTTAAGCATTGTGGAGAGTTCTACTCCAGGTAGAACAGTATAAACTCTTGGGTAGTTATCTCCTCCCGATTTGCCCACCATATCCAGATTTATCATCAGATTTATATTTCCGGCGTAACTGAAGGCTCTGTTTACAAAATACCACGACCCTATAAGTCCCTGCTCCTCAGCACCAAATGCTGCAA
>Ga0209417_1005431_pt1 | contig 14042 bp, 10 predicted proteins | sample RifGroF2_FD_184002 | JGI IMG/M metagenome (GOLD analysis project Ga0209417, IMG submission 184002) | Groundwater microbial communities from Rifle, Colorado, USA - Groundwater F2 (SPAdes) (version 2) | ecosystem: Environmental > Aquatic > Deep subsurface > Groundwater | place: Rifle, Colorado... | reverse complement strand
CGGGGGGATCGGTGGGAATTTGCGCACCACTTCGCTGCTGCTCGACCACGACGTGCTGATCGATGCCGGCACCGGCGTGGGTGACCTGAGCCTGGCCGAGATGTGCATGATCGATCATGTGTTCGTGACGCACTCGCATCTCGATCACATCGCCTGCCTGCCCCTGTTGATCGACAGCGTGGGTTTCATGCGCGACAAACCGCTGGTCATCCACGCCACCGACGAGACGCTGGCGATACTCAAGCAGCATGTGTTCAATTGGGAGATATGGCCGGACTTCACCCAGATTCCCAGCTTGCACCAGCCCATCCTGCGCTATGAGCGCGTGGTCCTCGGCGAGGCGGTCGATCTGGCGGGCCGCAAGCTCACGCCGCTGCCGGCCAACCACGTGGTTCCGGCGGTAGGTTATCTGCTTGACAGCGGCAAGACCAGCCTGGTGTTCAGCGGCGACACGACGACTTGCGATGCACTGTGGGAGGCGGTCAACCGGATAGGGAATCTGGAGTATCTGATCGTGGAGACGGCCTTCTCCAACGCCGAAAAAGAGCTGGCGATCGTTTCCAAACATCTGTGTCCTTCGCTGCTGGCCGAAGAACTGAGCAAACTCAAGCTTGATCCCAAGATCTATGTGACGCATCTGAAACCCGGCGAGGTCGAGCTGACCATGCAGGAGGTCAGCGAATGCGTCAAGGGCTTTGTGCCGAAGATGCTGCAAAACGGCCAGGTGTTCGAGTTCTAGGGCGACATCATGCAAGACATCCTCGACATCAGAGTGCTCGCCTCGCTGGAACCGATCTCCTCGTTCAGTCCGGCGCGCCTGCGCGAGTTGCTCGATTACTGCCATGTCGAGAACGTGGCGCAGGGACGCGACCCGTTCAAGGACCATCCGCCACACGGCCAATCGGTCTATCTGCTGCGCGGGGAGATGGAGGTCGAGTACGAGGACGGCAACCGGGTGCTGATCCGCGCCGCCTCCGAATGGGCGCGCCATCCGATCGGCAAACGGCAGCCGGAGATCCGCTCCTCGCAGGCCCTGAGCAATGTGCAACTGTTGCGCGTGGACGACGACCTGCTGGACCGTATGGTGACCTGGGACCAGTTCGCTTACCACGACGACGTGAAGCCGATGGCGCTGAAAGACAGCTCGGAGGCGGCGGTGCGCAAACTGCTGAACTCCGGCATGTTCAGCGCAGAGAACCTGAGCAACAGCCCCTTCGCGCACCTGCCCTCGGCCAACATCGGCAAGCTGCTAAACTGCATCGAGGCTATCGCGGTGTGGGACAAGGATGTCATCATTCACGAGGGCGAAGAGGGCGATTATTACTATCTCGTTGAAAGCGGACGTGCCCAGGTGACGCGACTGGTCGGCGGCGCCAATCTGGTGCTGGCTGAGCTCAAGGCGGGCGATGTGTTCGGTGAGGAAGCACTGATCTCCGACTCCAAGCGCAACGCCACCGTGACCATGAAGAGTAACGGCGTGTTGTTGCGCCTGAAAAAGCAGGACTTTCTGGAATTGATGCAGGAACCGTTGCTGCGCCGCATCAGCTATCAGGATGCCAAGCAGCAGGCGGCACAGGGCGCGATCTGGCTGGATGTGCGCCATCCGCCGGAGTACCGCTACGACAAATTGCCGGGAGCGATCAATGTTCCGCTCAACGACATACGCAACGCCATCGGCGTGCTCGGCAAGTCGGCGACCTATATCGCGTACTGCCAGAGTGGTCGCCGCAGTGCGGCTGCGGCATTCATACTGGCGCAAGCAGGATACGATGTTTACGTTTTGGAGAACGGCCTGTGGTCTGTGCCTAAAGCACAGCAGCAGTAACAGCCGAAAGACAGGGGAAGAATATGGGCAGTCCAGGTCAGGGTAACGCGAACGAGATGGGGTTGCGATTGGAGTTCACCAAGAACCTCAATCATGTCACCAACAAAATCCACGCCACCAGCAACATCGACGAGATCATGCTCGATGTCAGCAAGGATATCTGCACCTTGTTCAATGCTGACCGCCTCACCATCTATGTGGTCGGCGACGACAGGGCCTCGCTGATCTCGAAAGTGAAGACCGGGCTGAACTCCTTCAAGGATCTCAAACTGCCCATCGCGGAGCAGAGTATCGCCGGCTTCGCCGCCTTCCACAAAAAACTGCTCAATCTCAAGGACGTCTACGACGAACAGGAACTGGCGGGTTACAGCACGACGCTGCGTTTCCTGCAGGACGTGGACAAGCGCACCGGCTACCGTACCAAGCAGATGCTGGTGGCACCCATCGTCGATACCGAAGGCGGCGACCTCATCGGCGTGATGCAGGTCATCAACAACAAGGCCGGCCTGCCATTCCCGACCATGGTGGAAGAGGGCGCGCGCGAACTCACGCAGACTCTGGCGGTCGCGCTCAAACAGCGCCAGCAGCAATCCGGTTCGGTCAAGACCAAATACGACTATCTGGTCTCCGATGCGGTGATGTCGGCAGCCGAGTTCGAGCTGGCCACGCGCACGGCGCGACGCAAGGGTGTGGATGTCGAAGATGTGCTGCTGGACGAGTTCCAGGTCAAGCCGGAAGCACTGGGCAAGGCGCTGTCGAGTTTCTTCGGGGTGCCCTACGAGGCTTACAAGTCGGACCGGATCAAACCCTCCGACCTGTTGCGCAACCTGAAGCGCGAGTATGTCGAGAGCAGCCACTGGGTGCCGGTGGACGACACGCCCGAAGGCGTGGTCATCCTCACCACCGATCCGGAACGGATCCAGGCCTCGCGTGTCGTCAACAACATCTTCCCCAAGAACCGTCTGGTGTACAAAGTCTGTACGCAGCGCGAGTTCAAGGCGACCCTCGACCTTTTCTATAGCGGCGGCGGCAGTAGCGGGATGAGTGACGCGACCGGCAGCTTCGAAGATCTGGGGTCGATGGATGATCTGCTGACTTCTCTTGCGGGTGACGAAGAAGAGATCGGTTCCAACAATCAGGACGATGTCAGCGCAGCTGCGGACAACGAACTGGTCAAGCTGGTCAACAAAATCATCATCGATGCCTACAAGATGGGTGCATCGGATATCCATATCGAGCCGATGCCGGGCAAAGGCAAGACGGGGATCCGTCTGCGCAAGGATGGTTCGCTGCTGAACTACATCGAAGTGCCGGCCACCTACCGCAACGCGCTGGTGACCCGTCTCAAGATCATGTGCGACCTCGACATCTCGGAGAAGCGCAAGCCGCAGGACGGCAAGATCAAGTTCAAGAAGTACGGCCCGCTCGACATCGAGCTTCGCGTCGCCACCATCCCCTCACAGGGCGGCGTGGAAGACGTGGTGATGCGTATCCTGGCCTCGGGCGAACCCATCCCGCTAGACCAGATGGGTTTCTCGAAGCGCAATCTGGAGCTGGTCAAGAGCACGGTCAGCAAGCCGTACGGCCTGTTCTTCGTGTGCGGTCCGACCGGTTCCGGCAAGACCACTACGCTGCACTCCATCCTGAAGCACATCAACAAGCCGGACACCAAGATATGGACGGCTGAAGACCCGGTGGAAATCACGCAGAAGGGATTGCGCCAGGTGCAGGTCAACAAGAAGGCCGGGCTGGATTTCGCGACCATCATGCGCTCCTTCCTGCGTGCCGACCCGGACGTGATCATGGTCGGTGAAATGCGCGACAAGGAGACCGTCTCCACCGGCATCGAGGCATCGCTGACCGGTCACCTGGTGTTCGCCACGCTGCACACCAACAGTGCGCCGGAATCCATCATCCGTCTGCTCGACATGGGCATGGACCCTTTCAACTTCGCCGATGCGCTGCTGGGCATCCTGGCGCAGCGTCTGGCGAAACGGCTGTGCAAGGATTGCAAGAAGCCGCATATCGCATCGCAGGAAGAGATCAAGGCATTGCTCACCGAGTATGCCGGCGAGTTGATGGCTACCGCGACCTGGAAAAAAGACCAGAATGCCGCCTACAAGGCCCTGTATGCCGAATGGATCGGCCTGTTCGGCGACGACAAAGGGCAGATCACTTTGTATGAGAAGGTCGGATGCGAGAAATGTTCCGGTACTGGCTACCGCGGCCGCGTCGGTCTGCACGAACTGCTGATCGGCACCGACCCGGTCAAGAAGGCCATCCAGGAACATGCCCGTGTTGCCGAACTGTTCGCCATCGCGCTGGAAGAAGGGATGCGCACCCTGAAACAGGACGGTATCGAAAAGGTGCTGAGCGGGATCACCGATATCCATCAAGTGCGTGCGGTCTGTATCAAGTAGCGAGGGAACAAGTGGACACCTCCAAGGTCAAGGTATACATGGAGCAGGAGCAGGCCCAGCGCGCGATGCTGGAAAGCCTGCTTGGCCGCTTGAGCGATCTCAACGCCATCGGTGCTGCCTTGTCCAGCGAGCGCGATATCCACCGCCTGCTGGAAAGTATCCTCGATGCCGCCAAGAAGATCACCAACGCCGATGCCGGGACGCTGTATCTGGTCGATGCCGAAAAGCAGGTGCTGACCTTCGAGATCCTGCACAACGACTCGCTCAATATCCGCATGGGCGGCACTTCCGGCACACCCATCCCGTTCTACCCCATCGCGCTGTACCACGACGGCGTGCCCAACCTGGCGATGGTGGTCAGTTATTCGGTGTTGCGCGGCGAGACGGTCAACATCCCGGATGCCTATATCGCCGAGGGATTCGACTTTTCCGGCACCAAGAAATTCGACGCCAAGACCGGCTACCACTCGCGCTCCTTCCTCGCCGTGCCGATGCGCAACCACGATCACGAGATCATCGGTGTGCTGCAGCTCATCAACGCCATCGACGAGAAGACCGGCGGGGTCGAGCAATTCACCAAGGATGACCAGCAACTGCTGGAATCATTGGCATCGCAGGCGGCCATCGCGCTGAGCAACCGGCGCCTGATCCAGCAGATGGAAGACCTGTTCGAGTCCCTGATCAACCTCATCAACACCGCCATCGACGATAAATCGCCTTACACCGGAGGCCATTGCGCGCGCGTTCCCGCCCTGACCATGATGCTGGCGGAAGCGGCCAACCGCAGCAAGACTGGAGCGCTGAAAGATTTCAACCTGACCGACAAGGACCGCTACGAACTCAAGATCGCCGGCCTGCTGCACGACTGCGGCAAGATCACCACGCCGGTGCATGTGGTGGACAAATCCACCAAGCTGCAGACGATCAGCGACCGTATCCACCAGATCGACACGCGCTTCGAAGTGCTCAAGCGCGATGCCGAGATCGCCGCGCTGAAAGGCGAAAAGCCCGCCGTCGACCTGGCCGCTCTTCTGCTCAGGCTGGATGAAGATCGCGAGTTCCTGCGCCATTGCAACATCGGTTCCGAAAAGATGCAGGATGCCGACATCGCACGGGTACAGCAGATCGCCAAATACCAGTGGCGCAACGAACGGGGCGAGCAGACCGATTTCCTGACCGCAGAGGAGATCGAGAACCTCACCATCCGCGCCGGTACGCTGACGGCGGCGGAGCGCGCCATCATCAATCACCACATCAATGTCACCATCAAGATGCTGGAAGCGCTGCCCTGGCCAAGCCACCTGAAGAATGTGCCGGAATACGCCGGCGGCCACCATGAACGCATGGACGGCAAGGGTTATCCCAAGGGTCTGACGCGCGAGCAGATGCCTATCCAGGCAAGGGTCATGGGCATCGCCGATATCTTCGAAGCGCTGACCGCCAAGGATCGCCCTTACAAGGAAGGCAAGACGCTCACCGAATCGCTCGCCATTCTGGGGAAATTCAAGGAGGGCGGGCACATCGATCCCGACCTGTTCGACGTGTTCATCCGCGAGAAGGTCTACCTCACCTACGCGCGACAATTCCTGCTGCCGGAGCAGATCGATGAAGTTGATGAAAGCAGGATCCCCGGCTATATCCCTTGAATAGGAGGGGTGACGAAATTTGTCACTCGTTTGACGTTTATTGTTATCTGCCAAGGTCGGTCCGCAGTTGAGCGTTGCAGAAAGCAACCGAAACCATATCCGCAGGCCTTTCAGAAGGGTTTACCGCCTGGCACGCGTTCTGCTACTATCCTCCCGCACACCTTGTGTGTAATCTGTTAGCGGTAACATCCAAATTTTACAGGAGCTCAATATGAAACAAATCCAAAAAGGTTTCACCCTGATCGAGTTGATGATCGTGGTTGCGATCATCGGTATTCTGGCAGCGGTGGCGATTCCGGCTTATCAGGATTACATCGTCAAGGCCAAGCTGTCCAAAGTGACTGCTGCGATCGATCCGGTCAAGCTGGCAATCGCGGCTTACTATCAGGAACAAGGTTCTTACGTTTCGGTGGCTGGTGTTTCCGGAACGGCCGGTGCAGGCTGGACCAGCCTGGGACTGTCCACTTTCCCGACAACCACAACTGAGGCTGCCCGTATCAATATGTCGGCTTGCACCACTTGTGACGCAGCTGATCCGAATATCATCTCGATCGCTTTGGACAATGTCAGGGCTGGTACGATCAACGGCGTTGTGATTGAAATGATCCCCGCCGCCGGCGCCACATCGATCACATGGACCAACCAATGCGACACCTTCATGGTCCCCCCTGTCACTGGCGGTGCAGCACCTACCGTGGCAGACCCGATCGTGAAGAAATATTTCAGCTGCCCATAATCAGTCGTAATGCTTGACACAAACCCCTCTCCGGAGGGGTTTGTTTTTTGTGGTGAGAAGATGAACCGAATATCCGCAAGACTTTCTGCATACCTCGGCGCGCGTGACCGCGGCTGGATGCTTTCCCTGTTCGCGGCGGTGTGCGCGCTCTACCTGCCTTTCCTCGGCAATCCTTTTGTTTTTGACGATGTGCCTTTGCTTTCGGGCGATTTTCTGGCGGACTACGTACAAGCTCCGCACGGGCTGGTTCTGCGCTGGTTCCATTTTGCCAGCATGGGCTGGACGCGGGAGATATTCAGTGATCTGTTTCCGCATCCATTCCGCTTGGGTAACCTGTTGCTGCACGCGGCCAATGTCATCGTACTTTTCCATGTATTGCGCCAGTTGCTCGGCGCCGTCCCGCACGAGCAAAGCCGTTCGTCATATATCGTCTGGGGTGCCTGGCTAGGTGCGTTGATGTTCGCCGTGCATCCGGTGGCCGTGTATGCCGCCGGCTATCTGGTGCAACGCAGTATCCTGATGGCGACATTGTTCGCCTTGCTGATGCAATGGGCCTATCTGCGGGCTTTGTTGAGTGGGCGTGCAAAGTGGTTGCTGCTGGCGGTGCTGGCTTATTTCATCGCCTGTTTTTCCAAGGAACACAGCGTGATGATGCCTGCCGTGCTGGCGGCGATGACGCTGATGCTGCGCAAAGAGAATCTGCTGTCGTGGCGCGCATTGGCGGCAACCTGGGGGGCATTCTTTGCGGTTGCCGTCCTGGTGCTTCTGGTCACCAAGGGGGTGCTGGGCGCTGCATATGAGCCGATGGCGAGCGAGGGTTTCGCCCAGCAGAATATCGTGGCAAGCGGGGCTGACCTGCATCTGCTCAGCATCGTGACGCAGGCCGGATTGTTCTTCAAATATCTGCTGTTGTGGATTCTGCCGATTCCCGCCTGGATGTCGGTCGACATGCGCGAGCCCTTTGTTTCTTCATTGGGGGCTTGGCAGGGTTGGTTGGGAGCAGCGGGCTTCGCGCTGTACGGCTTGGTCGCTTTGCGCCTGTTGTGGAGTGGCGGTGCCAGAGGCTTGGCTGGATTGGCTTTGCTCTATCCCTGGTTGCTGTTCGCGGTGGAATTTTCCAGCGTCAGGGTGCAGGAACCCTTCGTCTTGTACCGCAGTTATCTGTGGATGCCGGGCCTGATGCTGCTCATCCCGCTGTTGTTGATGCGGTTCCCGCAACGCAGGACATTGCTGCTGCTGGGCTGTGCTGCGGTGTTGCTTGTGCCGCTGGCAGCGAACCGCTTGTGGGTGTTCGGCGATAATTATCGCCTGTGGAACGATGCGGCGCTGTTGTTGAAGGATGAACATATCGCCGGCGCGGACCGTATCTACTACAACCGTGGCCAGGCCCTGCTTGGGCAGCAGAAATGGCAGGAGGCGGTACTGGACTTCGAGCGGACCGCGGCGATCAGCCCGCAACTGGCACCTGTACATTACATGCTGGGCGTGGCGTATAGCAATGCAGGCCGTCATCCGGAGGCCCTGCAGCAATTCGATGCCACACTTGCGATCGCCCCCGATGATGCCCAGGCTTATTTTGCCAAAGGTTGGGAACTCAAACGGCTGGGGCGGGATAAAGAGGCGATGCTGCAGATGCAGCAAAGCTGCAAGCTGAAGAATGTCTCGGCCTGCATGATCGTTATGATGTCCAAGCAAAGGCAGCAGAAATAATTTTCTGCATGTAAACATATTGATACATATGTTTCGGTGTTTTTTGAAAAATATTTCAAATTTTCCCTAAAGTTTTCAAAATCCCTGCCGATACATCATTCGTGCGCGTGACTGCGTCCCCTCGCGGCGATTCGCACAACACAGAACACCCCTGCGGGCACAATACCCGCAGGGGTGTTCTGGTCGTTTTGTAGGCCATCTTCCTACACGATTATCGGAACATATCCGATATTTTCCTTGGGTTTTGTCCCCGAGAATGCAACCGTCGTAACAAGACACCAAATTGTTTAAGCGAGGGGACCGCAATGAACACTCAACAAGTGCATGAAGAAATCAAGGAAACCAATCTTTCCTATATGTTGCTGGCGCAACAGATGATCCGTGACGACAAGCCTGCCGCCATCTTCCGTCTGGGGGTGAGCGAGGAGTTGGCCGATCTGATCGTGGGTCTGTCGCCGGCGCAGTTGCTGAAGATGGCTTCGTCGAACATGTTGCTGTGCCGCTTCCGTTTCGACGAGCGTCTGTTGCTCAATCTGATCACCGACTACAACAAGGACAGGATGATGTCGCAGGCCCATGCCGCCATTCTGATGGCCGGCCAACCCGCCGAAGTGATGGCGATCTGAGCGGGCGGACATCATGCGGAACAAGAGCGTAGTGAACGAGGCGCGCGAGATCCAGATTGCGGTCGATTTGATCGAACTGGGCGCGCGACTGCAGTTGTTGCAGGAAGAGACTGCCCTGAGCCGCGAGCGTCTGCTGCGACTCTATAAAGAGGTCAAGGGCGAATCGCCGTCCAAAGGGATGCTGCCGTATTCGACCGACTGGTTCATGAGCTGGCTGCCCAACATCCACTCCTCGCTGTTCATGGGCGTCCACCAGTATCTGGTGAAGAATGCCGGTGTTTCGGGGGTCGAGGCGCTGATCAAAAGTTATCGTTTGTACCTGGAGCAGGTCAGGATATCGATGGGCGAGCCGGAGTTGAGCATCACCCGCGCCTGGTTCCTGATCCGTTTCTTCGACGCGAAGATGATGCAAATGACCGAATGCAAGGAGTGCGGCGGACAGTTCGTGGTGCATACCAACGAGCTTTGCGCCGAATACAGTTGCGGTATCTGCCGTCCACCTTCGCGCGCGGGCAAGACCAGGAAAGCTGCACAGGCCGAAGCACAGCTCGCCTAAAGTAATCCGATATTGCGCCGCTACTTCTGATGCAGGCTATCAGCAGTGGCGGCGTTCGTGCGTTCGGGGTTTCGGGAATGCCCGAGGATAGACGGAATTCCCCGCTTATTTGGCGCATGGATGGAATTACAAGCCGCTAGGATGCTATCGTCGAGCCTCGGAAAACACGCATTTAGGGAGAGCTGAATCATGTTGGTCATTATCGGATATGTCGTTGTGCTTGCCAGTGTCTTCGGCGGCTATGCCCTTGCGGGAGGTCACCTTGGCGGTCTCTATCAACCGCTGGAGTTGCTGATGATCGGGGGCGGGGCGGGTGGCGCTTTCCTGGTGGGCAACACCGGCAAGGCGGTCAAGGCCACGCTGAAGGCGGTGCCATCGATCTTCAAGGGGTCGAAATATTCCAAAGACACCTATATGGAGTTGATGGCGCTGATGTATGAACTGCTCGGCAAAGTGCGCAAGGAAGGCCTGATGTCCATCGAGGGCGATGTCGAGAATCCGCACGAGAGTCCCATATTCGCCAAGTATCCGAAGATACTGGCAGACCACCATGTGGTCGAGTTCATGACCGACTACCTGCGCATCATGGTCAGCGGCAACCTCAATGCGATGGAGATCGAGAACCTGATGGATCTGGAGATCGAGACGCATCACCACGAAGGCATGCTTCCCTCGCATACCATCGCCAAGCTCGGTGACGGTATGCCCGCGTTCGGTATCGTTGCGGCGGTGATGGGCGTGGTGCATACCATGGAGTCGGTCGGTATCCCGCCGGCCGAGCTGGGCATCCTGATCGCGCACGCGCTGGTGGGTACCTTCCTCGGCATTCTGCTGGCCTATGGCTTCGTCGGACCGCTGGCCGGTTTGATCGAGCAAAAGGCCGAAGAGTCGTCCAAGATGTTCCAGGCGATCAAGGTCGTGTTGCTGGCCAATCTGAACGGTTATGCACCGGCGATGGCGGTCGAGTTCGGCCGCAAGGTGCTGAACTCGACCGAGCGACCGGGCTTCGCCGAACTGGAAGAACACGTCAAACAGAAACGCTGATCGTCATCAACGAGAATCGATAGAAGCCGCTTATGTCCAAAGAAGACAAAAGACCCATCGTCATCAAGCGCATCAAGAAGGTGGCGGGAGGTCATCACGGCGGCGCCTGGAAGATCGCCTATGCCGACTTCGTCACGGCGATGATGGCGTTCTTTCTGTTGATGTGGCTGCTGGGCTCGACCTCGAAAGGCGACCTCAATGGCATCGCGGAATACTTCAAGACGCCGCTCAAGGTGGCATTGATGGGCGGCACCGGCAGTGGAGACAGCTCCAGCATCATCAAGGGCGGCGGACAGGATCTGACGCGCAGCGAAGGTCAGGTGAAATCCGGCGAGTTGCCGCCGGAAAAGAAGATCATCAACCTCAAGGCGACGCGCGAGGAGTTCCTGCGTCTGGAGCGAATCAAGGAGCTGGAAAAGCTCAAGGAGCTGAAAGCCAACCTCGAGAAAGTGATCGAGGCGGACGCAAAGCTGAAGAAGTTCAAGGACCAGATCCTGCTCGACCTGACCTCGGAAGGATTGCGCGTGCAGATCGTGGACGAGAAGAACCGGCCCATGTTCCAGAGCGGTAGCTCCGATCTGGAGCCGTACACCAGGGATATCCTGCGCGAGATCGGCAAGATGTTGAACGAGATGCCGAACAAGATCAGTCTCTCCGGGCATACCGACGCACAGCCCTACGTGACGGCGGACCGCAAGTACAGCAACTGGGAATTGTCGGCGGACCGCGCCAATGCGTCGCGGCGCGAACTGATCAAGGGCGGGCTGGTGGAGGACAAGATCGTGCGCGTGGTCGGCCTGTCGTCGGCGGTGCTGTTCGACAAGACGCAGCCGCAAAATCCGATCAATCGCCGTATCAGCATCATCGTGATGAACAAGCGCGCCGAAGAGGCCGCGCAGAAAGATGGCGGCAGCGTCGACATCGACGCCGAGACCGGCGATCCGCTGGAAGAGAATCTGGATGCCGGATCCGGCGTGGCCACGACGGCTTCGGCGGAGGAGGCGGCCGCGGCGATGGCAGCGGAAAGTGCGACCCATTCCGGGGTGGCGGCAGCAGGGCATTAAAGGTTCGCGGCGTCTTGCCGCTAAGGAACATGAGCGCCGGCAACAACAAGAACGGCCGACGATAGCTGAAGGGAAGAGATATGAAAAACTGGTGGAGCAAACTTTCGCTGAAGAACAAGTTGCAGATCCCGATCCAGCTCATTCTGCTGGTCATCATGATCACGGCGCAGCGCACGGCGTTGAACCAATTCGAAGAGCGCGTGCTGGAAGAGGCGCGGCAGAAGGCTGTGGTCTCCGCCGACGGCGTGTTGAACGGCCTGAACATGCTGATGCTGAACGGCATCATCAGCGATGGCGACCAGCGCAAACTGTATGTGGACAAGATGGGGGCATCCGACCGGGTGCTGGAATTGCGCGTCATCCGCAACAAGCCGGTGCAGGACCAGTTCGGTCCCGGCCTGCCGTCCGAACAGCCCAAGGACGATGTGGACCGCGAAGCGCTGTCCTCCGCCAAGGAACAGACCAGATTGAACGACCAGAGCGGCAAGCACACGCTGCGCGTGGTCGTTCCGTTCATCGCCAAAGCCGATTTCCGCGGCACCAATTGCCTGATGTGCCACACCGTGCCGGAAGGGACGGTGAACGGCGCTGCCAGCATCACGCTGGATATCACCGAAGAGTATGACGTGATGCACAGGGCGAACCTGGTGTTGTGGATAGCCCAGGTCGTCGTCCAGATATTCCTGTACTTCGGCATCGGCTGGCTGATCAGTTTCGTCACCGGGCCGACCCGCGAGTTGCAGCAGGCCATGCAGACCATGCAGAACGACGGCGACCTGTCCAAGCGCGTTGTGATCCACAGCGAGGACGAGATCGGCCAGACCGCCAAGGCGTTCAACGAACTGACCGGCAGCTTCCAGATCATCGTCACCCAGGTGGACGGACATGCCCATCAGGTGGCCAGCGCGGCACATTCGCTGGCGCAGGATGCTGAACAGCTCTCCAAGAGTGCGCAGCAGCAGAGCGACACGGCAGCCTCGACCTCGATCGCGGTCGAGCAGGTCAGCGCCAGCATCGCCCAGGTCGCTGAAGGTGCCGACCATGTTTCCAAACTGTCGAACGAAAGTCTGGAGCGCGCCAACCGCGGCCAGCAGAGCCTGCAGGAGATGATGCAGGAGCTGGAGCGCGTGGAAGGTTCGGTACGCGAGATCGCTACCGCCGTTGGCGAATTCGTCAACAATACCCAAAGCATCACCAACATGACGCAGCAGGTGCGCGACATTGCCGAGCAGACCAATCTGCTGGCCTTGAATGCCGCGATCGAGGCGGCGCGCGCGGGCGAGCAGGGCCGCGGTTTCGCCGTGGTGGCCGATGAAGTGCGCAAGCTGGCGGAGAAATCCGCGCAGTCGGCAACCCAGATCGACGAGGTCACCAAGTCGCTGGGCGCACAGTCCGGCCAGGTCGAGAAGACCGTGCAGCGCGGTATGGGGGCTTTGCAGAGCAGCCAGGAACATATCCGCGAAGTGACCGCCGTGCTGGTCGAGGCGAACGCTTCGGTGGGCAGCGTGAACAAGGGGCTGGAGAGCATCTCCGATTCGATCAACAAGCAGCGCGATGCGAGCAAGGATATCGCACGCAACATCGAACAGATGGCGGTCATGGCCAGCAGCAGTAACGATGTGGTCAAGCGTACCGTGCTTGCGGTGAAATCGATGGAAGACCTTTCCGAGAATCTCAACCAGACCGTGGGCAAGTTCAAGGTCTGACGCCGGTATCGGATGAATAACCTGAAAAGGTGGACGAAATGAGCGAATGGTGGAGCGGGTTGTCGATCAAGAACAAGTTGCAGATCCCCATCCAGTTGATACTGCTGGTGGTGCTGGTGTTCGCGCAACGCTGGGCTTTCGACCGGTATGAGATGCGGGTGCTGGAAGACGCCAAGAACCGCGCGGTGATTCCGGCGGACGGCGTGTTCAACGGTCTCAATATGATGATGCTGAACGGCAGCATCACGGATGTCGAGCAGCGGCGCCTGTTCGTCAAGAAGATGGCGGTGTCGAGCAAGGCGGAAGAGTTGCGCATCATCCGCGGCCGGTCGATCGAGACGCAATCTTTCGCCGGCGCAGCCGATGAGCAGGCGAAAGATGATATGGACCGCGCAGCGCTGAACAGCGGAAAACAGCAAAGTGTATTTTTTGAAAAGGACGGCAAGCACATCCTGCGCGTGGTCGAGCCGGTCGCAGCGGCCAAGGATTTTCGCGGTACCGGCACCAATTGCCTGATGTGCCACACCACCGAAGACGGCGCAGTGGTCGGGGCGGTGAGCGTAAGTCTGGATATCAGCGATGAATATGACGCGATGAACAAGGCCAGCGCGGTACTGTGGATAGGTCAGATATCGATCCAGGTGATCCTGTTCTTTGTCATCGGCTGGCTCATCAACCAGGTGACGCGACCGACCCGTGAACTGCAGCA
>Ga0209417_1005429_pt1 | contig 14049 bp, 14 predicted proteins | sample RifGroF2_FD_184002 | JGI IMG/M metagenome (GOLD analysis project Ga0209417, IMG submission 184002) | Groundwater microbial communities from Rifle, Colorado, USA - Groundwater F2 (SPAdes) (version 2) | ecosystem: Environmental > Aquatic > Deep subsurface > Groundwater | place: Rifle, Colorado... | reverse complement strand
AATAGACATATCGAGCTTAAATCCAAAATTAAAAGATGTAAAAATTTTAGTAGCTTGCGATGTAAAAAACCCTCTCTGCGGAAAAAACGGGGCAAGTTATGTTTACGCCCCGCAAAAAGGAGCAAATCCCGAGCAGGTAGAAATTCTGGATGAAAATTTATCAAAATTTGCCGATATAACATTAAAAACAATCGATCATGATTACAAAAATTTCCCCGGAACAGGTGCGGCAGGCGGAATAAGTTTTGCCCTGAAATCTTTTTTAAACGCTGAATTGATAGACGGATTCAGCTTTATAGCAGATATTTCTAAGCTGGAAGACAAAATAAAAGGCAGCGACTTTGTAATAACAACGGAAGGTCGCCTCGATTCCCAGACTTTAGCAGGAAAAGCACCTTTTCAAGTTGCTCAGTTAGCAAAAAAATATAACATTCTAACGATTATAATCGCCGGCTCTATTGAAAAAGGCTTAAATCTGGAAAATACTGGTATAACAGAAGTTTTTAGTATGACAGATGAAGCAATTTCTTTAGAAGATTCTATTAAAAACGCACCACATCATCTTGAAAATACTGCAAGACAGGCTATAAACACTTTAATATCAAACAATTAAATTTTTATTTTGCCTGTTTTTTAAAAACGTTAACTATAGCACCTAGTCTGGAATTTTCTGAACACAACGCGCCTGCCATGGATCCGTTAGCATAAGTATGATTCTCGTTGTTTTTTGCTCTTATTTCAAACATTTTTTTTACGTCGTTAAAAAGTTTTGAATCTTTAATTTTGTTGACAACATTAACAATTAAGGTTTCATCTGCTTGAAGACGTTCTTGTTTATGACCTTTAACGGCAGCGGCATAAATTTTATCGTAACTTTTTCTTAATGCGACTGGAGTTTTACTTTGTTTAAGTATTTCATTCATTTCAACATCAAATGATTTTTTTTCAGGTAAATTTTTTCCTAAAGGACTTAATTGCCCTGAAGGAAGTTCTATATAATAATATCCTGTTTTTTCAACTATTTTAGGTTCAGGAAAATACGGATATTTGCCAAAACTTGGTTTTGAATTATTACTTTCAGACATTGCAGAAAATGACGGATTTGAAAAACTTATCCGCATAAATATTTACTCCGATTATTTATAAGCTTACAAAACTTGTAAATAAAAAAAACTGCTAAATTTCACTCCCTTGATTTTACAAAAGGTTACAAAAAATTCCTGAATACAATTGATTTTGGAGAAACAAACAAACTACAGTTATATTGTCGGCTCTTTATGATATTATATTGCTTATAAATGCTGGGGATTATAAAAAGGAATATGTTTGATGGACAAGAATTCTAATCATGAAACAGTTTGCAGACCATGGGGAAGTTACACTGTGCTTCACGAAGCTGCAGGATACAAAATTAAAATAATAGAAGTAGACTCCGGTTCAAAATTAAGCCTTCAAATGCATCATCATCGCAGCGAGCATTGGGTTGTGCTTTCTGGAGAAGGAAAAATTACAAAAGAAGACGAAATTATTTTTTTAAAACCCGGTGAAAGCATTGATATACCAAAAGAAGCGAAACATCGACTGGAAAATCCCGGTACTGCGCCTTTAAGCATAATTGAAATTCAAAACGGCGATTACCTTGAAGAAGATGATATCGTAAGATTTGACGATATTTACGGCAGAACAAATTCTTAAATTAGGAAGTTAAAATGACATTCAAGTTTTTAACAGCAGGAGAATCCCACGGTAAGTGTCTTACCGCAATTGTGGAAGGAGTTCCGGCAGGGATACAAATTGATCCTGAAGACATAAATAAACAGCTTGCAAGACGCCAACAAGGTTACGGTCGCGGCGGACGCATGCAAATCGAAAAAGACAAAGTAATTATAAATTCCGGTATCCGGCATGGTTTCACAACCGGCGCGCCTATTACGCTTGTTATAGAGAACAAAGACTGGGAAAACTGGACTGTTCCGATGTCAGCAGAACCTGTTGATTTAGAAAATCCTGAAATCATGGAATTAATAGAGCAAAAAAAAATCACTCGCGTAAGACCTGGGCATGCAGATTTGGCAGGGGCGTTAAAATACAACCATAAAGATGTAAGAAATATTCTGGAACGCTCAAGCGCAAGAGAAACAGCAATTAGAGTAGCGGTAGGAACTCTAGCTCAAATAATTCTAAACCAGTTTGGAATAGAAATTTTTAGCCATGTCCTTCAAATAGGCGCAGCAAAAGTTGAAGAAAAAGATTTGCCTAAAGAGTTTTCAATTTTAAAAGAAAAAGCAGAAAACTCAGATGTAAGATGCGCTGATGAAAAAGCTTCCGAAGAAATTCGAAAAACCATTGATAAAGCAGCGGCAAATGGAGATTCACTCGGCGGAATATTTGAAATAATTGCACTAAATCTTCCTGTCGGCCTTGGAAGTTTTGTTCATTGTGATAGAAAGCTTGACGGACAAATTGCGCAAGCTATTATGAGTATTCCTGCAATAAAATCAGTCAGTATAGGTCTTGGCGAAAATTCAGGAAAAGTTTTAGGCTCTGAAATGCACGATGAAATATTCACAAAAGGCGATGACAAAGATTATCAGAGAAAAACCAACAACGCCGGCGGAATAGAAGGCGGGATGTCAAACGGAATGCCAATTGTTGTAAAAGCAGCGATGAAACCTATTCCTACTCTTAAAAAACCTCTCAAATCAATAAACCTTGAAAACGGACAGGAACACGCCGCTCATTACGAAAGATCAGACGTTTGCGCTGTTCCTGCGGCAAGCGTTGTCGGAGAAGCAATGCTGGCAATTGCATTAATCAATGCTTTTCTCGAAAAATTCGGAGGCGATAGTTTTGTTGAGATGAAATCTAATTTTAAAAATTATAAAAAGCTATATCAATCAAGGTAAAAAATGACTAAAAACATTGTTTTAATAGGACTTATGGGCTCAGGAAAAACCACTATCGGCAAGAAAGTCGCCGAAAAATTAAACATGAAATTCGTGGATACAGATGAATTAATCGTTCAAAAAGCTCAAAAGTCTATAAAACTAATATTTGCGGAAGATGGAGAACTTTTTTTTCGCGACCTTGAATCAGAAGTTATAGAAGAAGCTTCTCGACAGGAAAATATTGTTATCTCAACAGGAGGCGGAGCTGTTTTAAGAGAGGAAAATGTAGATAATTTAAAGAAAAACGGGATTTTATTTCATCTTTTTGCTACGGCGGAAGAATTGTTCAAAAGAATTAAAGACGATACGGAACGTCCTTTAATAAACACCAAAAACCCCGTTAAAACGCTTAAAACAATACAGAACAACAGGGAAATATTTTATGGTCAGGCTGATTTCAAGATAAACACAGGTAAAACATCCCCTGATGAAGCGGCTGATGAAATTATTGAAAAATTTAATCGGAAAAACGACTGATGTCATTGCCACATCGTTCCCCCTTCTTTTTTAATTTGTTTCATAACCCAATTCTGGAGTTTCCTTTTTTCAGAAGGATTTGGAGAAATTTTTCCGGTTAAAATCCCTGATAAAACTTCCTGTTTCAAACCAGTTTCTTCCGCTATTGTTATCTGACTCAAGTTTTTTTCTTTTATTATTGCGAGAATTTCTTGAAAATCGAACTTTTTGGCGCTTTTATTCTTGATTTTTTTAATTTTAGAGTATTCTTCAAAGATTTCAACAGGCGGTTCTATAATTAATTTAAGTTTTAACCATATTTCAAACCAATTTTTGCCTGTTAAAACAGTCTCATCGATATCTTTATATTGCCAGCTTTTTATAACAGTGTCATTTTCAAGTTTATAAAGCGCATTTTCAAGCCTGTCTCTAATAGCTTGCGGTCTTTTAATCTTATTTTCCTCTCCAATCTGATTTAACAAAGTTTCAATTGTTAGAGGAACAAGAAAATCAGCTTTATTTTGCCTGCTCCGCCAAATCCATGCCAGATAATTCCCGATTCTTTTTTCCCAAAAATTTCTGTAATAATCATATTCGGCGACTTTTTTGTGAAGCAAGCCTGTCTTAGCGGCAGCGCCTCGTATACTCATCGCTAAAACCTCTCCCGCTTTTACATAAAAACAATAATCTTTATTTTCGACTCTTTTCATGTAAAATATCGGGCTTTCTCCGGTATAAAGCTCATAATTCCTTTTTCCATTAACATCGATGACCGGAATATAGGCATTTGAAATATTAATTTTTATATTAGCCAGCAATTCCAAGTGCTCTAAAATTTCTTTTCGTTGAGAATCTTTATATCCGCCTCGTATTCCTTTTTGATTTTTGCTTGCCCTTTTTCCTCTTATAAAGAGCAAATCATCAATATTCAATAATATTTCCATATCAAAAGTTTTAGATTTTTCGAGCAGAATATGAATTACCCCGTTTAACACATCAACTGTCAAATCATTCATTTTGCTTATCTGATTTAAAATTTGAGTATTTATTTCTTTATCACATTCCGCTGCTTGGTTGCTCGCCATAAACGGCATTCCAGGCGAGCAAAGCCCGCCTTTCAGTCTCTGCTCGCAATCCGCATTTTTAAAAACATAATGACCATGACTTGTAATTTTTTCCGCAATAATTCCTTCTTTTCCGGCAAAAATATTGTCTTTCTCAGAAGTCATCAATCTTCGCAGCTCCTGAACAAACGGAGCTGTCGCGAATTTCAAATAATCGGGTATATAATTTAAAGTTTTTTGATTATAAGGTTTTTGGCTTTTATTTATTTGTGGAAAAAGTTCTAACCATATTGATTCAAATAAAACGCTCATAATTTCAAGCGAGGGAACATTTATTTTATTAAAATCAATTTTTATGCTTAATTTAAGACTGTTTTCATCAGAAGAATTAAAGCATATAAAAGCTTTTCCTGAAATTACATTTTCTTTTTCAAAATTTACAGCGTAATTTTTGGAAGCTAATAACTTGTTTTTTCTAACTATAGAAAGCGTTTTTAAATATTTTTTTTCAAAATCACTTAATTCATAAATAAAATCACATTCAGCATGCTTAAAAGACGGCTTTATTTCAAGATTTTTTAATAATTCTGATGCCGTAAGGCAAAAACAAAAACACCCCAACGCTTGAGCAATAACATTAATTGCTTCAAAGCCTTCAGGTTCTTTTTTATAAGTATTTACGTATTCTTTCAGCGAAAAACTTATTATTTTGCAATCATCACAAGAAATATAACTATCCATCCACTCCTGCCTAAGATAAAAGATAAAAATTTAATAATTTTTAGAAAATATTTTAAACTTTGTATTAATATTTATTATAAATTATTAATTGAAGTTTTTCTATAGGTTTATTTAAAAAATGATTCTCGACACAAACAGCGAAATAATAATAGATTTTAACAAAGCATTAAAAACAATTATAGACAGTAAAAAACTTATCTTTGTCTGTTTTGTAATTTCCATGATTTTAGGAATTTTTTTAAATTTTGCTCTTCCAAAAAAATACGTGTCAGAAACGAAAATCCTTATAAAAAAGACCGGTTCAACAAATTTATCCTATATAAATCCATACGTAATTCCCGAAACCATAGAAAGCAATAATTACAACAGATTTTTCGCCGTAAAAAATTCTTTAAATGAAGAAATAGAAATAATAAAATCCCCTCTTGTCATTGATAATACGATTAAAGAAAACAATTTAAAATATGCTAACGGTTCTGCAAAAGGGTCTTACCTTTCTGCGGAAGATTTTTTAAGAACAAACTTTAATATTTCCAAACTAAAAGACGCTGACATAATTTATATTTCTTATAAATCAAAAAATCCCGCTCTTTCTTATAATGTTATAAACTCCATAATCAATAACTATAAGGCTATACAGGAAAACATAAATTTCGAGAAAGCTTCAAACGATACTGTTTTTCTAAAAAAAGCCTGCTTAAAAACCGAAAAAGAATTAAATTTAAAAATAAATCAGCTAAAGAAATATAATAATCAAACAGAAAACTTCGCCGGCGGTTCTTCAACATCAAATTTAAACATACTTGGCTTTTATGACAAAAGATTTAAACAAAAATTAAAACAACTTTCCGATAATCAAACAGATTTCAAAAAACTCGAAAGAGAAATTACTCGAAAATCAGAAGATTTAGATATTTTAAAGAAAAAACTTGAATGGAGTTTATTGGTTGAGGAAATGTCAAAAAACACAACGAACATTGTTATTCTTCAATCGCCTAAAATCAAAGAAAAATATGCTTTTTCAGAACCACAGCCTCTGGTAATATTTATTTGGTGTGTTTTTGGATGGATTTTTATGTGTTTAATAACAATTAATTTTAGAAAAAACAAAACGCATTAATTCCTTAAAATCAAAAATATTCAACAATTGAACACACTAAAAACAAATATGTTATGTGGAATATATACTTAATTTTTCCGAAATACCAAAAATATTAAGAAAAATAACAGAATTTCTTATTTCGGAATATCTTTTTGCGTTTTCAAAACAAGCCTATACAAAATTATAACTACCCTATTACCATTTATAATGGCTTTTTACCACCAAAATAAAAATAATAACTAGCCATGTTTAGATTAATGACATATAATTTATATCAGAAATGTCGAATTTTAAAAAATAATTTAAAAAAAGGATATTAAATATTTTTATTTAATTCTATAATTTAAGTGTTTTTAATACTGGAATTATAATCAATTTTTAGCAAGTAAATATTATCGAAAGGGAAAAATCATGCAAAACTCCAGAAAAGGTTTCACACTGGCAGAAGTTCTTGTAACTCTCGCTATCATCGGTGTTGTAGCTGCCTTAACAATCCCGACTCTTATCTCAAGCACAAACGCTTCAAAATTTACAACAGCTTTGAAAAAAAATCTGTCGACTCTAAACTCGGTAGTGCAGACAAACTTAGCTAATAACGATATGGCTGCTAATGATGCAAGTATTGTTGATGCAACTGATTTAGCCGCATGGTTTGTTGCTGGCGATGCTACTGCAGTTGCCGGTACTGATGCACCGACTAACTTAAATGTTTTAAGATGGGTTGCTGCTGATCCAACCAGCGCATGGTTAACAGATGGCACAAGATTAACATTCTATAAAACAACAGGTGTCACTGGCGGATGTATAGATGATACAGCTGATGCTTTTACTCCTACCGGTGTAGCTGAAATTTGTTATGTTATTGTTGATACAAACGGAGACAAAAAACCAAATTCAATAGCTACTGCGGCTGCGCCTGCTGATGTTTATGTGCTTGGCATAACACCAAATGCTGTAATCCCTGTTACTACAAATGCTGATACTGCGGATATTTCTGGTCTATTAAATGTAAACGGCGGTGCTCTTGATCCTGACTATTCTGGTGCAATACCTAGTGGCAATAATGCTTCTTATTCTGCTATGACCGGCGCTACATAGACTGCTTAATATAAAAACAGTTAAAACGATTTAATAAAAAAAGAAGAAGGAAATAATAAATTTCCTTCTTCTTTTTTAAATATTATTAAAAATTTTTTAATTGAATTATAATATTTTTAATTTGTATAAAAAACAAAAGAAAAAATTATGTATAAATTCAAAAAAGGTTTCACACTGGCAGAGGTTTTAATCACTCTCGCTATTATAGGTGTTGTAGCTGCCTTGACAATTCCTGCTCTTATTTCAAGCACAAATTCTTCAAAATTCACTACAGCATTGAAAAAGAATCTATCAACACTAAATTCTGCGCTGCTGACAAACTTAGCTGATGATGACATTAATGCTTCAAATACAAGTATTGTTGATGCTACTGACTTGGCAGCATGGTTTATTACAGGTAATGCCAGCGCAACTGCCGGTACAGATCCGCCAACCATTTTAAATATATTAAAATGGACTGCCGCTGATCCAACTAGCGCATGGCTAACTGACGGCGCAAGATTAACCTTTTATAAGGATAATACCGCTAACGGATGTACAAGCCAAGTAAGTTCAGCTTTTAATACCGGCGCTGCCGGAGCTTGTTATATTATAATTGACACAAATGGAGACAGAAAGCCAAACGCGATAGCTACAGATGCCGGAGATGGCGCTGCAGATGTATGGGTTCTTGGAGTAAACGCCAATAACGTAGTTCCTGTAATTTTAAGCGCGGATACTGATCCTCTTCCTACAACAGATATAAACGGTGGTACGCTTAACCCTCCATATTCCCATGCCCATATAGATAGTGGCAATAATGCTTCATACTCTGTTATGACCGGTACTACATAAATTTTATCTTTAACAATAACATTTAATAACAAGGAAGGAACTTAAAAAAGTTCCTTCTTTTATTTTGTAATAATAGTGTATAATTTTTATATTAAAATTTTCTAAAGAATTGAGAATTATGGACAAAGATTATATAAAAGAACAATTAAATAATTTAAGACTTAGTAAAAATCTTTTGTGGAATACACTTATAATTCTTACAGGTGGTTTTATAGGTCTTACCTTTAAAATAGCTATTACAAAAGCGCCTTTTTTAGAAACTATTTATCTGGTTTTAGGATTTTTAGGAATAATTAGTTTCAGTTATCTAATGAGTTGCGTAACTAATGAAATAGACAAATTTAATAAAGAATTAAAAAAATAAAGGAGGTAAATAATGAGTTTTAATTATTACATTGCAATAACAGCCGCAATACTTGTTTCTATAATATTTTTTTACATAAGTTACAATACATTTAAAATAAATTCTAGTAGTTCTATTGATTTAAAATAAAAAGGAAAAAATATTATGTCTGAATTAAAACATGTTTATATCTCTGAAATAGCAAATTATAAAGGTCAGGATGTTTGCCTGAAAGGTTGGCTGTATGGAAAAAGATCCAGCGGAAAACTGCATTTTCTTCAAGTAAGAGATGGTACAGGAATAATCCAGGCGGTAATATTTAAAGGCGATGTTTCTCCCGAAGCTTTTGAAATCGGAGATAAAATTTCGCAGGAAACCTCTATCGAAGTTTACGGAACAGTTAAAGAAGACAAAAGATCTGCTATAGGCTTTGAAATTGGAGTTAAAGACATAAAAGTCGTGGGAGAATCCCATGATTATCCGATTACTCCAAAAGAACACGGCGTTGCTTTCCTCATGGAAAACAGACACCTCTGGCTAAGATCTCCAAGACAGCATGCCATAATGAAAATCAGAAATGAAATTATAAATGCCGTCAGAAATTATTTCAATAATAACGGATTTTTACTGGTAGACGCGCCTATATTTACCCCTGCTGCCTGCGAAGGAACTACAAACCTGTTTGAAGTAAATTATTTCGACGAAAAAGCGTATTTAACCCAGAGCGGTCAGCTTTATATGGAAGCAGCAGCCATGGCTTTCGGAAAAGTTTACTGTTTTGGTCCGACGTTCAGAGCAGAAAAATCAAAAACCAGAAGACATCTAACCGAATTTTGGATGGTCGAACCAGAAATGGCTTATTTTGATTTACAAATGGACATGGATTTAGCGGAAGATTTCGTGGAATACGTAGTTCAGCAAGTTGTTACAAACAGAAGAAAAGAACTCGAAATTCTTGAAAGAGATGTTTCAAAACTTGAAAAAATCAAAAAACCTTTCCCGAGAATCACTTATGACGAAGCTATTCAGATGCTTAAAGACGCAGGAAAAGAAGTTGAATGGGGCGATGACTTCGGCGGCGATGAAGAAACTGTTATTTCAGAAAAATTTGACAGACCTGTTCTGATTCACAGATACCCTGCCGAATGCAAAGCTTTTTATATGAAACAGGATCCCGAAAACGCCAAACTTGCTCTTTGTGTTGATATGATTGCTCCTGAAGGCTACGGAGAAATTATTGGAGGCGGACAAAGAGAAGAAAATCTTGATGTTCTTCTCGGAAAAATAAAAGAGCATAATCTTCCGGAAGAAGCTTTTTACTGGTATTTAGATTTAAGAAAATATGGAACCGTGCCTCATTCAGGCTTTGGTCTGGGAATTGAAAGAACGGTAAGCTGGCTTTGCGGTTTGCATCATGTACGCGAAACCATTCCTTTCGCTCGTCTCATGGACAGAATCAAACCTTAAAGAAAACCAATATTGAATTGCTTTATACACGAAAATGAAATAAATAAAAAACTACTGGAACTTTGCGAAGAAGGCACAGAACTTTTTCTTGTCGGCGGATACATAAGAGATATTTTGCTAAATAAAAAATGTTTTGACAAAGATTATGCTGTAAAAGGAGAAGGGGCTATAAGTTTTGCCGGCAAAGCCGCAAAAGCTTTTGAAGGATATTTTGTTCTTCTTGATGAAGAACACGATATTGCAAGAGTTGTCATGCCTGATAAAAAGAATACTCTGGATTTTGCGGGATGTGTGGGGCAAAACATTCTGACAGACTTAAAAAACAGAGATTTTACGATTAATGCGATAGCCTGCAAAATCGAAAAAAGTAAATCGGAACTAATCGACCCTTTGAACGGGATTGAAGATTTAAATAAAAAAATAATCCGTGCAATCGGTGAAGAAAATATTATTGACGATCCTTTGAGGGTTTTAAGGGCGTATAGATTTGCTGCTCAGCTTGGATTTTCTATAGAAAATCAAACTCTGGAATTAATAGAAAAACATAAGTCTTTAATAACTCTGGTTTCAATAGAAAGAATAACTCAGGAATTGATTAAGCTTTTTGAAGGTGATTTCGCGGGAGAAAATCTTTATTTGATGAATAATTATGGGCTTTTTGATGAAATTTTTCCTGAATTGATTATTCAAAGAAAGATTCCGCCAAATCTTCACCATCACCTGGGGCTTCTTGAGCATTCAATAGAGTCAGTTAAACAACTTGAAACAGAGATAAAGAACTTTCCTATATGGGCGAAAGAGCATCTTTACAGGGAATTTTCGTCGGGGATAAAAGCGATATCTTTGCTAAAACTTGCAACTTTGCTTCATGACATCGGAAAACCTCTCACATGGCAAATTGATGAAGAAGGAAGGCACAGATTTATAAAACATGAAGAACTGGGCTCAGAAATGGTGTTGAACGTCTTAAAAAGGCTTAAATTCAGCAAAAACACCATGAAATATATCGCGAAACTTATAAAATATCACATGTATCCTTCGCAATTATTAAATGACGGGCTGGAAAAGCTTTCAGAAAAAGCTATAATGCGTATGTTCAGAAGAATTGGAGATGACATGCCGGAGCTTATTTTACTTGCCGTGGCGGACAGGCTAAGCGCGAGAGGTTCTGAAATTACCAATGAAATAGTTGAAAAAAATATTCAGGGTTTGTATTTTCTTCTTGAAAAATACAAAAAATCACAGGAAGAAGTAAGAAAAATCCCAAAACTCACAGACGGTAACGAAGTTATGAAGATTCTTGAAATTTCACCGTCGCCGATTTTAGGAAAAATTTTAAAAGATTTGAACGAAGCCCAGATTTCCGGCGATGTGAACACCCACGAAGAAGCTCTGGAGTTTATTAAGGGTTATAAAATTGTAAACTAAATTATATATTCTTTTTGTTTTAAATCTTTAATTTTTAATTTTATTTTTTCTTTTTTTGAATTTAATAACATTAATTTTATTTTACTTATTAATGATCTTTCTTTTTCATTTTCTCTAATTATTCTGTTAATTTCAATTAAAAGTTTTTCATTGTTTTTGAGTTCTTGTTCCTGTAATCGCCAATCTTTTTTCATGAATAAATTCCTTTTAAATATTAAAAAATATATTTATATTTTATATATTACTTTATATATTATAAAAAAAAAATACAACATGAGTAAAGTGGAAAAATCAGTTTTCTTTTACAAAACTTTACATAGTTTTTATAGTCGGATTTTGTTTTAAAATTTAAATATAAATAAATTAGAGGAGAATTTTGAAAGAATTATTTTATTTTCATCCGAAACAATATAGCGTTGATCCTGTTTATGTGCAGAGTGTTCATATAATAGGGGAATTTAACAAATGGGGAAAAGATGAAAAGAAGCTTGTAGAGTTTGAGCTTACAAAAGACAAAACAGGCAGATGGGTCGGGTTGTTTGAGGTTCCTGAAGGAAAGCGTTTTTATAAATTCCTTATAAATAGGAATATTGTTTGTCCGACAATGGGTCTTTTTACTTATTCAACGGTTTCTACTCCTGATTGGGCAAAAAAAGCCGTCTGGTACCAGATTATGGTAGACAGATTTCATAACGGGAATACTTCAATAAACACCCCGAATTTAATAAGCTGGGACGCGCCGCCTGATTATTTTAACAATTTTGGCGGGGATTTAAAGGGAATAACGGAAAAAATAGGCTATTTTAAAAACCTTTTCGGTTCTTTAGAAAACAAAGCTTTTTATCTAAACCCGATTCACAAGTCTTTAGCTTCCAATCACAAATACTGGACGGAAGATTTTGAAGTTATAGACCCGCAATTCGGAGATGAAAAGGATTTAAAAGAATTAATAGACACTCTTCATAAAGAAAACGCAAGAATTATACTTGATTTAGTCTATAATCACACGGGTTTAAATCATTACGCATTTTTGGATATCTTAAAAAACGGCGGGGTTTCAAAATATTACCACTGGTACAGGAAATTAACCCACCACAGTGAAAAAATAGAAATTCCGATACTGGAAAACTATATTGGCGATAAACCTCAAAATATTGACTTTGAAAACGATCCGAGAAAAGAGGATTTTGATCCTAATAAAGAAAGTTTTATCTCGGTATGGTACGAAAAATATAAGTTTCCAATTAATGAGCCTGAAAAATTTAAAAATTCGACTGTTGAAGAAATCTTAAACCACCAGCCTCATTACAAATTAACCCCTCTGTCCGAGCATCCTTCCTATAAATGCTGGGCGAATTTGTTTGAAATTCCCGAGTTAAACACGAAAAATCCCGAAGTTAAAAAGCATCTTTTTAACGCTGCGAAAAAATTAATCAGGCTTGGAATTGACGGATTTCGGCTTGATGTGCCGGATTTGCTGGAAGATGCGCATGCTTTCTGGCAGGAATTTCGGCAGGAAATGAAAGCAGAAATGGCTTTATCGGGAAAAAATCCCGATGAGCTTTATATAGTTGGAGAAATGTGGACGCTTGATGGAATAAATCCTAGTTTTGTTTGCGCGGATGATGACGGAAAACCTTTAAGATACGATGCTTTGATGAATTATCCCGTGAGAGAAAATATTTTAAACTTTTTTTCAGGTGAAATTTTAAACAAAGGCGCTGACAGTGTTTGTCGGCATGGGGGGATTTCTGTCGAGGATCTTGATAAAAACCTGCATGAAAACCTGTCAGGGGTTTCATGGGGAACAAATCAGGCGCAGTTTAACGTTTTTTCCTCGCATGACACCCGAAGATTAAGAACAATCCTGAAAGATGACCGAAAATTAAAAGCTGCTTTAATGATGCAGTTCACGCTTCCAGGCGCGCCCGTTATTTATTACGGCGATGAAATTGGCATGCAAGGAGGGGTTGACCCTGTAAACAGGGCTGCTATGAAGTGGAATATTTACGAAAATTTGCTTCACCATAAAGAAGAAGCGGAAATTTTTAATCTTTATAAAAATCTCATTGATTTGAGGAAAAATTATGACTGTCTTATAAATTCCCCTCTTTTGACTCTCAAAATTCACAATCACGACAAAGTTTATGCTTATGCAAGGTATAAAAACGAATCTGATTGCGCAATTGTTGTAGTTGTAAAACAGAATTTAAAAGAAAATCTTAACTTGGATATTTCAAATTTGCTTTTTGAAAATATAGAAAGTTGGAAAGACCCGATTTCCGGCAAAAGTTATTTAAATTACGGCAAAAACATAACTTTCAAGCCGGAAGATTTTTCCGATAGTTTTGGGATTATTTTAGTACTGGAAGTTTAAAGGTATTTTTGTTTTTAATGAGGGCTGCACCCTCAAACTCCGCCTTCATTTTCTTTCTTTTTGGACGCAAAAAGTAAGAAAACGTATACTATGCCCATAAATTAGAACAGAAAAAATCTAATTTATTCGTTTTAGAATAAGAAAAGGAAATAGATTTATGGGCAAGAGAAAAGTGAAAGAGTATAGTGCAG
>Ga0209417_1005426_pt1 | contig 14051 bp, 14 predicted proteins | sample RifGroF2_FD_184002 | JGI IMG/M metagenome (GOLD analysis project Ga0209417, IMG submission 184002) | Groundwater microbial communities from Rifle, Colorado, USA - Groundwater F2 (SPAdes) (version 2) | ecosystem: Environmental > Aquatic > Deep subsurface > Groundwater | place: Rifle, Colorado... | reverse complement strand
TAGGATATGATGTAGTAAGCACCATCCCCGATATGGGGGCCGCCGCCGAAATAGTCTATTGCCATCATGAAAGATATGACGGCAAAGGATATCCCAAAGGCCTGGCGGGAGAAAATATTCCTCTTGCCGCCAGAATTTTCTCGGTAATCGACACCTACGACGCCATCCGTTTCGACAGGTGTTACCATAAAGGAACATCAATGGAAGAAGCCCTTGCTGAAATAGAAAAATCTTCCGGTATACAATTCGACCCCATCGTGGTAAGCTGTTTTAAAGCCAATATAAATGAAATCGATAAGATATAAATCATTTACAGGAAAGAGTACATTTTCTTTTTTTCCCGATATTGATTTCGATTATATCCCCTCTCAATTTTTCTTTTTTCCCATCTCCGAATTCAACTGATATTTCCTGACCATGAAAGGGGTTTCCAAGCTTTATGGATTTACCGAAGGAACTCTCTATTTCGATACAGACAATCTGTCCGTCTTTTTTTTCTGCGCTTATCAGGAAACCTCCCTCGCAAGGCATTTTCCTGAAAAAACAACTTTTCCAGTGCGAAGGAACGCCGGGAAATATATGAATTACTCCTCTCCTGCTGTGCATAAGCATGTCCTGTACTGCCGTTACAGCTCCCATGCCGGCGTCCATCTGCATAATTTCACGCCGTGCCGGTATGATGTTTCCGAAAGACGGCCCGCCCATGATTGAAAATCCCGGCCTGCTGCAGTCATGCAATGTCCCGTATCCTTCATTGGTAAATATCCTCAGCCATATTTCGAGAAGTATTTCAGCCATGTCGGCATTGCCAAGGCGAGAATGAATCATGGATGCCCATGGAACACACCAGCCCGACCATCCTCCAGTACCTTTCTCGACCCAGTAATTAATAGTCCGCGATATTACGGGCATCCATTTTTCGGAGTAAATATCTATGGAATCAAAAGGACATATCGCGGCAAGATGCGAATGATGCCTATGGCTTTCTTCAAGTTCCACGCCATCCCATAAAGCAATCTTATCATTCCCACCTTCCGTAAACTGCAAGTCCCGCGATATCGGTGACGGGGTCCCATTCAAAGAAGCTTCCGGAAGTTTGGCCTTTATATCAATCCATGCACTTGACGGGACTTCATTAAGAATATCAGAAGCTTCCATTAAATCCTCACAAAGACGGTGTATGGCGGCAAGCTGAAAACTCGCGTTGCGTCCCCATGCGTTCATCTTCGCGCCCCTGTATTCAGGGGAAACACTTACAGGCAATATATATTCATCACCGTCTTTCTCGAGCATCTCTTCATATACTCTCATCACGCCTTTCATGAACGGAAAGGCAATCTCAGAAAGAAAATCCATATCCCCGGTGTATTTGTAATATGAGAACATCATCTGCGCAATCCACGCCGCGCACGCATGGTCTATGCATCCTGTCCAGAATGAGCCCATACATGTACAGCGGTCATCCACGGCATGCGGCAACATGTAGCCGTCATCTATGCCGATAAACATCTTCGCGTTATGCCTGAGCTTATCGCGCCATGACCAAACCATTTTAAAAAGAGGCATGAGATGATTAAGACGGTTTGCCTTATAAGCGGGCCAGTAACACATCTGGATATTTATATTAAAATGATAATCACTCGACCATGGAGGCATTTCATAATCTTCTATCCATGCTCCCTGAAGAGTGGCGGGCACTCCGTCAGGACTGGTAAATGAAGCGAACTTATAGAGCCCGTAGTTGTATATGAATTCCAGTTTTTCATTGGGCAAGGATATTTTCGGAATATCTTTCCAGTATTTCTTCCACCATGCTGATATATCTTTCGAAAAATTTTCTTTTCCATCCTTTGCGGTGTTCTCTAGTTTCTCAGGGCTGACACTGTCCCCGCGTTCCGTGAGCGCCCATAAGTTAAAGTCATCCAGTTTCCATGTTACCGAAACCGGAGGGTCTTCCGGAAGTTTTTGAATCCATCCGTTTTCCAGAAGAACAGGAGCTTCGAAAGATATGCTTGAAAGGTAATCTTTTTTCATCTCCCATGACGGAACGTTCTTTATTGAAAATCCCTTTTCAGGAAACTCCACGAGGAAGATTTGTTTTTTCATGGATATCTGAATGGAGATTTCTTTTTCAGTTCCATTTTTCTCATAGGTAATCATTACTTTCCCATTGCCTATGCAAAGACTGCCCTTTTTCAGAACAGCGCCTTCACCGAGAGAAATATCCAGTCTGCCCAGCGGTACTACAGACGGGCGGCGCGGCTTGCCTGGAATATTTTCAGTTCTGCTGGCAAAGATTTTTTTAATACCATTCTCATCATTGTTTTCGAGACATTTTCTTATGTCCCTGTAGTTATGTTTTTCAGTCCACTGCATACCTCCGCGATGGTCCCATAAATCGGCGCGGCCCATAGTTATTTTCAGAAGCGGGCCTTCTCCCCATATAAGAAGCCCTGTCGTGCCGTTTCCCATCATGATTCCCGTATGCGTTCTCGGCAGAGGAAAATCCCAGCAGATATGATTTTTCATAAAATCCTTATATGTTGTAATTGTTGCATAAAAAGATTATATTATAAAAAATAAGTAAAGACAATTCCGAATTTGTTGCATGTATGGTGTAAAAATGAGCAGGAGTTCAGATTTTAAATTCATTTCGAGGCTATGGCTTCAGGATAAGCTGCCCTCTTATCTCAATGTCTGGCTTTTTAAAACTGGCCGCGCAAGCGGATACGGGAATTTCTGTTCATATCAGAAAATCCCTTCAGGCGTTACCCTGCGCATTATCAGCAAAGGAAAGTGGCTGATAAAAACAAATGGCTTATCAGTCTCAGCGTTCAGAGGCGATATATTCCGTACAGTACCTGCGGAAGTAATAGAATTTTCGCAAACGCTGGAGACCGCATGGGAATGGTATGAAATACAGTTCAATGGCCCCGCGGCTGAAAAATTCACGACAGAATTCGGACTGAGCAAAAATAAACCGATAATGACTCCTGATAATATTCCGAAAGCGATCAGCATTTTTAAGCGGCTTCATGAAATAATTGAATCGGAAAACCGTTCAACAGCGCTATTACTGAGCAGACTTTTTGAATTGATTCATGTTTGCGGCAAGGCAGCTCCATGCGCAGAGATAAAATCTTCCTCGCGGAAAAAACTTGTTGAGAAAGCCGTTGAATATATCGAAAACATTCCTTTTTCAAACAAAAACATAAGCCAACTTTCGGAGGAACTGGGCGTTGACAGGACAACTCTTTACAGAGCGTTTAAAGAAGAAAAAGGCATTTCACCTCATGCTTTTTTCGACAGATTCAGAATGTCGAAAGCGATAGAATTTCTATCCTCAGACATGCCGGTTTCGCTGGTCGCGAAAAGAACGGGATTTCCAGATGTCAAATACTTTACAGGCTGGTTCAAGTCGAAAAAGGGACTTCCTCCCGGAGCATGGCGCAATCAAGGCAAATAAAGCAGATGACAGAAAAGACTTCTGTCATCCGTTGAAAAAAATGATTACTTATTCCACTTTGCGGGGAGAGCGTCTTTTTCGGCAATGAGCAGTTCATTCATTATGTTTCTGGCATCGCCTATGTTGTTAACTATAGGGTCTGTGCACATGGCTTTCAGGAGGGTTGAACGCTCACATGTGACTGCGGCTTCCGCTGTCAGTTCATGGGTATCGAGCACCTGCATTTCAAGACCAAGGAGCCCCCGGGGCATGACGCCGAAAGGCTTCGGCTTCGGTCCGTTCATGTCTATCTCGCATTCGAGTTCCAGAAAAGCGTCATCCGGCATATTTTTCACTGCGCCCCTGTTAGGGCTGTTTATGAAGAAAGGCTTCTTCAGATTTCCCCACATGCCCTCTATAATGTCCGTGGCATGATCTCCGTGTGATAGTTTCAGGAAGTCTTCAATAGGCGTTTCACCGTTAGCGAGTTTTTCCGTTTTTGCCCAAGCTTCTTTCATCTCCGCTTCCCTGTTGTACGCATCAAACTTTATGATGGGTTCCGGCTCATTCGGAGTTACTCCGTAGCCCTGAAAGAACGGAACATACTCCTTGGTATGGCTCGGGGCTGTAGGATAAGCGCCGTAAACATCAAAGAGTTGCAGTGCGTAATTCATGTTCAGACGCGGCTTGGCCTTGAAATTCGGTTGCGTTTCCCATTCCTTTTGCGCGAGTTTTCTGATATTCTCATGCAGTGACGGCATCATGTCTTTTCCATCAAAACTGCATGACGTTACCCATGTAAAATGATTGACCCCGGCAATTTTTATATTGAATTTAGCTTCATCTTCAGGACTTACTTTTTCAGTGTCCTGAGGCACTGCGCCGGAGAGTCTCATATAGTGATGCCTAGTGTAAGGCAGGTGATTGCCGTCGCAAAGCGCGAAACTTTTGATGTCGGGCGCATAACGCATAAGAGCTATTCCCAAAACGGAAGTCGGATTTATGAAGTTTATCACCCAGGCGTCCTTTGCCAGTTTTTTTACATCGGAGGCAATGGCGAGAACTTCAGGAATCTCTCTGAGCGCACGGAATATCCCTCCCGGCCCGATAGTGTCCGATGAACACATTGTAACTCCGTATTTTCCGGTAATTCTTGTGTCAACGCCGCGATAGAACGCATTTTTATTTGAGAAAGTAAGGACTATGAAATCTGAATCTTTCATGACTTCCCTGCGGTCAATAGAGCCTATCAACTTTGTAGAGGCTTTTGTCGCTTCAATAGTCCTTCGGGCAAGTTTCATCATCACATCAAGCGCCTTGGGATCGGTGTCCACAAGCGCCAGTGTGCCGTTCTTCAAATACTCGCTGTTTATCATGTTCCATATGGCGGGCTTTCCAAAAAAATAACTTCCGGCTCCTATTACTGTAACTTTCGGGCCTTTCATATCATAACTCCTTTAAAGTTGTTTTATTTTTCATATTTATGCTTTATATTATAACTCATAATCAGGTACATTTGCAATGGTATTTATGTAGGATAAGTTGTATTTTTGTAGCAGGATGGAGTTTTTCATGAGAGAAGATTTTTTTAAGAAAAGCGTTTTCAGGCCGGAACTTTTGAGCGTTCCCGAAGGAATGCCGGTATCGGTGCGCTCAGCCGGAATCTATTCAGTGGAAAACGGCTGGCGTGATAGAATGGGGATAAGAAAGAACTTCGTGCAACTGTTCTGGGGTATCGAAGGCGAAGGGGAATTTGTGATTGACGGCAAGGCGCATAGTTTCGGAGAAGGTTTCTTTACTTATTACCTTCCCTTGGAAAAACACATTATCAGGGCTGTTTCTGGGAAATGGGTTTATCGCTGGCTTACTTTTGACGGCCCCCTGGCTGTGGAACTGATTAAAAGTTTCAAATATCCAAGAAAGCCTTTTTACGCCGGACGCTGCCCTGAAGACCTCTTCATAAAACTTGACGAGGGCATACGCGAATTCGACATATCCACACAGCGTCTCCTGGGCGCAACGCTCTATACAATACTCGCAATAGCAGGCGGACAGAAAAAAGAATCATCTCAAAATGCGGCCCTCGTAAAAAAGTTTATAAAGTTCGTTCGGGACAATTATGAAAACGAAACCATAAATGTAAATGTCGCATGTGATTTCCTGGGGATTCACAGAACAACATTGAACCGGATATTCACATCGGAAATGCAGATAACCCCGGGTTCCTACATTACAAATCTCAGGGTACAGAAGGCATTATCTTTGTTAAGGGAAACCGGCATGCGGATTTATGAAATAGGCGCTTCTGTAGGCTTCCCTGATAAATGTTATTTTTCAAAAGTAATCAGAAAAGCCACCGGCATGGGGCCGCTGGCGTTCAGAAGGCAATTCTAAAGAAATAATTCGGGCAAATAAATTCACAAAGAAATTAGAAAAATGCCCTTTATATCGCTAGATTAATCCCTTTCATCTACACTTTATCTGAACACGGAGAACATAAGATGTGCGGAATTGTCGGATACATTGGCAAAAGGCATGTTGTAAATACTTTAATTGACGGACTGAAACGGCTCGAATACAGGGGATACGACTCTGCCGGAATAGCGGTCATGGAAAATAATTCTATTTCTGTTATAAAGGCAAAGGGAAAAGTCAGCGAGCTTCAGAAAAAAGTCGCTGAAAAATTACCTGCTTCCGCTTCTTCAGATATAAGCTCCGGTATCGCTCATACCAGATGGGCAACCCACGGCCCGCCTACTGAAATCAACGCTCATCCGCATACCGATAATTCAGGACGTATAGCCATCGTTCACAACGGCATCATCGATAATTATGTAGAGCTCAAGAAACACCTTTCCGCAAAAGGCCATAAATTCGTTTCGGAAACAGACAGCGAAGTCATTGCTCATCTGATAGCGGAATGCTTTGAAGGCGATATCGTTCAGGCTGTCGCGGCGGCATTGAAAAAACTCGAAGGCACTTTTGGGATAGCTGTAATGTGCGCGGACACTCCGGATGTCCTTGTCGCGGCGCGGCGCGGAAGCCCGATTGTAATAGGCGTGGGAAATTCCGAAACCATAATCGCCAGTGATATTTCCGCGATAATATCTTACACTAAAAGGGTCATTTTTCTGAACGACAATGACATCGCCATGGTAAGCGCGGAAGGGATTGACATAAGGAGCCTGGACAACGTCCCCGTCTCAAGAGAAACCGCACATATAGACTGGGACGCCGAGGCCGCTGAAAAGGGCGGCTACGAGCACTTTATGCTCAAGGAAATTTTCGAGCAGCCGGCAGCCATTTCGAATGCCATAAGGGGCCGTCTCGACGAAACCCAGGCAAACGGCATACTTTCAGGCTTGAATCTTTCCGCCCGCGAAATGGCAATGATAAACCGGATTGTAATAGCATCCTGCGGTACAAGCATGCATGCGGGAATGATGGCTGAATATTATTTTGAAGACCTCGCCAATATTCCGACCGAAGTGGAACAGGCCGCTGAATTCCGTTATCGGAATCCAATAATTGAACCTAACACGCTCGTTCTGGCAATCAGCCAGTCCGGTGAAACAGCAGACACTCTCGCCGCCGTCCGCGAGGCCGCCAACAAGGGCGCCATAGTCGCCGGAATATGTAATGTCGTAGGCTCCACAATAGCCCGCGAGACAGGGCAGGGCCTTTACATTCACGCGGGCCCTGAAATCGGCGTCGCTTCCACAAAAGCTTTCACATGCCAAGTCGCGGTGCTCCTGATAATGGCGCTCAAATTCGGCAGAGGCAGACGCCTTTCGCGCCATGACGGGATGAAGCTTGTCGAGGAGATAAAATCAATCCCGGCGCTCGTAACTCAGGTGCTTGAAAAAGCTTCCGATATCGAGAGAATAGCAAAAAAATACGCGGATGCCGAAGATTTCTTTTATATAGGCAGAGGCTATCTCTATCCTGTCGCAATGGAAGGCGCGCTGAAACTCAAGGAAATAAGTTACATACATGCTGAAGGATATCATGCGGCCGAGCTCAAACACGGCCCCATCGCCCTGCTTGAAAGAAAAGTTCCAGTAATAGCCCTTGCGAACGATATCCCCGGAAAAGACAAAATGATTGCCAACATGCAGGAGTGCAGGGCCCGCAAATCCCCTGTTATCGCCACGGCTACAATCGGGGACGAAGAAATCAAAACTTATTCCGAAGATATTATCTGGATACCGAGATCGTCACAGCTCATCACGCCGATACCAACGGTTGTCGCTCTGCAATTGTTTTCGTATTACGTGGCGAAAGAACGCGGATGCTCCATCGACCAGCCTAGAAATCTCGCTAAAAGCGTTACGGTGGAATAGGATTTTTAACTTATGATTTTCCTTTACAATATGCTCTTTTTTCCGGGACTGATTTTTTTTCTTCCCGGCCTGATATATAAACTGATATGGAGACCGGGATACAAAACGACCTTCGCTGAACGTTTCGCAATTTTTTCATCCGAACAGAAAAAGCTTCTAACGTCAGTAGACAGACCTGTCTGGGTACATGCCGTAAGCGTCGGAGAAACAATGGTGGCCCTGGCGCTGATAAAAAAGTGGAAGGGAAAGAATCCGTCCCGCCGTTTTGTCCTTTCCACAACCACCACCACGGGACAGGAACTTGCCCGTTCAAAAGCTCCGAAAGACCTGCCTGTTTTTTTCTGTCCGCTTGATTTTATCCTCTTTGTAAAAAGAACACTGCGCCTTGTAAATCCTTCAATGCTTGTAATACTGGAAACTGAAATATGGCCCAGCCTTATTTCCGAAGCCGGGAAATATGGAAAAGTTGTTCTGGTAAACGCGCGAATATCAGACAGGTCTGTAAAGGGTTACCTGAAGTTCAAAAACTTTTTCAGGCCGCTGCTTTCACATTTTGACCTGATATGCGCGCAGTCCGAAAATGACTGTTCCAGATTTTTATCCATAGCTCCGGAAGTAAACGTAAAGGTTTCGGGAAATATAAAATTCGATCAGGAAGTATCTTCAACGATGCCCGATCTGGATTTGTCTGAGGTCTTCGGAAGCAGTAATTCCACCATCCTGCTTGCGGCAAGCACTCATCCCCGGGAGGAAAAACTTATCGCCGAAACTTACCTTAAACTCAAGAAAGACTTTGCCAATATCAAACTGGTTATTGTCCCGCGCCATTCAGAGAGAGGCTCCGAAATAGCGTCAACTCTCAGTGATCTGAAAATAACTTTTCACAGAAGGTCCCTTAAAGCCACTCCTGAAAAAAACAACCTTGACTGTCTTCTCGCCGACACTACCGGGGAACTGCTGGCCTTCATAAAGAAATCCGATATCGTGATAATGGGAAAAAGCCTCGCCGGGCATGATGAAGGCCACAATCTGATAGAACCGGCGCTTCTTGCCAAACCCATAATTACAGGCGCGGTCATCACCAATTTCCGTTTCGTTCTGAACGCGCTCCTTGAGAAGAACGCTGTTTTCACGGTCGATGCCGACGAAAAGCTTGAGGATACATTGCGGCAGCTTTTGGAAAATCCATCCCTCTGTGAGGAAACTGGAAAACGCGCACTGGAAGCGATATCGGTTCACAAAGGGGCCGCAGATAAAACCATAGAACTCATAGAAAAATCATTTTGAATCAATGAATCGGCGCATCGGACGCTTTGATTTTTCCCATCTCTGCTGACGTGCTTTCACGGTATATTCTATAACAGGCCACATCCAGGCGAGAGGTTCTTCGCTGACTTTCCAGTTGAAAGACTGACCGCTGGGGTTTATCGATTCGAGGACAATCGTATCGTCCTCCCTGCGGAATTTTTTTACCACAACCTGCCCTGACGCTCTTATTTTGGCGACGACGAGATCGCCGTTCTGAGCGTATTCTCCGCCGGCTATATATATTATAGTACCGTCGGGAAGCACGGGGCTCATGCTGTCACCGTCAACCTTCAGCGCAAAATATCCGGGTCTGATTTCAAGATCAAAAAGCGCCGTTTCGCCTGAACAGTTAAGCGCATAATCGTCAAACGGCTCAAATGCCGGGTCATATCCGGCGGCTTCGGCAAAATTTAATACCGGCACTTCGTTCAGTTCTTTGGCCGCTTTCACTTCCGTGGCATAGGTCCCGGGGACTTCCGTTACCATGTGCAGTTCGGATGGCCTTTCGTTAGTATAATCCATGAACGGCTTAATTACGGGCCTCACTTTTTCATACCATATATCGCCGCTTATGCTGCTGGTTTTTCCGTCAAGCCAGAAAAGTATAGTGCTGTGGGCAATTCCAAGCTTTTTGCTGAGCTGATACACGTTCCCGTAATTTTCCGCCGCTTTTCTTATCGCTCTTTTCACTTCCTTCGTGATTTTCATAAGCTCTCCTTTTGCCCCGTTCCCTTATTCTTTCCAGCCTTTTTACTACTATATACTTCTTATTATAATCGATTACAAAATTTTTACAATAAATTTTTACAATTTTTTTATTTTTTCTCTATTGCTTTTGTTTATAATAAACAATAGAATAGTAAAAACAACAAAACAAAGGAGTATGTGATGGAAGAGTTGATGACGGTCGTTGAACTGGCGGATTATCTAAAAATTAAACCCGAGATAGTTCGCAGAAAAGTAAGAAGTAGGCAAATCAGGGCTTACAAGATAGGCAAGGAATGGCGCTTCCCTAAAAGTGAGATACTTAACTTTCTCAATAATTGTTTACAATAAACATACATTTACATTAAATACAATAAAACAAGGAAACAATATCATGAACTGCAATCGGGCGTTAATAAATCTCAAGGAAACAAAAATTCTCGAAGACATCATCAGTATTTCAGAAATGATCTCCGGTGTTCTCTCGGAACTGGAAGGCATAATAAAAGAAACACAGTCGCGACTGAAACTTCCGGCAGCCGCCCTTCTCATGGGTTTGCCGGAGTTTTACATATCATCTGTTACTGAAGAAAACCTCGCCATCTTCGTTTCGGAGGGCGGCAAATATAAAATAAATAAATTCACTCCCGGAACAGTATCCGCTGTTTTTGAAAAAGACGGGAACATCGTTGAACACTCATGTTCCTTCGCGGAAATCCGCAGGGCCGGAATATGCCTTGACGCGAATGGAAAACTGAAAAGCGAATGGAAGCATTTCCGCAAACAGATGCTCTGGGCAAAAACTGTAAATGACGCCCTCAGAATCCTTTCTCCACATCTGCTAAAAGAGGAAATTCCGAATCTTATGGAAAGTTTAGACAGGGTCCCGGCCGGAAAAAACAAAGGCCGTTTATGGAACGAGCTTTCCGATGACATGCTCAAAGCCGCTCTCATCTGCTGCAACCCGGAATTCACCGATGGACACAGGGAAGCGATTAAAGATGAATTCATGAAACGCCAGCAGAATAATCAGGCAGAATAAGAAAGGAAAAATCATGGCAACTAATCTTCTCATAAGACTTCCGTCAGTTTCACAGGAAGTTACAATCGGCAGGGACTGGTTCGTCGAAAGGGATAAACTTCTCGCGGAAGCCGGAACTCTCAAAACCATATCTGATGAGGACAGCTTCAAAAGGGGCGCGGGCCTCCTAAGCGGCATCACCAAAACAAGCAATAAGCTCGAAAAAATGCGCCGGGACTTCTCAAGGCCATTCAATGATGCCCTCAAAACCATAAAAAAGGCCTCCGACAGTGCCCGCGCCCCTTTGGAAAGCGTCAAGAAAGAACTCAAGTCCCGACTGAGCTTCTATGCCGATGAACAGTTCCACAAATATGAAGCCGCGCAATCGGAATTTATGCGGGAACAGAAAGAATGTTCCGAGAAACAGGAATATTTCAAAGAGCTCGCCAGAGACGAATTCGGAGATTCAGATACGGAACTCTTCAATCCTTCATTCGTCGAATACGATCCCGGCTCTGTCAGGCCCGGGGCCGAAAACGTGGCGATAAAATCAACGCTTTCCTTTGAAATCGCCAGCCCCGGGGAAGTTCCACGCGAATTTCTTTCGGTGGATGAAAAGAAAATACGCCTCTGGCTCAATCTGCACAGGGATGAGATTAAACAAAAACTCAAAGACTCCCCGGAATGCGCCCTCTCCGTCATTCCCGGTGTAAAAATAAAACTCGAAACGGATGTCGTTTCACGATAAGAAAGGTAAAACAAAAATGAAATCATGCCATAACTGCGAATATACGGCAAATGAAGCGGATTCCTTTGAATCCTCTCCATGCGCCTCGTGCGAAGCCCAGTCAAATCCGCGCCCGATAACTGAAGTAAACCTGGAGGATATTTCATACGCCGAAGCCTATGCCTCCATGCATCCGGCTTATTCAAAGGTACCGAGTCCCGATGACCAGCTCATAAAATCCATGGCAAAATGCGTCCTCGAACTTGTGGACATGAAAGACAAATACCCGGAGACTTTCAGCATCGCGCTCGCTAAAATAAAGGAGCCTCACCTCTCCTATTCGGACATAGCCCGGATTTTTAATTGCAGAAAACAGAACATACAATACCATCTCAGAAAAGCCGTCAGCATATATGACGAACTTCGTCATGCCCTGCTCATCGACCAGAGATTCAACTGACAACTCTAGCAGATGCGATGACAGAATGATGTATCTTTACAGATCTGTCAGTACCCATTTCGCCCGCTGGGCGACCAGCGATTTCGCCGCTGGACCGCGCCTCCGTGCGACGGAGGGCGAGGATGCAAAAATTTTTCCGGAACAATCTTTGTTCGCGGAGGAAACCTTGACAGTTCAAGGTTCCCCCCTGCACCCCTCCTCCAAAACTTCCGGCGGCCATCGTCAATTACGATTCATCTTCGTTCAGAAAAAGCGGCGGCGGCGCTGCCCGTACCATGCAGCTTGAAATCATCATTGCCGTGGAATTTTTCTCCAACGATGACAAATGTCTGCTCCGGGAAATGCTCCACAAGGTCATTGAACTGCTGGATTCCGAGGTCTTCAACGCAAAAGTGAGCTTTGATGTGATATCCGATAACGCTCTCGACCTGGGTTCCGGCGTTGCCGCTTACGTAATCAGGTTCAACGCATTGAACTATTAAAAAGAACTAAACCACGGAACACACCGAATACACGGAAAAGGAAAGAAGACTTTAAAATGATCTTTTTGATTTCTTCTCTTTAAAATTTCCGTGTATTCTGTGTGTTCCGTGGTTAAAAATAAAGGATTTAATTATGTCAGAAGAAGAAAAAACAGGATGGGAAGCGACCTCTGCTTCCAGTGGCCAGCCAAGACGTTACTATAAAGCCGAAAGTATGTATTCAAGCAGAGAAGAATTGGCGAAAATCGTCGAACTTGACCCTGAAGAATTCGACAAATGGTGCAGGATTGTAACGTACAAAGTAGATAAACGTTATCCGAGCATAAAAACGATTGACATGGTCTCCGTTCCCAATGTCCTGATTCGCGCAGATATCATGAGAGGAGGAGGACTTTATGATCGTGTTCTTAATCTGGGTGGAACTATCGGCATTCTTTTTGATGATTTTACAAGATACGGTTATAATGTTGTCAATGTAGATGAACCTGATGCTCTGGTAGAGGCCATAAATAAAAATATTGGAAATATATGGGGCATAATAATATATGCCCATGGGAATCCGCTTGGCTATATAAACGCCTCCGGTTCAATATTGTATACAACTCAAAAAGAACTTATTGGTAAACTGCACCAAAATGGTTGCAAAATTGCCAAAGCATATCTTAATCAATGTTATAGCGGCTATAAAGGCAAGTGGACTAAGAAAGGCGCAAATAAAAAACAACTTGAGAAGGATTTTACTGAACTTTTTGATGTTAGAAACCTCAAAAACTATACGATAGTTCAGGAAAATAATGAATGGAAAATTACTTTCACTATTGATTGGCGTATGGAATGGCATATAGTAGCTAACAAAGTTGAGGCGTATAATGGTGAAAATGTATTAGGAATCGATTCTGGAAAAATATTTGGAGATTGAAAACCGGAAGAAAAAAATGAAAACACAGCACAGAATTTTTTTTGTAACGGGAATCGTGATTTGCATTATAATAAATTTGACGGGATGTCTTACCTTCAGAAACATTATTACAAAAGATACTCCTAACACACTTGCGGAATATTTAAAATTACGCAAAAACTATTGGTATCTCTTAGACAAGGGTGGATATCCTGTTCTTTTTTACAATGATTTTCAGGATTATACTCTCATTGTCAAAGCACGGTATAATACCGAAACAAATATGTTATATGAAAGAAAATCTTTAACCCAGCCTTTTGGATTAGTGGCTGATGATATTAAACTTCCCCCGGAATGCAAAGGAACTTGTGTTCATTTTCTATATAAAGGTAAAAAGGCCCTTTTTTTTGATCTTGATAAATTCTGTTATGAAAATGGCGATTTTGCCGAGTTCATCATCAACGATGGGTATGAAGGCTATATTTACGCAAACTTAAGGAAATCCTTTAGTCATTATTTCTGGGAACCTAATATTTTGTTAATGTCGCAAAAGTTGTTCTGAAATAATGATTTTAATAAAAGTGCATCCGAGACTAAATTGATATTTGCGAAAATAATCAAAAAAAGGAGTCTCAGGATGCAAGGGAAAATTAATCTTGATT